>ENA-UPTF01002001-UPTF01002001.1-marine-metagenome-genome-assembly--contig:-NODE-2001-length-12195-cov-2.946196_pt1 | contig 12195 bp, 12 predicted proteins | sample MGYA00238166_ERZ767019 | MGnify/ENA primary metagenome ERZ767019 (study PRJEB28930, sample SAMN06266391) | marine metagenome | isolation source: Sea water from 250 m depth | place: Atlantic Ocean... | reverse complement strand
TTTTCATCCACCCCCCAATAAGGCACATGTTTAATCACAATATTAGCACGAGTTAGCTCAAAAGAAATTTTAGTCCGAGCAGAAGGCCTGTAGATTGTTAACTCAACCACAGAGCCCAACTCACCTTTTATTAATTTTGATGCATCATTTAATGACATTCCTTTCGTAGAGACAGAATCAATCATTTGAATTTGATCACTACCTTCACCCGTAGCTCGCTTAATGGCTCTAGTGATATTATCTGCCGGCATATTATTATCTCTTGCCCTTTGAATTGCCATACGTAAACGCACGTTCATATCTGAGTTTCCACCGCCTTCACGAGCCGCCACAATTATCTCTTTGGTAAGCTTAGTAAATAGTTTCCCTCTTCGAGCATCTGATATAGCTTTACCATGTTTAATTGTGGACCATTTAGAATGCCCAGACATAACTTCTCCCTTCCCGTATAAACAAATAGACTTCAGAGCCATTTTAGCATTGAGGTAAGTTGTCGGTCAAAAGTTAAAAATGTTTCAATAACTAGCTAAATAAAACTTTGTCTAAGGTAGTTAGATATGTGATATAGTTTGCCTGAATCAATGATAATTGAAACTCAAATTTTAAATTAACCCTAGATCGGATCACTCATATTTGAATATCATCATCGCATTAGTTCGCCCATTAGTGACCACGAAAGAGAGACGCTATGTCTTACTCGGTATAACATCTGGGTATATGTTAATTCAGCTCCTGAGTTTGCCAGTGGCACTATCAGTACCAACATTAGCCCAACAATTCCATGTAGAAATAGCCGAAGCATCATGGATAGTTATAGCTTATTTGTTGGGTCTGGGCAGCTGTGTACTGCTGGCCGCTCGCTTTGGAGATAGGTATGGCCACGTCCGAGTATTCTTTATCCTGTCGTTGATCCGCTTGACGTCCTTCAGCCAATCAATCGTCAAGCAAAGCAATCGAAAACGCACTAGCGCTCACGGGAATGTGGTCGACCGATTTTTTCCCATACAACAGGGCGACCTCTGAGATAACGAGATAGGGGAAACATTTCCGCAACTGGACTCGATCACTCTTCACTGATGCTGAATTGTTTAATTACAGTCACGATATCTTCATGGCGTTTCGGCGCTCTCTCATTGGTCACTATCCACGCATAGGCATCCACATCGTCTACGGCTAAGAGATCTAAGTATTCACGACGAAGTCGTTCCGTAAGGCTCGCGAAACAATTTTCCGCGAAGGGCACGAGAATGAGATCGAGCTCCAATAAACCTCGGCGACTACGCCAACGTGCTTTACGTTCATCCTCTTCCATTGACATATCCCATGCACGTTGTCCGATCATGCCCATTCCGACCTTGGTAGACTAGCGACATGGCTTCTTCTGCCGAACACAACCAGTATCTGACTCTAAAGTCTCTCGTGGGCTCAGACGCTGCCAGTTTCCTCCAGGGCTACGTGACCTGCGATGTCGAATCAATCACGCCTGAGACAGCCGTACCCATGGCGTTCACAAGTCTCAAGGGACGAGTCATTGCCAACGGCTGGATGTTCGGGTCTCCCGCAGAAGTGAATTTCATCGTTCATCAAAGTGTCGTCGAAGCTCTTGACGCCCACCTATCGAAATACCTGGTTTTCTCGAAATCAACAATCACCGAAGGCGAGAAATCAATCGTTGGGTTTTCTACCTCGGGTTCGACTAGCACCACGCTCGAACCATTCGACTGGCTCGTCGAAGCATTCCCTCAGCACGTATATTCACATGAGCAGCCGGCTCTTTTAGATGCGGCCGTCACACAAGAGTTCGCCATCGTGACTAAAAATACCGCGGACCGCTTTCTGCCGCAGATGCTTGGGCTCACGCTGTTTCAAACCGTCAATTTCAATAAGGGGTGTTATCTCGGTCAAGAGATCATCGCCAGAGCCGAGCATCGCGGCGTGATCAAACGTCGATTGCGGCGTTACTCGTGGGTGGGCGAAAAACCGAATCCAGGCCAGGAGTTTGATCAATCGGGGGGCGCCGGTACAGTCATCGCAGCCAACGATGCCCACGCGTTGTTGGTCAGCAGCTCTGACACCGCCGTTCTAACCGATGCAAGCTGTGAATTAACGCTAGTTGAAAGCAATTAGTCGCGCTACAAGATTACCTGCTCAGTCGGTTCTCTCGGAATTCGACAAACAAGGCCGCCGGATCGGCACGCAAGCTCTAGCTGCTGATTTCTGCAACCCCACGGATCGCGTTCTGACCGATTTATTCTACGTTGAACCAATTCACCGGTATCCGCCCGTGAGCCTCCAGATATTGATTCGCTTTCGAGAAGTGGCGACAACCGAAAAATCCCCTATGCGCCGATAGCGGCGAGGGGTGCGGAGCTGTTAGGACGCAGTGTTTATCTCGACTAACCATCTCCCCTTTGCGCTGTGCGTAACTCCCCCAAAGCATAAACACCACGTGTTCCCGATCCCGATCGACCGCTTCGACGATCCTATCGGTAAACGTTTCCCAGCCCTTGCCTTGATGCGACCCTGCACGCCCACGCACGACCGTGAGAACAGAATTCAACAGCAATACACCTTGTTCAGCCCAGCTCTCTAGGCATCCCTTCCCCGGTACAATTTTTCCTCCGTCGATTCCCCCTGGTACGGACTCATTGCCCATGTCGTCTTCAATTTCTCGAAAGATATTCTCCAACGAAGGAGGCGGGGCGACGCCCCGTGGAACACTGAAACAGAGCCCATGCGCTTGGTGGGGGCCGTGATAGGGGTCCTGCCCAATAATGACGACGCGTGTGTCGGGCAATGGACAGGAGTCGAGGGCGTTGAATATCTCCAACCCGGCCGGATACACAGTCTTGTGGGCTCGTTTTTCGTCGATCAGAAAGGAACGCAAACGCAGCAGATATGCGGCATCAAACTCCTTTGAAAGCGCATCTTTCCAGCTACTCTCCAAAACCACGCGGTCACTCGGTGCCATCAATCGTTTCGCGACCTCATTTGGGGAAACAACAACACGTCACGTATTGAGGGAGAATTGGTCACCAGCATCACCAGACGATCAATCCCAATGCCTTCCCCCGCCGTCGGTGGCAAGCCGTATTCAAGCGCTTTTATATAATCGGCGTCGAAGTGCATGGCTTCCGTATCCCCCAGAGACAGCTTTTCCGCTTGTATACGGAACCGGTCGGCTTGATCTTCAGGATCGTTTAATTCGGAAAATCCATTGGCAATTTCGCGTCCCGCGATAAACAGTTCAAACCGATCGGTAAACTCGGGGTGAAGATCATTCTTGCGCGATAACGGAGATACCTCAGCTGGGTGACCTGTAACGAACGTTGGGGCTATGAGCGTTTTTTCGACGCGTGCCTCGAACAATGCCTCAAGCGTTTTGCCAACGCCCCAATCGGGATCAACTTGCACGGACGCGGCTTCAGCAACCTTCAAAATACCCTTAGGGTCACCTAATTCTTCTAGTGATACCCCCATTTCATTGGCTACGGCTTCAGACATATTAAGTCGACGTATTGGTTCGCCGAAGTCGATTTGTTGATCTTGGAACTCGATTACCGAAGCCCCCGCCACCGTCTCGACAACGTCGCGAAGAAGTTCTTGGGTCAGGTCCATCGCGTCCTCATAGGTCGCATACGCTTGATAGAACTCGAGCATCGTGAATTCAGGGTTGTGACGACTGGATAGGCCCTCGTTACGAAAAACGCGGCTAATCTCGTAGACGCGCTCAAACCCGCCTACGACAAGGCGTTTTAGATAGAGTTCTGGCGCAACCCGCAAATAAAGCTCCATGTCCAAGCTATTGTGATGGGTGGTGAACGGCCGCGCACTCGCACCGCCTGGAATGGGGTGCATCATCGGCGTTTCGACCTCTAAGAATTGGCGAGCGTCGAAAAACCGACGGATCGTTGAAATAACCTGACTGCGAGTACGAAACACGGCGCGTGACGCATCGCTCATAATTAGATCAACGTATCGCAGTCGATACTTGAGTTCCTGGTCGCTGATACCGTGATATTTCTCGGGTAACGGTTGAAGCGACTTCGTAAGCAGTACGATCTCGGACGCATGGACCGTTAACTCTCCCTTGTTCGTCCTCATCATCGTTCCCGTCACACCAACGATATCCCCACGGTCATAGAGCTCGTCAAATTCCTTATAGCTGGCCTCACCGAGATCCTGTTGTTTGAGGTAGCACTGTATTTGGTGGGAACCGTCTTGCAGCGTAATGAAACTTGCTTTGCCCATAACACGTCGCAACATGATCCGCCCAGCGATCTTGACACCCACCGCTTCGCTTTCGAGCGCCTCTTTGGAGGAATCGCCATAACGTCCGTGCAGTTCCTCAGCGAAATCGGACCGATCGAATTCGTTGGGGTATGCGATTCCCCGCCGTCGCAATTCAGTTAGTTTCTGTCGCCGCGATGCAACGATGTCGTTGTCGTCACTCATAATCCCGCCTTCAAACTCGCCTCCAGAAAACCATCGATATCTCCATCCAGCACGTTAAGGGGATCAGCACGCTCCAGCTCGGTGCGGAGATCCTTGACCCTAGACTGGTCCAGCACATACGACCGGATCTGCGAGCCCCATCCGATGTCATCTTTTGTAGCTTCCAACGCTTGTTGTTCTTCTCTTCGTTTATGTAATTCGCGTTCGTGCAACTTGGCGCGTAGTTGCTTCCACGCCTTATCACGGTTCTGATGCTGGGACCGTTCGCTTTGGCACTGTACTACGACGCCGGTGGGTTCATGCGTTAATCGGACAGCGGAATCTGTCCGATTAACGTGTTGGCCTCCAGCCCCACTGGCACGATAAGTATCCACGCGCACGTCTCCGGTCTCGATTTCGATTTCGATGTCGTCATCTATCTCCGCGGATACGAATATCGATGCAAAGGACGTGTGGCGACGATTCCCTGAATCAAAAGGCGATTTACGGACTAATCGATGGACTCCAGTCTCCGTGCGGAGCCAACCGTACGCGTACGCGCCGGAAAAAAGCACAGTCGCGCTTTTGATGCCAGCGACTTCGCCATCGGAGAGTTCAATTAATTCCGTTTTTAGTCCGCGTTTTTCGCCCCAACGAAGATACATGCGAAGCAGCATCTCGGCCCAATCCTGAGCCTCCGTGCCGCCCGAGCCAGATTGTACGTCAACGTATGCGTTGGACTCGTCCAATTCGTTGCCGAACATCCGGCGAAACTCAAGTGCCTCCAGCTCTTGGGCATACCGCTGCAGGTCGAGATCGATTTCACCCAGCGTGGCCGAGTCGCCTTCTTCAGCAGCTAGCTCCGCCAGTTCCGATACATCACCGAGACCCGTCAAAAGACGATCTAAGCCGGTAACCACAACTTCGAGGGCCGCACGCTCTCGCGCCAATTTTTCCGCTCGAGGGGCGTCAGACCAGATATCCGACTCAGCGAGCTCTCGCTCTACGTCTTCGAGCCTTTCCTTGCGCGCTGAAACGTCAAAGATACCCCCGTAAGGCCTCGTTACGGGTCATGAGATCCTTAAGTCTCTCACGGACAGAAGTGATTTCAGCCATTCGTACCCCTTACGATCGTCCGAGATTCTATCACGTGCGCAATTTAGCTCGGGCTCACTTGCTCAACCATGAGCTGCAGTGTCTCGCTGTCCAAATAGCGATTCACCTCGAGTTTATAAGTCATCGTGATCCGATCTGAACTAATCAACTTCTGGTTGAAGGCTATGGCATCGACAAGTTTTTCTTCTTGTTTAACGATTAGTTTGAGGTGTTTCCCTCCACCGATCACTCGCTGGCTAACTAATTCAAAATCCCCATGAAATAAGGGCTCATCGAAACCCTGTCCCCATGGGCCATAATCTTCGATTAATCGAGCATTCTCGATGCTGAGATTCTCGCTCGCCAGCACGCCGTCCGATTCGATGATGCCAACGAGATCGCGTGGCTCAACTCTATTTGCTACCGCATCGGCAAACGCTTTTCGGAACCGCTCCAAGTGAATACGCTTTATTGTCAACCCCGCGGCCATCGCGTGGCCTCCGAATTTGTCCACGAGGCCCGGGAAGCGCGTGGCTACGTCGTCGAGGGCATCGCGGATGTGAAGCCCCGGAATACTTCGTGCGGAGCCCTTTATTTCGCCTGGCGAAATATCTCCGGAATCGGCAAACGCGATGACTGGCCGATGAAATTGTTCCCGCATCCGTCCTGCCACGATACCGACCACGCCCTGATGCCAAGATGCGTCGTATACGCAAAGCGCGGGCGCCTCGGCGTCCATGTTTTGAGATATCAACACTTTCGCCTCGACATTCATTTCGTCTTCGATCGCGCGACGAGCCTTATTCAGTTCATCCAGCGCGACCGCCATCGATCGAGCACTATCGAGGTTCTCGGCTAACAAACACTGAATGCCCAACGCTATGTCATCTAAACGCCCAGCAGCGTTCAGTCGGGGTCCAACGGCAAATGCAAGATCTTGGGAAGACAATGTCTCAAGCCTTCGGGCCGCAATTTCGATTAACGCCCGCATTCCTGGTCGTAGATGACCCAAACGCATTCGGCGTAGTCCTTGATGGACCAGGATTCGGTTGTTCCGGTCAAGCGGGACAACGTCGGCCACCGTTCCCAGCGCGACCAAATCGAGCCAATCCGCAAGGTTTGGTTCGGACAAATTCTTACTTACGAAATAACTCTCGGCCCGCAATTTGGCACGAACCACTGCCATCAAATAGTAAGCGACGCCGACGCCGGCCAGGAACGGACTCTCAAACGTTGTCCCCTGTAGGTTCGGATTGACGATCGCAACCGCCTTTGGAAGCTCCTTGGGGGGTAGATGGTGGTCAGTAATGACCACGTCGATCCCGAGTTCCCTCGCTACTTGAACACCTTCGACACTTGATACCCCATTATCTACCGTGATGATGAGCGATGGGTCCCGTTTTGCCGCAATAGCTACAATTTCAGGTGTTAGCCCATAGCCGAATTCAAACCGATTGGGTACCAGGTAATCGACATCGGCCACACCCATTGCACGTAGCACCGATACCACAAGCGCTGATGCTGTAGCACCGTCGGCGTCGAAGTCGCCCACGACGAGTATTCGTTCCTCATCATTTATCGCTTGTACCAACCGTGAAGCCCCTTGATCGACACCGGGCAATCGATCCGGCCCCACCAACAGATTCAGGGATAGGTCGATCTCGCTCTTGTTAGCAACGCCCCTCGTGGCGAGAACTCTGGCTAAAAAAGAAGGAACGGCCAGTTCTTTACTAAGATCCAGATACGGAATGTCCCGGCCCCGCTCTTCGATGACGAGGGATTCGTTCATCAATAATCGAAATCGGCGACCCGAATACGACGGACTCGACCACGTACACTCTCAAGACTCGATAGTCGATCTAGCGCGTCGTCCATCGAAGATTCGAGGGCCCGCCCCGTGACCATCACAATGGGCACCCAGGGCTCTCCATCAGTTTTTCGTACAGCCGCTTGTTTCTGTATTACCCCTTCCATCGAAATCCCGCTCTGACGGAGGATATCCCCGATTTCTCCAAAAACCCCGGGGCGGTCCGCCGCAGGAATGTTGAGGTAATACCGCGATTCCGTCGCTACAACCGGAACGCGTGATCCCTCGTTTTGGCCAATCCTCATCCGCGAGTACGTCCCGCGGGCTATTTCGATCAAATCGCCGAGCACCGCCGATGCCGTCGGTAAACCACCCGCCCCCAGCCCCACAAGAAGTATCGAGCCAACAGCATTTGCACCCACGATCACCGCGTTAGCTACTCCGGAAACGTCGCCAATGAGATCCGTTGCCGAAATGAGCGCGGGGTGCACTCGGGTTTCAAACTTCTCTCCATTTCGACGCGCAATGCCCACATGCCTAATCCGGAATCCCAGCTCGCGTGCGTACCGCAAATCTTCAACCGTGACGCCCGAAATGCCTTCGATGTACGTGTCGTCCAGGCTTATGGGGATATCAAAAGCTAACGCCGCGAGCAGCGACAATTTTTGTGCCGCATCAACACCGTCGACGTCAAATCCAGGGTCGGCTTCGGCGTAGCCTAACTCCTGCGCTTTCGCCAAAGCGTCGGTGAAGCTGGTTCCCTGTTCGTCCATCGCCGTCAATATGTAGTTGCACGTTCCATTGATAATGCCAACCAACCAATCGACGCTATTCCCCGATAGCCCACTTTTAAGCGTGCTCATGATTGGAATTCCACCCGCAACCGACGCCTCGATGCCGAGCACCGCACTACCGTTAAACCAATCGTTGCCGTGCGCTGCCAATACTGCCTTGTTTGCGGTCACGATCGGTTTACCCCGACGTAACGCACTCGAAATGAGTTCGCGCGCCGAATCTACCCCGCCGATTAACTCAACGACAACGTCAACATCATCTTCTAAGAGCGATCCCAAATCGGAATCAAACACCGCGTCTCCGATGTCGACTTCGGGCTTCCTGGAACGACTCGCGATGCGAACCACCTCGATGGCCATACCAGCTTGTCGCGTGATCCGGTCCGCGTTCTGGTTTAACAGGGTCAACAAGCCTTGCGCGACCGTGCCCAAACCAGCCATACCAATTCGCAAAACGTTCTGACCCGACTCGGTACTTATAGCCAAACTTTCAGATCCCAAGTTCTTCGGCGAGTTTTTCCGCGGACAGATAACCCGGCAACATGCGGCCATCCGACAGTACGATCGACGGCGTTCCGGTAACGCCGACGCGACCTCCCAGTTCATACTGTGCTGCAACGGGATTCGGGCATGTCCGACTCGGAATATTGTCACCTCTCTTCAACGTCGTGATTGCGCGTTGCGGATCGCTAGAACACCAAGCGGACACGGTCTTCTTATAAGACTCCGATCCAATACCGGCGCGTGGGTATGCGAGATAACGTACTTCAATCCCTTTCTTGTGGTACTGGCGCATCTCCCGATGAAGTTTTCGACAATATGTGCAATCAACGTCGGTAAAGACGCTAACCGTAGCCAGGAAACCACTAGCAGGTTTAAACGAAATCATGGACGTGACATCCACCTTCGCCATGAGTTCTTTACGCTTCTCTTGACGGGCCAATTCAGGGAGATTGACGATCCCTTCACTCGAGACCTCATACATATCACCGACCAGGAAATAATTGCCGCCAGCACTCATGTACAGGGTGCGATTTCCATTAAGCAACACTTCATAGAGGCCGGCGACCGGTGTTTCTTTGATCCGTTCAATCGCCAGCCCCGAGCGCAATTCGGGTAACAACGCGTCCACTCTTTTGCGAACCCCCTCCAGCTCGGCCAGGTCAGCGGCACCCGAGCGGAATGCGATCCCCAAGAAAAAAACGATAACTATCAACGCACGCGCAATCATCGGCACGACCTAAACCAACCGCAAAAAGATTCCATCGGATCGTCTAATAGCGCAAAACGATCACCCACGAGGGTGGTGTGTCGCATGCAACTCCTTAAGGCGCTCATTGGCTACGTGAGTATAGATCTGGGTAGTCGATAAATCTGCATGGCCAAGCATCATCTGCACCGCCCGAAGATCAGCCCCATGATTCAAAAGGTGCGTTGCAAAGGCATGACGCAAACTATGCGGTGAAACCGACCGCTTGATACCTGCTCTCGTAGCGTAACGTTTGACCGCGTACCAAAAGGTCTGACGACTCATTTCTTGGCCCCTCGAGCTCGGAAACATGACATCGCTAACATGTCCGCGCAACAACGTGGGCCGGCCATCTTGTAAATAACGTTCAACCCATTTCAGGGCGCCTTCACCGACCGGGACCAAGCGTTCTCGGGATCCTTTACCAGTGACGCGTACGACGCCCTGGCGTTGATTCAATGAAGACAACGTTAATCCCACTAACTCCGAGATTCGGAGTCCTGCTGCGTACAAAACCTCAAGCATCGTTCGGTCCCGCAATTCAACAACGCTCCGCGAAGGTTCGGGCGCTGTAAGTAATCGTTCGACCTCGTCTTCACTTAACGATTCGGGCAAACGTCTTCCAACGGTCGGACTGCGTATATTGGCGGTAGGGTCCACGGTAAGATCCCCAAGCTCCAGCGCATGGCGAAAATAGCCCCTTAGCGTCGAAAGCAGCCGCGCGACGGTTCGCGAAGAAATCCCTTGGTCATGGCGAACGCTCAAATAGTCCAATAGCCTAGCTTCGGTAACCTCGCTTAGATCACCGTTGAACCATTCTTGGAAACCGGCAAGGTCCCTACGGTATGAATCTAGGGTCGCGGGGGACAAGCCCCGCTGCAACCAGAGGACATCGAGGTAGGAAGCTATCTCCGGAGAAATCCTCGACGCGTCCGTATTAGACGTTTGCACCGATGTTTAGACTAAGGCAACCACGAAAACCATCACCACCTCGATACGCGAAATTAGATTTTCTCCTTTATTCGCGCTGCGCGTCCCGATAGTTCACGCAGATAGTAAAGTTTTGCCTGACGGACATCCCCCCGCCGCTTAACTCGAACCGCCGCAATCGCCGGACTGTGGGTCTGGAAAGTCCGCTCAACACCCACGCCGTGAGAGATTTTCCGCACGGTAAAGGCCGAATTGAGACCGCGATTTCGTTTGCCAATCACGACACCCTCAAATGTCTGTATTCGTTCTCGGTCGCCTTCACGAACTCGTACTTCAACGGTAACCGTGTCGCCAGGCCTGAAGGCAGGGATATCGTCCTTCATCTGTTCGCTTTCGATCACGTCGATAACGGTTCCAGTCGTTTTATTCCGACTCATCGATCCAATCTCCTTTGTCACCTTCGGGTGGCGGCGACGTTTCGGTAATCGTGTCTAGCGCTTCCATCAACAGCTTTCGCTCTTCGGAGCTTAACTCCCTACGCAAAAGCATATCTGGACGCTTTAGCCACGTTCTACCAAGCGCTTGTTTTTGACGCCATTCCTCGATAGCTCCATGGTCACCCTGCAGCAGAACGTCGGGCACACGGTCCCCGCCAAACTCCCGCGGTCGCGTATAGTGCGGAAAGTCGAGCAATCCGTCCATATGTGATTCACTTTTTATTGACTCAGGATTCCCCACAACCCCTGGCAACAATCGCGCTACCGTATCAAGAACCACCATCGCCGCAAGCTCACCTCCGGAGAGCACGTAGTCCCCAATGGATAGTTCGAGATCGGCTTCGCGCTCAATAAACCGCTCATCAACGCCCTCATAACGACCCGCGACAAGCACCAACGCTGGTAGTGCAGCAAGTTTTATTGCCAAGGATTGCGTAAACCTCGTTCCCTGTGGCGACAGATAAACGGTAACTGGGTTCTCTGAAGGACAAATTCGGCGCGCCTCGGAAACACTAGCGCTCAGCGGCCCTGCCATCATGACCATCCCCGGACCACCACCGAACGGTCGGTCATCAACCGTTTTATGCGCATCCTCTGCGTATTCGCGCGGATCAAATAGGGTCACTCCTAAATCACCGTTCGCGACCGCTCGCCCGACGACTCCTTCCTTCAGCGTATTACGGATTAGATTGGGGAATATGCTGACAATTCCAGTCCACATCTAGTTTTAGTCCCAATCCTCGGACCATCGGACCAAAATTGAGTCGCCAACGTGCACCGAATCCACGGTACTCGCGGCAAAGGGAATTAGCCGCTCTCTCGCTTCACTTCTAACAACGAGCACGTCGTTGGCCCCAGTCGACATCAGCTCAGTTACCGTACCAAGCACAACTTTGTCCTCATTGATCACCGGAAGTCCGATGAGCTGATGCCAGTAGTACTCGCCTGAGTTGGGTTTCGGCAACGTCTCTAAAGGAACACCCAGATTCAGTCCCGACAGATTCGCCGCATCCGATCGATCCCTGATATCAGCGAATAGCCCCACGAAACTCTGCCGATAGTCCCTAACATCCACGCAATCCAGTTGTTCCCACCCCGGTCGACGTGAGTCTTCGATCAACCATGGCCGATAGTCGATTAGGTTACTAGACGGCTTCGTATACGACTGCAGGTGAACCCAGCCTTTGATGCCGTAGGGACGGCCGATCCGGCCAACGACGACGACGGCTTCCGTCCCTATGGACGGCATATCAGCTACTCAGTCGTTACCGTCGGCGCATCGTCAACGGATCGTTCTCGAACTTCGTCAACTAAACTGCGCACACGGTCGCTCATTTGAGCGCCGACCGATAACCAATGATCAATACGGTCGAGGTCCACGCGCAAACG
>ENA-UPTF01001999-UPTF01001999.1-marine-metagenome-genome-assembly--contig:-NODE-1999-length-12206-cov-15.358150_pt1 | contig 12206 bp, 9 predicted proteins | sample MGYA00238166_ERZ767019 | MGnify/ENA primary metagenome ERZ767019 (study PRJEB28930, sample SAMN06266391) | marine metagenome | isolation source: Sea water from 250 m depth | place: Atlantic Ocean... | reverse complement strand
ATGAGCAGGTTTGCACTGGTGAAACCTCTCATGCTGAGGTAATAAAGATAAATTTTGATCCAAACAAAACAAGTTTCGAGACTTTACTAGAATGGTTTTGGAGATGTCATGACCCTACTACTCTTAATCGCCAGGGACGTGACATTGGCACACAATATCGTTCTGTAATTTATTATGAAAATGAGAACCAAAAATCGATAGCACACAAGTCAAAAATAGATGCCGACTCTTCAGGTTTCTTTGATAATCCAATAGTTACGGAAATCCATGAACTTGACGTGTTTTACCCGGCAGAAGATTACCACCATGACTATTATAAAAAGAACCCTGATGCAGGTTATTGCACTTATATCATCCGTCCAAAACTTGAAAAATTAAACATGGAATAATTATTTTTAAAAATAAAATTGAGTGCTACTCCTTCTGGTTATATAGGAGTAATCATCAAGTTTATGAACAACTTTATTGATTGATCCATCTGGAAGTTCGGAAATGAAACGAGAACGCTGACTGGCACCCTTGAAATAACTTGAAGATATAAGAGGTGCAGTTAGAAGTAAATGACGTTTAGCTCTTGTCATGGCCACATAAAACAACCTGCGTTCTTCTTCAATTTGCTCCTCTGTCTCCAAGCTACGTTGATGAGGGAACAATCCTTCTGTCAGGCCAATAACAATTACAACATCCCATTCCAGTCCCTTGGCCTGATGAATAGTAGTCAATGTGAGTGCCTCCTGATTATCATGCTGCTCAGATTCCAAATCAGTCAATATGCTTGAACCAACCAATGATAGCTCGTTTAAAAATGTTTCCAGTTTATCATAATTAACTGCAAATTCTTCCAGATAACGAACATCAGTTTCACGCTGCAAGGCATTCTCAAAGCTGCTGAAAAGTACATCCCGATAAAAGTTTTGATAGATAATTCCAATCATATTTGACGGAGATATTTTTCCCTCAAGCATTTTTTGAAAACACTCCTGCAAAACATTCCAACTATGAAGTGCTTTTTTAGGTATCAATTTGTTAAGAGAGTCATTTTCTTTAGTAAGTCTGACAGCCTGCTGATCCAGGAAAACACTGAAAATCCTGAAAGCAGTATTATTACCTATCCCAGGAAGCAGCCGAAGTAAACGCATCCATGAAATTTCATCGAGAGGATTATAAAGAACTTTCAGAAATGCAGTTATGTCTTTTATGTGAGCCTGTTCAAAAAACTTAACCCCTGAATGAATGACAAAAGGAATTCCTGCATGTGTAAGTTTTACTTGAAGAACTGCAGATTGTACATGGTTTCTATAAAGCACACTCATTTCGTTCAAAGGGATCTCCTGGTCCCTGTAGCCTAAAATGCTTTTCAACACCAGCTCTGACTCGTCTTCAGAAGACCAGACATGATGTACTATAGGTTTTTCTCCGACTGGCAGCGAACTAAAGAGGTTTTTTTCAAACTGACGTGTGTTATAATTTATGCTCTGGTTTGCTGCGTCTAATATTTCTGGTGAACTTCGATAATTCTCCTCCATATAGTAAGTCACAGCTTTATATTTTTCCGGGAACTCCAGCATGTTTCCAAAATCAGCTCCGCGCCAGCTGTAAATCGATTGTGCATCATCGCCGACGACCATCAAATTATTTTGTTGACCGGATAGTAATAATAAAATCTCAGCTTGAACCTTGTTAGTATCCTGATACTCGTCCACGAGAATATACTTAATTTGCCTGCAAAGAGGAAGTTCCTCCCCATTAACCACAAGCAATTCCAGCCAATTTTCCAAAAGATCATCAAAATCCATAACTTGTCCGCGTTTTTTCTTTTTTCGGTATGTGGCTAATACTTTGATAATTGTTTCAAGGTATTCTTCAAAATGAGGATAATCAGAAAAAATAAGCTGATCTAAGTGGAAATTCCGTTTATGATAAGGTACCGTCAAAATCATATCTTGACTGCCATTACGATTGAACGCCAGAGAAAATAAATTTTGCAAAACTGCAGCTTTAGGAAAGAATTTTCCAGGTTTACCCATTGTTTCTGCAATTGCTGCTTTAATCATGTCTTTCGAATCAGAAGTGTCCAGGATGCTGAAATTATTCTTATAATCCAGTAATTTTGCATGCTGTCTTAAAAAACGATTACCCACACTATGGAAAGTTCCGTGTATAATTTTATTTTGATCTGTAGAATTATTGATGGCTTTTCCGACTCTCTGTGTCATTTCGTCAGCCGCTTTGTTGGTAAAGGTAAGCAGAAGTATTGAAGATGCAGGAACACCTGAATGAATAAGTTGTGCTACCCGATGAGTAATAACTCGAGTTTTACCACTACCTGCACCAGCAATTACTAATGCCGGACCATTTTTATGAGCAACAATTCTTTTCTGTGCTTTGTTTAAAGTTTCAATCGAATGATAGGTCATTTTGTTATAAGGCAGATCAATCTTTTTTTGTTTTAAACAGTAAATATTGACAACTTAAATTTTAGCGAAGATATAAAAGAACAAGCAAAATAATTTACATGTTTGCAAAAGAATTAAAACAATTATTTTTCCCATTCCTTGAAGAGGTTAATTTTCTGTTCAGCAGAATATTCAACAAAGGAGTGCCAATATCAAATGAAATGACAATCTTTATTTTCGCAGTCTGTATTGCCCTGCTTTTTATTTTTATTTTTTCTATGTGGTTTTTGCTTCGTCGCAAATCACGGAATGAAAAAGATCTTGAGCAAAAATCTAGCAAAATCAAAAAGAAGAGCCTTGAACATCTAAAGAAAGAGCGTGACAAAGAACTTGATTTGAGGATTAAAGAAGAGAAAAAGCTTCAGGAAAGTAAACAGGCCACTCAGCTTGAAAAAGCCCAACAACGTGAGAAAGTTATACAAGATCAAATTGCATCTTTGGAAGAACAAAAACAAAGTATTCAGGTTTTACAGCGAGATTTAACTGATGCACAAAAACCTCCGGAAAAGCTTGGGCAATCAGATTCTTTCCTTGATCGCCTTCGCAATGGGGTAGATAAGACTAGAAAACACATACTAAACAATCTGTCAGATGCGGTTTTAGGTAAAAAAGAAATTAATGATGAACTACTGGATGATTTGGAAGAAGTCCTTATCAGTTCCGACATCGGGCCGGAAACCACACAACGTATTCTCGAGGCAATCACTAAAAAAGTGGAACGTGAAGAATTAAATAATCCCCAAGTACTGCAGTCAGAAATTGAGCAGGAAATTCAGCGCATAATGAGTAAAAAATATCAAGTCCCGGGGACTTCTGATAGGAAACCGCTTATTTTGCTTTTTGTTGGTGTTAACGGAGTTGGAAAAACAACAAGCATTGGAAAAATTGCAGCACAATATCGACAGCAAGGTAAAAAAGTATTGATGGGTGCTGGGGACACTTTTCGCGCGGCAGCAATTGAACAGTTGGCCGAATGGAGCAAGCGTGCTGATTGTGATATTGTCCACAAGAACGCAGGAACTGACCCGTCTGCAGTGATATTTGAATCTGTGCAAAAAGGAATAGACGATGATTATGATGTAGTAATTTGTGATACTGCAGGACGTTTACATACAAAAAAGAATTTAATGGAAGAATTAAAAAAAATGGTGAGGGTTATTCGGAAATTAATTCCGGACGCACCGCATGAAGTATTGTTGGTACTGGATGCCACTACCGGTCAAAATGCTATATTCCAGACGCGAGAATTTTTGCAGGCAGCAGAATTAACAGGGTTTATAATCACTAAATTAGACGGAACATCAAAGGGAGGAGTGGTTATCGGGATCGTCAACGAATTTGATATACCAGTACGATACATAGGCTTGGGTGAGCAAATAGACGACCTGCGTCCATTTGATGCACAGCAATTCACGAAATCAATATTTGCATAGTAATTTGACTTTGCCTGTTTTACCCCATTGCAAGCACTTTGTTAAACCCGATTATATGATATAAGACAGAGCGCCAGAACAAGGAAAATCAGATTCCCGCTCCAAGCTGCAAAAAATGGAGTTATCAGTCCCGCACCCCCAACTGCCAAAGTGATCTGATTGAGCATCCAAAACAAAATTCCCAGCAGGCAGCTTATAGCAAGTGATTCTGCTGCCATTCCACGTCTGTTATATGATGCAGAAAGCCCCAAACCAATCAAAACCATGATAAATATTTGAAATGGATAAGCAGTTTTCTGCAATAATTCAACACGATGCTGTGTCACATCCTGACCCTCGCTTTGCAGTTTGAGCGTATCCTCATACAGATCAAAGATAGGTTTGTGATGAGGTGAAGTTGGTATTTCAAATGATACAGTAGGTAATTTCTCTTTTTCAATTTGCCATTGATCCAAGTATTTCAGTTGTATGTTTTCATCCTGGAATAAATGTTTCTGAACATTTTGAAAAACCCATGATTGTTCCTGTTGTTTCCCACTTTCAATTTCTGTCTTTTCCACAAGTTGAAAAGGATTCTTCTGCCACTGAAATGAAGTAATAGAACTTAAACGCCCCTCCTGTCGGCGATCTCCAAAATAAAATATACTTTGCTCCTCACCTACTTTCCACAAGGGCATTAAGCGCGCAGTATTATCAGGTTTCACCCATGTTTGATGCATCCATGTATATGCATAATTCTGACTTAAATATGCAAATACAGCAATCAATGCCGAAATAGCTAAGACAGGAAAAGCCAGTCTCCAGCCGCCAATCCCTGAACTGCGCATAGCCGTTAACTCAGCGTTTTTGTTAAATGTACTGAATGTGGATACCGTGGCCAATAGCACAGTTATTGGTATAATTAGTTCAAATAATAAAGGCAACAACAATGCTGTTTCCTTTATAAATACTAAAAAACTTAACCAGTCAGAAAAAATTCCACTAAGGTTGCCAAAAAAATTCCCAGTCATTGTCATCAATACAAAAGCACTGAGAAACAACAGAAAATAGCGAATGAATTCTGAGGCAATGTATTTTGAAATCATTTTGTAAGACTGAATTTTTTAATCAATCATGGATAAATTTCTCCATATGAAAAATATAAGATAAGGTTTCTTCAAATAAGGTGCAAAGTAATTAAACAGGAGCAGATTTAATTTACACAAAAATAAGGGCATTATTTTGCATGGGAGCACTTGATTAGTATCATACAGAGATTATATTTCATAATATGATGTAATAGGATGGAAAGCCTTTGAAAAGTCAATGAACGAATTAATTCTTGTACTTGAGGAAAATCCCGAAATCCAGGCAGTAATTTCTGCATCGCTGAAGGACAGCCCGATTTTTATCAATCAGGAGTTAGACCCGGATTATTTTCTCCAACAGGTGCAGAATCTGAATCCTGATTTAATTTTTATCAGTAATTCAGACAGTGAAAGCAATTACAGCACATGCCGCAAGATTCGTGAAGATCCAGCAATTAAGAATATCCCAGTAATTTTATTAGTAAATGCCAAAGACGAAATTGACGAAGATGTATTGAGAGAACTACAAATTAACGGGATGCTTCGTAAGCCTTTTGAAGCATCAATGTTAAAAGAGCAGATAAGTCAGTACATCTCTTTGGATGAAAATTTCGGCGCTGAACCAGACAAGGAAAATGATAACTTTGCTTTTGATATAAGCAGTATTGACAGCGATTTGAAAGAGATAAAACAACAAAATCAAGGTCAGTCCCAACTTGATAGTCATGAGACTGATACAATTCCTGATTCAGTGCAAAAATCTCAAGATACATCTTATGCCGAATCTGCAGGCAGTAATATGGATTCATTGGTTCTAGAAGACATTTTGATTGATAAGGAAAGCAAGGGGGAAATAAGCCCCAAGGAAGATATTCTAACGGACGAATCAGGGAAAACAACTGATGATCCTGAAGTGGGAATGGACGACGAATACAATTTTGATCTTAAATCTGAAGAAAAACCAGAAACTGACTTAACTGAAACTGATCTGGTCCCAGGAGGTCTAGAAAAACTCAAATTGTCAGGACTGGAGGATAAATATGCTGAAAGCCGACTTTTTAATGAAAATGAAGAAACAGAGCAAAAATTGCGCAGTGGTCTTACAGATATTGAACTTGAGAGTAATGATTTTGAAGATCCAAGTGTTATCTGGTCACATTCTCCTGATCTAGACCAAACACCAAGAGAAGGCTTGACAGATATCAGTTTGAAACAAACTGATTTTCATCCTTCATTCCCAAAGCATATTGCTCCATTAGAGGGGACTTCAGGAACTATAAGACAGGAAGATGAGGCCGGAGTTGAGCAAATTTCAGAAATGGATAATAGTCTGCTGCAGACTGGGAGTGAAGAATCCAATCATGTAAATGGGAATGTATTAGACGATATGCTTTTGACTGATTCAGAAGAAAAAGAGGCAGAAGAATATGATAATATTGAAGATGCAGAGCAATTTGTTGTGGATACTTCCCTAGATGAATTTGATGAGGGTTTTATCGATATTCGGGATGCAGATGATGAAATAAATTCTATGGTCAAAGAGAGTATTGAAGATCAAGAAATCACCAGCTCAGAAACAGCTCTTGAAGAACTTGAAGACCTGAGTTTGCAAATGGAATCTCTTGAGGCAGAAGAAGATGAATTAGAAGCTGAAGAAAAGGAGTTTGACAAAGATCTGGAAAAAGCAAGAGTTCTAAACGAAGGAATAACTGCAGATTATCAGGAAGATGAACTTACAGAATTTATGGTTGATGAGCTGGGAGATCTGCTTGAACTTGATGAAGATGAGGTAAGCGATGAGATGGAACAGGATTACTCGCCTGCATCAGAAATTACCTATGCCCTTGAAGAAGACGTATTTGACAGTTGGGATGAGGCTGAAGAGGCTTTCATGGGGTTTGATAAAGATACAGCAATGTCTGAAGATGCAGATTGGACTGATGCAGAGACAGGAACTGAAAAAAGTTCAGGTAGAGATTATTTTTCTTATGAAGAAGGTAGATACAGCTTTAATGAAGATGAATTGAAAGATATTGTGACCAGCTCTGTTCAGAATGCATTAGAAAAATCAATTGCCTCATCTTTGGTTGAATTGGCAGTTTCAGAAATAAAAAATAATGTTTCAGGAAGAGTTTAAGGCTCATTTCCATAAGCAGATGCTATCTTTGCCCCAACAAGTGCATTATTACATACCAGTGCAATATTGGTTTTTAGACTTTCTCCATCAGTCAACTGACTAATTCTCTCCAGCAAAAACGGAGTCACTGCTTTTCCATCAATACCCTTTTCTGATGCCTCTTTAAGGGACTTGGTAATAGCCTCTTCAATGACTTCTTCATCCATTGCATCTTCCCGAAGCACAGGATTCGCAATTACCATACCTCCCTCTAATCCAAGTTCCCATTTAACTTTCATGCAGCGTGCAATTTCTTCAGCAGTATTGATACGCGATTGAACTGAATATCCACTGGTTGTTGTATAGAAAGCAGGAAATTCATCGGTACGATAACCAATGACAGGTACTCCCTGGGTTTCCAGATATTCTAGGGTGCGTGGTATATCAAGAATGGATTTTATGCCTGCACATACAACCGCTACATTGGTGCGTGCTAACTCCATCAAATCACCAGATATATCCATGGTCTTTTCACTCCCCCGATGGACTCCTCCGATGCCGCCTGTAACAAATACCGAAATTCCAGCCATCCTGGCACATATCATTGTAGCAGCAACAGTGGTTCCACCGTCCTGCTTTTGTGAAAGAACAAGCGGCAAATCCCTGCTGCTGACTTTCACAGTTTTTGTTCCTTGAGCAAACTGCTCAAGTTCCAGATTACTCAAACCTATCTTGATGCGCCCCTCTACAACTGCAATTGTGGCAGGAATTGCACCTTCTTTGCGGATAATACTTTCAACCTCCAGAGCAGTTTCAAGGTTTTGCGGGAATGGCATCCCGTGGGAAATGATAGTGGACTCAAGAGCTACAACAGGCCCATTTTCCTTAATTGAATTCTGAATTTCCTCAGAAATATCCATCCATTTACCAAGTTCCATTATTTACCACATAAGTTTGGAAATTAATGCTTAAAATGTTTAGTAATTTGCTTCCGAAACTATCTGAAATAGGAAAAACTGTCAAACAGCATTCACAAATAAAATTTTATCAAAAATGGCTCATTCCAATTCTGTAAATGAGTAACTATTCTAATTGTAAATAGATTTAGCAGTTACAAGATTGCTGGTTTTTTCTTTACAGACAAAGTGAATCTTGATAGAAATGAAACTTTTCTTTAAAATCTGAAAAATTTTCAACTCATTCAAAGCCATTCAACAATGAAAAGAAATATTCTTTTAAATCCGGGCCCCGCTACAACCACAGATACTGTTAAACAGGCACTAATGGTTCCGGACATTTGTCCTAGAGAAGAGGAATTTGGTGAACTTACACAATCAGTGCTGAAAAAGATAGTGGAAGTAGTCAATGGTGAATCAACACATTCCACAGTTATTTTTGCAGGTTCCGGAACAGCAGGTGTAGAAGCTGCACTTTGTTCAGTCGTCCCTGAGAATGGTAAAATATTGATTCTAGACAATGGTGCTTATGGCAAGCGTGCCGAAACAATTATACAGGCTTATGGAATTTCACACAGGACCATCCGGATTGAATGGGGCGACTTTCCAGACATCAGTCAAATTGAAACTGTTATAAAGGAAGAACCAAAACTGACTCATTTCTTTTTTGTACATCATGAAACCACCACTGGCATGCTCAATCCTTTAGCTGAAATATTGGAGCTCTGTGAGAAGTATGAGCTGGATTCAATTGTTGACGCAATGTCATCATATGCTGGATTGCCCATTGACCTACAAAGACAGCCGATTGACTATTTAATCTCCTCCTCAAACAAGTGTATTCAGGGCATGGCCGGGGTTAGTTTTGTGATTGCAAACAAAGAAAGACTAAAAGCGACCTCCAATGTTCAACCAAGGAATCTATACCTGAACCTGTGGGGTAATCATAGTTATATTGAACAAACAGGACAGTTCCAGTTCACTCCTCCAGTTCAAATTGTTTACGCTCTAGACCAAGCTTTGGATGAGTTTTTTAAGGAAACACAATCCGGGCGAACTGCACGATACGTAAGATCTTATGAGACTTTGCTGGAAGGGATTGAGCAGACAGGATTGGAGATGCTTTTGCCTGAATCACAGCATTCCAAGCTGCTGACAGCGATTGTTGAACCAAAATCCGCTGAATATAATTTTAAGGAGATGCACGATCATTTTTATGAAAATGATGTGACGATCTATCCCGGGAAAGGCGCCAAGAAAGACACTTTTCGTATAGCAAACATAGGTGCAATTGATTACCGGGATATGAAGGTTTTTAATGAACTCATGCTTCAATATTTTCAGGAAAAGAAAATCATTTAGCTTTACAGAATCTATATATATTGCTGATGAAAATAGGCATCCTTAAATGTGATTCAACAATGGAACATTTCCGCAAGGAGCATGGAGATTATCCTGACATGTTCATATCGCTCTTTAAAAGTGTTGAACCTACTCTGGAATTTGAAACCTATGATGTAATTTTGGGGGAGTATCCAAAAAACCTGCGGGACAACGATATATACTTAATTTCCGGCAGCCGTTACGGTGTGAACGATGGAGATAAGTGGATTGATGATTTGGAAAAATTTGTTTTGGAACTTCAACATCGGAAACACCCCTTGATAGGCATTTGTTTTGGACACCAAATGATTGCCAAGGCCCTTGGAGGAAAAACTGAATTGGCCTCTCAAGGGTGGGGAGCAGGAGTACAAAACTATCAGATAATTTTGACTGAGCCTTGGATGGAGCCTGATTTAGAGCAATTTTCTATCTTGTCCTTCCATAAGGATCAAGTTACCAAACTCCCGGAAGATGCTGTATTGATTGCAGAAAGTGATTTCTGTCCTTATTCTGCTTATTATATCGGTGAATGGTTAATTTCATTTCAGGGACATCCTGAGCTAACAAAAGATTATGTCAGAGCCTTGTTGCATCAGAGGGAAAATATTTTAGGTCAGGAAGTTCTTGAAAGTGGTATTAAATCCCTTGAACAGCAAATTCAACCAAAGATAATAGCAAAATGGATACTCAATTTTATGCATAATGGAGTTGTTGCAAAACAGGGAAATTGATCACTTTTATTATAATTCAGTTTCTCTATTTCCTGAATTTTGCTGCTTCATTTCCCAAAGCTTAAAATATCGAACAACATAATTCAGTGCATCAAATACAGAGCAAAATAATCCCGGCAGTCCGTCCCTGAATCCTCCCTTAAAAATATAGCGTCTAATAAAACGAGTAAGTGGTTTAAGTAATGTATAACTCAGGGTATTGAGAAAATTAATTTCGAGTCCTGCATCTTTTAGATATACAGCTTCTACACCTGTATAGAAATTGAACTTTCTTAAAAACTGGCTGATGTTCTGATACGGGAAATGCAGCATATCATTGCTCAATTTTCCGATGCTTCCGTCAACCACCAATTTTTCATGCACATGCTGATTTGGGAAACTTGCCTTGCCTTTACGGAAAAGGCGCAGCTGTGAATCAGGATATTGACTCCCATGACGCAGCCAATGCCCAAAATAATGATTTCGGCGGTTCAGCCTGAATGCTGAATGTGGAGTATCCTTCACAGCATCTATTATCTCGTCAACAAGCTTTGCCGGAAGGCGCTCATCAGGGTCTATGTAAAAGAGCCACTCTCCTGTAGCCTGTTCCATAGAGTAGCTTTTGTTGATATTTAAGTTATGATTATTCGGGCGAGAAAAAACCTTGCAGCCGTTATCTTTTGCCACTGCCAAAGATTGATCATGACTTTCACAATCTACATACACAATTTCTGAAGCCCATTGCAGTTCTGGAAGTAATTCACGCAAGTGATCAACTTCATTGTGTCCAATTATAGTTACGCTGATTTTCATTGAAATATATTTGTGAAACTTAAATTTTTCCCCAATATTATTTTCCTTTTTATTTCATAATTACAAAGTGTTCAATCTAAATCATGTCCAATCTGTTGTCAATATTGTAGAAAAATCCTGTTGATGCATAAGATTCTTTCCTTTCAGAAATTTCCCGGTAAATAAGACGATTTACTAATAATCTTCTTACACCTCCAAACTCTTGACACTAAATATCTCAATGTCATATCTTTAGGTTGTGGTGCATTTATGCATATGTGCCTGCAATTCAATTTTAAGCTCAGATCTTAAAGAGAAGTTTAATGTTCAAAACAGTTAACAAAGATGTCTGGGTTTTTGATGTGGAATGGGTCCCTGATCCGGAAGCAGGAAGAAGACTTTTTGAACTTCCTGAAGATACTCCGGATATTGATGTATTAAAGCAAATGTGGGAAGAAGGAGGAGCAGATGAAGAAAATCCTATGCCTTACCTTAAGACTTCAATTTGCAGGATTGTATCAATTGCAGCCGTTATCCGAACTGAAAAGGGAAACGGCAATGTTGCCTTGTCTTTAACATCATTGCCACATAATGTTGATGATCCCAAACAAACAGCGGAAGCAGAAATCATATCAAGGTTCCTCAATGCAGTAGGAGACAAGAAGCCCCAGTTGGTTGGCTTCAACTCAGCAAACGCTGACCTGAAAATACTGGTACAAAGGGCTACTGCCAATTCAGTACAAGCAGCAAAATTCGCTAAACGGCCAAACAAGCCCTGGGAAGATTACGATTATTTTGATGCCAGAAACAGTGAAGGTCATATTGATTTAATTCAAATTCTAGGGGGCTTTGGAAAGTCCTCACCTTCACTTAATGAGATGGCAGCAGTTTGCGGAATTCCAGGCAAACTTGGAATAATTGGACAGGAAGTTGCCCAGTTGTGGCTGGAAGGGCGCTTACTGGAAATTGTTGCTTACAATGAATGTGACGCGTTAACCACATACTTAATTTGGCTGCGAATGGCATTTTTTGGAGGTTTTTTTAACCAGGTTCAATATGAGGAGGAACAGGAACGTGTCCGGAATTTACTCAGCACTGAAGGAACTCTTCCGGGAAAAGAGCATTTGCTTGAATTTCTTGAAACTTGGGAAATGACATCAACTCCGGATCAAAAGGAATAAATATTAACGTGCTTAATCATTCTAAATTGTTCAAAAACTCAATTTGAGACACTTTTGTTTTCATGGAGTCATTTTTTTTAAAATATTTGACTGTAGCAAACTGATATTGATT
>ENA-UPTF01001998-UPTF01001998.1-marine-metagenome-genome-assembly--contig:-NODE-1998-length-12216-cov-2.063597_pt1 | contig 12216 bp, 7 predicted proteins | sample MGYA00238166_ERZ767019 | MGnify/ENA primary metagenome ERZ767019 (study PRJEB28930, sample SAMN06266391) | marine metagenome | isolation source: Sea water from 250 m depth | place: Atlantic Ocean | study... | reverse complement strand
CTTATCAGTGGGTTCGTTGCAGAACACGTACTAACACGTACAGTCCGAGACACAGCAGCAATCCTCGATGTGACATCCGGTGCAGACACTGGGGACTGGTACCCGGCCCCCACAAAATCTAGTTCATTCCTCAAGGACTGCGATTCAGACCCAGGACAACTTAAGATTGCAGTCTCAGTCGCATCCCCTACAGGAACACCAGTTCATCCAGACTGTATTGCTGCGGTCCACGACATAGCAGCGCTATGTGAAGACTTAGGCCATCACGTAGTAGAAGCTGCGCCTTCGTATAATGCGGATGCCCTTTGGTACAACTTCACATCAATGATGTCTGTGGGAGTAGCCTGGATGGTCGACGCATGGACCGAAAGGTTAGGGCGTGAAGCAGTAGATGATGAGTTAGAACCATTTATACAGGCCCTTGCAGCCCACGGGAGAACCATCAGTGGACCGAACTACCTCGCGATGCTGCAAGAACTTCAGGTACTCGCTAGAGATATCGGTCGGTTTTTCCAAGACCACCACATCTTGTTAACACCGACGCTCGGAGAACCAGCTATCCCACTTGGAGTCCTGAAATATGACTCAGGCGACCCACTGGAACTACGGAGGAGCCAGGGCAAGTTCTCACCTTTCACATACATGACGAATGTCACAGGTCAGCCCGCCATTACGTTGCCCTTAGCTATGTCCCAAAATAACCTGCCGATCGGGTTACACTTTGCTGGTAGATATGGCGACGAATCAACGCTATTTAAACTATCCACACAGCTAGAACAAGCACGGCCATGGCTAGATCGAGTTCCCCCAGTGTCAGCATGATACGCGCTTGTTACCCAGATGCTCATTTTTTGACTCAGAAGACTCTCGTCACTCTCATTGAGTGACAATCACTACATTAGGGATAGCTTATGACAACACCAAGTATGCTCCCGCAAAACGTAAAACCAGAACTGTACGACATCACACTCGTACCAGATCTGGACAATTTCACCTTTTCCGGTGAAGAGATTATCGATATTAGTATCTCGAAACCGACCACAGATCTGACACTCAACTCAACTGAGATCTCAGTGCAAGAATGTATGGTTGCAACATTCGACGGAAGAGCGTTCGCACCCCAAACCACCACCTTCGATGACGATGCAGAAACCGTCACTTTTACATTCGCATCTGAATTACCAGCAGGACGGTCGAGATTACATATTACATTCACCGGGGAACTCAACGACAAACTACATGGCTTCTACCGGAGCCGCTATGAGAACACCAACGGCCAGGAGCGATACCTAGCGACAACACAATTCGAAGCTACAGACGCACGCCGCGCATTCCCTTGCTGGGACGAGCCTGCCATCAAAGCGCGCTTCAGAGTAACACTTGAAATCCCGACAGAACTCATTGCAGTTTCTAACATGCCTGTTACCCGTGAATCACAAACCACCAATAACAAAAAGCGCATAGAGTTTGCTGAAACACCAGTGATGTCGACGTACTTACTAGCATTCATTATTGGTGACTTGTCATGGATCGAAGCAACGACAGATGACGGTACCCTAGTACGAGTTTTCACAGTTGCGGGGAACGAAGAACGTGGTCGCTTCGCGCTCGAGACATCGGTAAAGTTACTTTCCTACTTTAACAACTACTTTGGAATCCCCTATCCCTTGGCGAAAATGGACCACCTAGCTATACCAGACTTCGCAGCAGGGGCAATGGAGAACTGGGGAGCGATCACCTACAGGGAAAACGCCTTACTAGTCGACCCAGACTCTAGTTCGGCAGTCACCCGACAGACCGTAGCAAGTATCATCTCTCACGAAATGGCGCACCAGTGGTTCGGGAACCTCGTAACCATGGCCTGGTGGGATGCCCTCTGGCTCAACGAAAGCTTCGCTTCTTGGATGGGAGACAAAGCTGTTGATTCGTTGTTCCCTGAATGGGACACGTGGACCGCATTCGTTTCACAAGATACAAATCGTGGTCTTGGCCTAGATGGGCTCAAGAACTCGCATCCAATACAGCAGGAGGTTTCCAACCCTGCTGAAATTGGCCAACTATTTGACGCCATAAGCTACAGCAAGGGTGGCTCTGTTCTAAGAATGCTGGAAAACTTCCTAGGCCCAGATCCGTTTCAGCGCGGCCTCCATGACTATCTGTCCACGCACTCATACGCAAACGCTGAAACAACCGACTTGTGGCATGCTTTAGCCAAAGCTTCAGGCCAGCCAGTAGAAGAAATAATGGAGTCGTGGTTAAACCAAACAGGTTATCCATACCTCAAAGTATCTGTGGATCGTGGCGTCGAGGAAACGGTCGTTACCGCTACCCAAAATAAATTCCTTTACGACAACATTGTCCAACCTAATGAGACAGACGAGACTCTTTGGCACGTCCCCTTCAGTGCCCGTGCCGTTGACAACTCTACCCAATCGACCCTAATAAAACAGCGGCGTGGCCAACTCGTCCTTCACTCATCAATGCCCCGATGGGTCAAGGTGAACCGCAACCAGACCGGTTTCTACCGAGTCCAGTATGAGGAATTAGAAATTTCTCGGCTTTCTACTGCGGTCGAGAAATTGACCTTACCTGCTATCGACCGGCTGGGTCTTCAAAGTGACGCATATTCTCTAGCAAAGGCCGGCCACATTCCCGCAACACAGTTCCTTGAGATAGCTCAGTCTTACAAGAACGAGGACAACGCATATGTCTGGATTGATCTTGCTACGAACCTCGGCAGCCTGGACAACCTTCTAGCAGATGAACCCTTCTTCGAGAATTTTCAACGGTTCGCCCGAAAACTATTCATCCCTTCCGCTGAACGTATGGGGTGGGAAGCAGCACCTACTGATGGACACCTCGAGACGCTTATGCGTAGCGCTGTACTCGCAGGAGCTGGGAATTATGGGGATACTAACACTCTTAAGGAAGCCTCAAATCTATTCACTGCCTATCCGAAGGGCGTTCATGCTGATATTCGAAGAGTAGTGCTTAGCCTAGCCGCCCAGTCAGGAGATCGTTCAGTACAAGATGCTATGTGGGATCTACAGCGAAACGCAACAACGGAGGAGGAGAAAGTAAGAGTACTTGGGGCACTGACTGAGTTCACAGATCGAAACCTTCTACAGGCAACACTTGAACGAGTACTTGACGTCGAATACGTGCGTACACATAACGCAGTTGGAGTAATGGCACGTATGTCAATGAACCCCCAGGGCCGTGACCTAGCGTGGCAGTTCCTTAAAGACAACTGGGACGAATTCGAACGCCGCTATGCTGACGGTGGATTCGCCATTATGACCCTGGTCAGTATAACTAGCCGGTTCACCACCCAAGATAAAGCAGAAGACGTCGCCAAGTTTTTTGCAGACCACAGTGTTGCATCAGCTGAGCGGACCATCCGCCAATCTTTAGAAGCTATAAACATCAACGTAGCCTGGCTTGCGCGGAACCGGCAGTTGTTAGCCGACTGGCTAGATTCATGACTACCTTGCGCACCTACATGGACTTATAGGGATTCGTACAGATCCTCGCTGAATATGGACTCTTGCAGCGCTAGGTATCTAGCTTTCGTCATCAGCCGGTCGCTCTTTACGAGCACTTCTTTTGCCTTCTCCGCTTGCGCGGTAAGGAGATCAATAACCGTCATAGCCAACGCCTTCGCAGGATAGATCAGTGCCTGATCATAGTCACGGACCATATAGTCTCTACCGTGTCCAAGCCCAGTGAAACCACTTGCATAGGGGTGTATTACAGGCATAATCTGGCTAAGATCACCCATATCGGTTGATCCACCACGTCCAACGCTATTACCCAGTTCACTCACACTGCTTCGCCCCACCAATCTTGTCGCGCTTTCTTTGAACAATTCTCCCAACCATCTATCGTTCTTGATCGGGAAGTAGCCCGGTATCGTGGTGATTTTGACGTTTGCCCCCAATGCAAGCGCTCCCGCTTTCATACATCGATCCATTTTGCTCGCAGCGTCGGCAATCGATTCAGACGTCGCACCTCGGACTCTGCCTTCATAGCGAACGCTCGACGGGACAGAGTTCACGGATCTTCCTCCATCCGTAATGATGCCATGTAATCTTACCGTGTCGGATTCAGCAAATGTCTCACGCTGAGTATTGAGTGCATTCATCCCAACCATAGCAGCCTGCAGGGCATTCACTCCTTGGTGAGGAGCACTACCAGAGTGTGCAGACTTACCTATGAATTCAACTTGTTTAACTAGGTGCCCATTACTGGTACCCCCGAGAGAAAACTTGGAATGTTCAGAAGTAGCAGATGTGTGGACCATCATCGCAATATCCACTTCATCGAACTCGCCAAGTCGTATGAATTCCTGCTTTCCAGAGAGCAAGCCGATTTGTCCATTTTCTCGAATGCGTAGTCGCTCTTCAATATCAATGAATTCTTCTGCCGGTACAGCCATGAAAATGACCTGACCATCCAAAGCATCCCGAACTTCAGGTACGGATAACCCCAACGCCACCCCCAAGATCATCCCTATTTGACAGTTGTGTCCACATGCATGAGCAACTCCCGTGCTGGGATCGGAATACCGGTGGTCCGGGACACGTAGCGCATCCATTTCCCCTAAAATCGCGACCGCCGGACCAGGGCGACCACCTGAAAGCACAGCTTTTATACCTGTTATCGCAATTTGATCACGATACGGGATTCCTATCTGGCTAAATGCGTCAGCCACCAGTCTAGACGTCTTTGCCTCTTGGAAGCCGACCTCGGGGTTTCGTAATACAGATTCAGCGATCTCAATTAGCCAGCCTCGACGTTGATCAATCGCAGCAATAGCAGCAGTTTTTAGTTCATCAATCCCCAACATCATTGAAGAGGAGATTTATTCTCCATATTCCTCTTCGCTTTGGAGACTCCGCATGAAAGCTAAGTATTGGCTTTTGGTCATCGGGGGAGTAAACCGACTAATAACCTCATTCGCTCGGCTTCCATTTTCCGACAGTAGATCAACTATAGTATGCGCCATTGCCTTACCTGCCGTCGTCACTGCCAGTTCATAATCTTCGACCACATAGTCATCACCATGAGCTTTTCCTGTCGCTGCTGCTGCGTAAGGGTGTATGGCAGGCATTACCTGTGAAACATCTCCCATATCGGTCGAGCCTGAGCGATGTCCCATTTGGACCACGTTACCATCACCGACCAGTGGAGTCGCATTCATCTCATAGATACTTGTCAGAAGAGGATCCTGTTGAATCGGGGCATATCCTGAAACAGTTGTAATCTTAACTCGACCTCCGACAGCCATCGCACCAGCACGTAGTGCCCGGTCCACCTTTTTAGCCGCGGAAGTGTAAGCGTCGATCGTCCGTCCTCGCACGAACGTTTCCATGCGCACATCCGCAGGGACGGAACTCACTGCAATCCCTCCCTGCGTTATTATCGGATGGACACGAATAGTGTCATGGTCTCGAAAGGTCTCTCTTTGGGCATGAATACCCATAAGAGCAATATTCGCAGCATTCAGAGCATTAGTACCTAAGTGGGGTGACCCACCAGCGTGGGAAGCAACTCCCAAAAATTGAATACGCTTGGCAACCATTCCATTGTTGGTAGCACCCACTCCAATCGTTCCATCATGAGTCCAGTCACGATTTTCTGTGTGGGTCATCATCGCGAGATCCACATCATCCATCGCGCCGGACTTTATAAATTCAGGTTTACCACCGAGAAACTCTAGCTTGCCTTCGACTCGAAGATCATCCCGGTACTCGATTTCGATGTACTCTTCTGCCGGAACGGCCAAAAGCGCTACTCGACCAGAAAGGTTTTCCAACACTCCTGGTGCCTGTAACCCAACAGCAACTGCCAACATATTGCCGATCTGGGCATGGTGGCCACACGCATGCGCGGCATTCGTCAGAGAATCGGCATGCGGATGGCCAAGTACAATTAGTGAATCAAGTTCACCAAACACTCCAACCGTTGGACCAGAACTGCCCCCCTCAAGCACTCCCTTTAAGCCAGTCAAACCGATACCTGACTCGAACGGGATGTTAAGCTTTTCAAACTGATCACCAACGTATTTGGATGTCTTTTGTTCTCGAAATCCTGGCTCAGGTTTAGCAAGTATGTGTTTTGCGATATCGATTAATTCGTCGCTTCGACGATCAATCTCAGCTGCCACTGAAGCTTTAATTTCGTCAACTGTCATCTTAGACATGGGCTCATCCTAAAGTTATTTGGAAATCATCTTCTCGATTCTAGCAGAGAGCAATGTGGCAGCCAAAGTCTACCCTGAGCAGTTGAAGCGGTATACTAAATACTCCTAAGTTTCGAATGGAGCACTGGATGAAAATAGTCATCGCCCCTCAAGCTTACAAAGGTAGTATCTCGGGTCTAGGTGTTGCGGAAGCTATCCGTGAAGGGATACTTCGTGTCATACCCGATGCCCAGACCGTTTTGGTACCTGTTGCAGATGGCGGCGATGGGACGCTTGAGACACTCGTTGAGACAACAGGAGGCGAAATTCGCAACCTTGAAGTCACTGGCCCGCTTGGTCAGCAAGTGTCTGCAGATTGGGGAGCTCTAGGAGACGGCGAAACCGCGTTAGTCGAAATGGCTCGATCTTCTGGCTTAGCACTTGTTGCTGACAAGGATCGAAACCCCTTAACTGCAACAACCTACGGCCTTGGAGAAGTGATAAAGGCGGCGTTGGACGCTGGTTTCAGACGCTTTATAGTGGGCATCGGTGGTAGCGCCACTAACGATGCAGGTGCAGGCATGGCACAAGCTCTGGGCATACGGTTGCTCGATAAGAATGGAAAGAATCTGGAAGTCGGTGGAGCGGCTTTAGCACACTTAGAGAAAATTGATATGAGTGGCCTAGATCCTCGAATCCCGGATTCCGAATTCTCAGTCGCATGCGACGTGTCAAACCCTTTGACAGGCCCCGAGGGAGCAGCCGCAATATACGGCCCACAAAAGGGAGCTACACCAGCTATGGTCCAACAGTTAGATGCTGCACTTTTACACCTAGCCAAGATCGTCAAGGATGATTTGGATGCTGAAATTAACGGTGTACAAGGTGCGGGAGCCGCGGGTGGTCTCGGTGGTGGGCTGATTGCATTTCTCGACGCCACTTTAAGAGCTGGTGTCGATATAATCCTCGATACAGTGGAGTTGGATAAGACAATGTGTGGAGCTACTCTAGTGATAACCGGAGAAGGTCAAATGGATTTTCAAACGGTTTACAGTAAAGCTCCGATCGGGGTCGCATGGCGCGCAAAAAAACTAGGCGTCCCAGTAATTGGGATATCCGGGTCCCTTGGCCGGGGGTTCACCGATGTTCATCAGCACGGCATTGATGCCGCTTCCGCAATCGTACCCGGACCGATGTCACTGAACGAGGCTTCAGAGCGATCCCATGAGTTAATCGCGGCGGCAGCAGAGCAAGCGATCCGCCATTTGCGCGTGGGTCAACAGGTGTTTGGAAGCCATTAACAACCGCCTAGGATTGAACACCTAAGAGCAGACTGTTCCGATATCAATCTTGTTGCTCCACCATAATCATGTGGACTTCCTTGGGCCCATGCATACCTTTAACAAGTGTTTGATCAATGTCAGCAGAACGACTTGGCCCAGTAATGATGTTCACATAGCTGAGAGCACCAGTCGCAAGATAGTCATTGCGCCGAAGAACAAATAACTCATCAAGGCTCTTTACGACCTGTCCCTTCAGTGCAACTGCTACATGGATAGGTGGAAGTAATGATACCAATCTACTAACCCCTGCTTTAGCTTCGATCACTGCACTACCAGTCTCAGCTATAACCCAGTCCACACCCGTGATCCCCAGCCCAGTGTTGAGGGCCTCATCACGGAATTTTTGTCGCTGAGTTTGCCGACCGCCAACTTGTTCATCAAAAGCCATGAGGGTTAGACCGATGTTGAGACTTAAGAGCTTTGCCTCCAACTCGAGGTTATCCAGCACGGTATGGGCAGATCTCATAGCCGTCGTTATTCCTAGCTTTCGGATTAATTGTTCGATACATACTGCTGCGTCCTGGTATGTTGGTACTCTCACTACCTCCCAACCACCTGACCTCGCCGAAATCTCAAATTCATCAAACAGTGCGTCCTCATTTTTCGACATCTCATTTTTTATTTGCACTACTCGTTCTTGAACTTGAGGGAGTCCATGCGCTAGCCCAGTAACTTCAGGGATTTCTCGAGATAAGCTTTCTGAATTGCCTAGCGCAGCACGTACTGAATTCAAAAACTCGGCTTTATTGGTATCTTGTGACAAACTTCGCCTACTGGTTCATTTCGTAAATGATTTTTAGGCCACTAAGCGTCAAATCTTGGTTAACAGCGTCAAATAGATCCGGTTCCGCAGCAATTAATTCTGCGAACCCTCCTGTCGCTACTACCTTGCTCCCACCACCAAGTTCTTGGTTAAACCGGGTTACCATTCCCTTCACAATATCGGTGTACCCCAGTACCAGTCCTGATTGGAGTGCATGGATGGTATTAGTCCCGATAGCGGTTTGGGGACGTTCCAACTCCACTCTGCGTAGTTGGGAGGCAGAGCGATATAAGGCTTCGGCAGCAATGGAAATCCCGGGTGCGATTGCACCACCTAAATACTCACCATCTGCTGTTATGGCATCAAATACCGTACCGGTACCAAAATCAACAACAATCACTGGCCCTCCGTACAGGTTGAGAGCCGCAACCGCATCAACGATACGATCCGCTCCAACATCTCTAGGATTATCGTAAAGAATTCTTATACCTGTCTTCACTCCGGTACCAACTATGAGTGGATCAATACCAAAATACGTTTTGCTCATTTCGCGAAAGACAGATCGCAATGGTGGCACTGCACTACATAGCGCCACATCTGTGATTGAATCCGACTGGATCCCTCGTAGTGGAAGAAGATTTGTAATCATCAAACCATACTCATCTAAGGTACGGCCACTTTCTGTGTTCAGACGCCATGTAGCCACAGGCGCGTGTGAACTGGAGTCCTTCTCAGCACTAAAAACACCAATCTTAATATTGGTATTACCTATATCGAGAGCTAGTAACATAAAGCAAATGATACAGGTGTATGACTCCTGTGTCAGTTAATGCTAGATGAGTCTGACCATCAATAGAAACTGCCTATGCCGACAGTTCCTTGACTCGACTCTGTCACTCACGAATAATAATGATGGAACTCCTCCAGATGGGAAACCTATGCCAAAGCTGGCCGCCAATTTGTCCATGATGTTTAATGAAGTCGACTTTATGACCCGATTTAGAGTCGCTGCAGAGGCTGGGTTCAAAGGAGTTGAGTATCTCTTCCCCTACGACTACCCAGCAGGAGATATTCTCGCGGAGCTTGAAAAACATGGACTGACACAGGTACTTCACAACTTGCCAGCCGGTGACTGGGACACTGGAGAGAGAGGAATAGCATGCCTACCGGACCGAGTCAATGAGTTCCAGAACGGTGTGATCCAGGGAATCGAGTACGCTACCGCGTTAGGTTGTACCCAAATTAATTGTCTGGCGGGCATACGCCCAGATAGTGTGGACCACGACACCGCTCACGACACCTTGGTAAACAACTTAAGATTCGCAGCTGGTGAACTCCAGAAGGCTAACATCTCACTGCTTATCGAAGCTATTAATACTAAAGATATCCCAGGTTTCTACGTGACGACGACAGATCAAGCAAAATTGATCATTAACGATGTGGGATCAGATAACCTCCGACTCCAGTACGACATCTACCACATGCAGATCATGGAAGGTGATCTGATTCCTACCATTGAACAAAACCTCGACCTGATACAGCACATCCAACTCGCGGATAATCCCGGGCGCAACGAGCCAGGAACAGGCGAGATTAATTACCCTAACGTCCTCAGTGCGGTTGATTCAATGGGTTACAACGGCTGGATAGGCTGTGAGTACAAGCCCCAAACGACCACAATTGACGGGCTAGTTTGGGCCTCACCTTACCTAGGCCAGGTGAATCATGACAACTGAGATCGACCGTGTCCCTGAGCCTGATGTTGGAGATGATCTCCGATCGGCGCTAGAGGAAATCCAAGACCGGGTTCTATGGCTCGCAACGTACATCATTCATTACGCTAATAACGTCCGCCCTAGTCCCAGCGGCCTAAAGGTCGGCGGGCATCAAGCATCAAGCGCCTCGGTCGTCTCCATCATGACTTACCTGTTTTTCGAATATATGAACGCAGGAGACCGAATATCCGTTAAGCCCCATGCGTCTCCTACCTACCACGCGGTCCAGTATCTACTTGGCAATCTTGACCATGAGTATCTCCAGACCCTTCGCGGATATCATGGGCTTCAAGCCTACCCCAGTCGAACGAAAGACCCAGACGATGTCGACTTCTCCACAGGATCAGTCGGTCTTGGCGCTGTAGCCCCCAACTTCGCTTGGCTTACTGAAGAGTATGTGCGTGGGCATCTAAACCCCGATTCCGTGCCCGGGAGACGTTATATCAGTATCGTCGGAGATGCTGAGCTTGACGAGGGTGCTGTATGGGAAGCCGTTGCCGACCCTTCGATGATAGATTCTCGAGACATCCTCTGGATCATTGACCTAAATCGACAAAGCCTGGATCGTATTATCCCGGGTATTCGGGTCCAGTGCTGGAGAGAAATGTTTGCCGCAAACGGCTGGGGCATTGTCGATGCAAAATATGGAAGAAAATTAGAGGCGGCATTCTCAGAACCGAAAGGCGAATTACTGCGCTCATGCATTGATGATATGTCAAACAACGTGTATCAACGACTACTCCGGGCTTCACCCGTGACCCTACGCGAATGGCTACCGAAGACCAGTGACTACCCTCGTGAACTAAAGAAACTGATTGACAAATGGGATGATGATCAGCTTCAAGAACTCTTCCGCGATTTAGGTGGTCACGATATGGACACGCTCCACAAAGCGTTCACTGGAGCAGATCTCTCCAGTGGGCCGCATGTGATGTTTGCGTACACTCAGAAAGGGTGGCGTCTACCTATAATAGGAGACCCACAAAACCATTCGGCTACCGTCAGTGACAAACAAATGGAAGAACTACGCCTGACACTGGGCATTGGACCTGAAGAAACTGACTTCAGACTAAATTCTGATTCAAAGGGCGGGCAACTGTGTTTGGATACAAAAGAACGTCTTGAAATCGGACACAAAGCACAAACTGTAGTACCCGAAATTCCGATTCCTACTACCTTTGGCCGCGAGTATCGAAATCTAATGTCAACTCAGCAGATCTTCGGACTAGTGCTAACTGAGTTATCTCGAAGCGCCCCTGAGCTATCTGATCGGGTGGTAACGACAAGTCCAGATGTAGCAAGCTCAACAAACCTTGGAGGATGGATTAACAAGGTTGGAGTTTGGCATAAAGGTGAACCTGAGGAACTTCCAACCGAGGACCACCCTAGGGCACTCAAGTGGGTCGAATCTGAGCAAGGACAACACGTCGAACTAGGTATCTCCGAGAACAACTTGTTTATGGCATTAGGCCAACTCGGCTTATCGTTTGAGATGAATGGCGAACTCCTCTTCCCAATCGGGACCCTTTATGATCCCTTTATTCGGCGTGGTCTGGATGCCTTCTTCTACAGTACATATGCCGATGCTCGGTTCATGGTTGTCGGTACACCATCAGGCGTCAGTCTGGGACCCGAAGGAGGCGCTCATCAATCGCTAGTCACTCAATCAATCGGCGCCGAACTGCCAGGACTGGCATTTTACGAACCCTGCTTTGGCCAAGAGTTGGAGTGGATAGTGCTGTCAGCCCTTGAAAAAATCCGTTTACGGGAAGAGTCAACTTACCTTAGGCTGACCAGTAAGCGCATTAACCAAGACCTAATGAAGTTACCCAACAACCGTGCCCAACAAGAGCAACTTCGACTACAAGTGCTTGCCGGTGCATACAGACTTGTCGATAGGCGTCAAGAGACTGGCTACGGCCAGGAACGCAACGTCGTAAACATTATGGCCTCCGGAGCAATCGTCCCAGAAGCCGTGGCTGCAAGTAACACCCTACTAGATGAAGGAATCTACGCTAACGTCATCAACGTTACCGGGCCGGGACCTCTCTACAAAGCGTACCAACGAGCCGTTCGAAGTGATATATGGGGTAACGGCCGATCTGACCCTTTTATGTCAGACATATTTGACGTACAAGAAAGGGGCGCCCC
>ENA-UPTF01001997-UPTF01001997.1-marine-metagenome-genome-assembly--contig:-NODE-1997-length-12217-cov-2.627924_pt1 | contig 12217 bp, 12 predicted proteins | sample MGYA00238166_ERZ767019 | MGnify/ENA primary metagenome ERZ767019 (study PRJEB28930, sample SAMN06266391) | marine metagenome | isolation source: Sea water from 250 m depth | place: Atlantic Ocean... | reverse complement strand
TGAAGAGATTGGTTCTGGTATGGACGTTAGTCCGGAAAAGGTTCGTGAGATTCTCAAGATCTCCCAAGAGCCCGTCTCTCTTGAGACACCGATCGGCGAGGAAGAAGATAGTCACCTTGGAGATTTTATTGAGGATCGGAGTGCTCTTGCACCATCCGATGCCGCTTCTTACCAACTTCTAAAAGAGCAGGTAGATGATGTCCTTTACACGCTGAGCGAGAGAGAGGCTAGAGTCCTACAACTCCGCTTTGGGTTGGAGGATGGGCGCAGCAGGACACTAGAGGAAGTTGGGCGCGACTTTGGAGTCACTCGTGAGCGAATACGTCAGATTGAGGCAAAGGCTCTTCGCAAACTTCGCCACCCTAATCGATCAAAGAAGCTTAAGGATTTTCTTGAATAACCCACTCCCACCTCATTGATTGGAGAGATATGGGCTCGCATGCTTGCGGGCCCGTTCACTTTAAGGCACATGTGATTTATGGTGTTCTTAGGCACTTTACTGGATGCTGTTTGTAGGCTTTTTCACATGAAACGGTTTTCAAGAAAATGATAATGAGAATCGCTTGGGGCTTGATACTGTCCATGCGTCCCAAACAATGGACCAAGAACCTCATCATCTATTTCGCTCTCTTTTTTACCGTTGGAGATGCTTGGTCTCTGGAATTGATAAACGGCCTGCTCCCCCTCTTAGGTAGATCGACGACAGCTTTCCTCATTTTTTGTGTACTTGGAGGAGGGATCTACTTGATCAACGACTCAAGGGATATTACTGAAGACAGAAATCACCCCGAAAAGCGTAACCGCCCGATCCCTTTAGGTCTCGTTTCTGTCAGGGTAGCTTGGACTGCAGCCGTTGGGCTCTTGACGGTGGGATTGGGACTAAGCTTTGTGCTTGAGCCACTGTTTGGTTTTGTGTCAGCGACTTACGTGGTCCTAATGATTGCGTACACAGTACTTCTGAAGCACCTGATTATACTCGACGTCTTCTCTATAAGCGGTGGTTTTATAATTCGGGCCGTGGCGGGTGCGATAGCAATTGATGTGCCAATATCCCCCTGGCTGTATGCCTGTACAGGTTTGGGGGCGCTACTGATCGCTCTATCGAAACGGAGGACTGAGCTTTCATTAGCTGGTGGGAATGCCCAGAACCAACGAAAGATACTAGCGGCGTACTCGGTGCGTGTACTTGATCAGTATATCGCGGTCGCTGCAATGTCAGCGCTAGTTGCGTATGTTGTGTATAGTTTCACAGCGCCAAACCTGCCAGATAATCACGCGATGATGCTAACCATCCCGTTTGTCGTTTTTGGAATGTTTCGTTACATCTACCTTGTGCAGATTCAAGAACGAGGAGAAAACCCAGAAGACGTACTACTGACGGATGTACCGCTGCTTATCTCAATAGTACTCTGGCTTATTGTCTCTCTGATGGTGCTGTCCCTGTTCCGAACTTAACTACGTGCTAGAATTCCTGCGATGCAGACGGTAACGAGCCCCAACGGGAACACAGAATACTCTCAGGCACAGCGCTCCAAAGTAGCAGTTGTCTACACTCGCCCCGAGACGGTAAGTGAAGATATTGGTCAGGCTATGCGTCTAGCTGATTATGAGAAATTTCTCGTAAAAACCCTAGCTACTCTACTGAAGGTTAATATCTCTTGGCAGTACTATTACCCGGCCTGCTCAACGACGCCATGGCAACTTGATGGCGTTATCACCGCGCTAAAAACGGACGGTTACAAAGATCTGATTCCGACGCATAATGGGACAGTCGTGGTTGATCCAATTGAGGGTGCAGTAAATAACAAGCACCAAGCGGTTGAAAAGCAGCATGGATTGGAAAGTGTTTTTCTTGACTTCCCACCAGTCAGGTGGGTGGACTACAAACCTAAATCCGACATGCTTGTCCTTGGCGACATATACCCTGAAGGGTTCCAAATCCCAGAAATGTTTTTTGGCAAGAATGTCCTACATCTCCCAACTATGAAAACACATGTATTCACAACCATCACTGGCGCAATGAAAAATGCTTTCGGGGGGTTGTTGAATCGTAAACGGCACTGGACCCATTCGGTTATACACGAAACCCTTGTAGACTTGCTGCGTATCCAGAAAGAAATTCACCCAGGTATTTTCGCTTTGACGGATGGTACCTTCGTTGGGGATGGCCCGGGACCCCGGGCAATGAGGTGGCATAAGAAAGATGTAATCCTTGCCAGTGCTGACCAGGTTGCTGTAGATGCTGTCTCCGCGAAGATGATGGGATTCGATCCGATGTCGATAAAATTCATCAGACTAGCTCATGAAGCTGGCCTTGGGTGCGGTGACATAGGGGAAATAGAGATTGTCGGTGAAGACATATCTGGTATTGACTGGAAGATGGCTGGTACTGAGAATACCTTTGCAAGCCGGGGCCAGAAACTAATCTATTGGGGGCCACTTAAGCCCCTTGAAAATTTCCTCTTGCGGTCGCCAATAGCACCATGGTCGTTCACGGCATCAAACGTGTACCACAATAGTTACTGGATGCGTTTTATAGGTAGGAAGCGGGTTCGTGAGGCAATGAAAACAGGTTGGGGGCGGCTGTTCCAAAGCTACTAGTCACAGCTGCGACTAGGTGGATTTCCAGGCCTTGTTCCTGTCGAGGTAAGTTCTTAATGGTAGTGATACTGGCAGTATGACTGCCGTTAGGATACCCATGATTACCATACTCGTACGTACACTGAAGATATCCGCTATTACTCCATAGAAAAGGGGTGCTGCGAAGCTCCCTGATTCGTTGGTGGTATAGAAGAACCCGTACATTCTGGAGCGGCGCGCATTGGGTACCATCTCCGCAACGGTGGAGTACAGCACAGACGATGTACCATTTAGCGTAATACCTAGAACAATCATTAGAGGCCCGATAAGGGTGAGCGGTGTATAGACGGTGAGTACAAGGAGCCCCGCTGCTATTCCCTTAGTTATCCAAATAAGCTCGATGGTTCCATATCGTTCACTAAGTCTTCCGCAGAGATATTTCCCAGCTGCTCCACCTATCAATAAAAGAATTAGCATGCTGAAGATCTCAGATATTGAAAATCCCTTATCCTCCAAAATAAAGGGTATGAATGTTAGGGCAGCAGCACGAGTTGCAGAGTCTAGAAATCCGACGACGCTGAGGGTTATATAACCGGCGCTTATCGTTCCGGTTGAGTCTTGCGAACCTCTGCTGTCTGGCGAGTCGGGACGATCTATATCAATACTACGACGGATTAGCACTGTCATTATCATATACACGATGGCGGCAACGCCGATCACCAGCATCGTTAAGCGCCACCCATAATTTACGGCAATGACAAGAGCTAGTACCGGGGATAGTAGTTTGCCTAGATCCCCTGCGAAGTTCACTGTTCCCACCGCTGTCGCGCGTCCTTTATCTTCGTAAGCTCGAGAAACAATCGCAGAAGCCAACGGATGTTGAGTACCTCCACCTAGGCCTCCAACAAGAGTGAATCCCAGCAGTAGGGCGAATCCAGGAGCGAAGGCCATACAAATTAGACCAACCGCGACCCAGATATTACCGCCAATTAGAAGCCAGAATTCTCCTACCCTTTCCGCAATGAATCCAACAGGTACCTGTAGGACTGCGGACGCTCCTGCATACACAGACTTCAGTAACGCGACCTCTGTAAATGTGAGGTCGAGGTCCTCCTTAATGAGTGGGAGTAGTGGAGCGTACAATGCAAAAAACAAATCGCTCCAGACGTGGGTTGAGGACGCAAATATCAAAGTGCGGCGCGCCGGCTGAGATTTTTGCCAGAAACGGAGGATCATCGCAGAGTAGAAGATGTTCGACGATGGGTTCGTTTGAACCAGATCCAGCCCATAACCCCTATTATTGTGATGGCGGCGACACTGACGGTAATGAGTTCAAAATTATTTGACATTATGGACTCGATCTCCTGACCAAAAAGGGCGATTAGTACCCCGATTGTTAGGAAACGGGCACTACGGCCAATAATAGAAGCGATAATAAAGCTTCGCCGGTCCATCTGTAGTATGCCAGCGGTAATTGCGAACACCTTGTACGGTAAGGGTGTAAAAGCGGCAATAAGGATTGTCCATATACCGTATCGCTTAAACAATCGTTCAACTTTATCAACCTTGTTGTGGGAAAAGAACCGGTCCAGTATAGGGTAATTTCCCGCCCATTCGATTATGGGCCTTCCCAGTCGTTTGCCGATCCAATGACCAACAATCGCCCCAGCTACGGATGTTATCGCTACCCATAAGCCTAGGAAGATAGCGATCTCTTGTTGTACAAGTCCGATTGCAATCAGTAACGGGTCGGGTGGTATTGGGAAAATGATCGCTTCCATAAACGAACTGAGTCCGAGCAACGCAACTGCCCACTGACTCTCGGCGAAACTAAGAACCCAATCGGATAGCTCGTGAATAATGTAGCTCACGCTTCCTGCGTTACATCGACCTTGAAATCAAACGTTTTGCCATCAATTACAGCGCTTAATCTGCGTGTTGTCTCAGAAATAGAAGCAGAATGAAGGCTGGTTTTGGTAACCGGCAAACCATCAGGGGTCTCGACCTGATACGCTGTATCACCGATAGACACTGTCATACTAAGGGGTTTCCCCTGACGAGATAGCGCACTCAGTACGGAATTCTGATGTTCTAGAGCGTCATGAGCTTCCTCGATACTGACCCGATTGAACCGTAATGTATGGTCAGGTAGTGCCTGTGCCAACTTGCTAATATCAGCGGTAATTACAGTCGCTATCTTCGGGTATCCTCCTGTAGTACCTCGATCTGATAGCAAGATGCGAGGGCTGCCGTCTCCCGGTATCTGAATAACACCCAGCGCGTTCCCATCCGAGATGATATTTGCGCTGTTGGAGGATTCAATAGTTGGGCCGACTAGTTTGTAGCCCATTCGGTCCGACTCCGTTGAAATCTTGAACCGTGCGGTTAGGAAAGTAGCGACAGTGTCTTCCGTGAATAAGTCGTCCTGTGGCCCAAGGACCACACGAATCTCATGATGGTTACCGTAAACCGGCAATGTGTATCCACTAGGTAGTTTCCGTCGAGACACACTGGCGCTATCCGAGGAGACGGGGAGGACATCATCAGATTTAAGGGTTCTCCCCCTGTACCCACCAAAGCCACCATGTGTGTAGGTAGAGCGACTGTCTAGAACAGTGGGTACGTCAATGCCTCCTTTGAAAGCGACATAAGCTCTCATCCCATCTCTTAATTGACCAAACGTTAGTAAGGTTCCTTGTTTCACATCAAGAGGTTCCCAACGAGGGATGTCTTCGCCATCAAGCTGTGGAGACATGTCCGAGCCAGTTATTGCAATCACCATATCTGTAAGGAAGTGGATTGTTGGTCCTTGAACAGTAATCTCGAGGCATGCCTCTGCGGACTCGTTCCCGACAAGCAAATTCGCTGCCTGAAGCGCGAATGCATCCATCGCTCCTGATACCGGCACGCCGTAGCGTTGGTATGTGTGACGACCCAGGTCCTGCACTGTAGTAAATAGCCCAGGATCAATTATTTGGAAGGCGGGATCACTCATTCCGTAGTCACCGTCGGTTTGTATTCACCCTTCATGATCTGTTCCTCAATCATCTGGTACTCATCTTTGTTTGACAGTGGAACAAAACGTACATAATCGCCTGCAGCTATAAGAGAAGGTCTTTCTCTTGAGGTATCGAACAGTTTTAGTGGTGTGCGCCCGAGTATTCTCCAGCCGCCGGGAGTATCTATAGGATATACCCCCGTTTGGCTCTCAGCGATTCCGACTGAACCAGCCGGTATGGAGTTACGAGGAGTTTCCAGACGTGGTGTGGCAATCTCCTCCGACATTCCCCCAAGATATGGAAAGCCTGGAGTAAAGCCCATCATATATACGAGGTAATCGGTAGCAGAGTGAACTCTGATGACTTCTTCAGCCGAGAGTTCTGAATGTCGAGCCACAAACTCTAGATCCGGACCGAACTCTAGTCCGTAGATTGTTGGGAGGTGAACAATGCGGTTGGTCAATATCTCGTGGGCGTTGGAATTAACGTCGATGTCCCGAAGCTGGTTTGTTAGATCTGTATACCCGATCAGGTTAGCGTCGTATTGAATCGTTAGAGATCTGTAAGTGGGAATGACCGCAACTACTCCTGTCGGGGTACTCGAGTCGAGAGCCCGAGTAAGCGAATGCACTCGCGCGTTGCATTCAGGTTCTATGTGGTCTCCAAACTCGATCACTAGTGCTTGGTCCCCCATGGGCATAATTTTTGGTATGTCGTACATTGGTTTTCGGTTATGTCAAAAACTAGACTAATTGACCCGCAGCGATAATCTCGACTCCCTCGTTCTCAAGTTCTTGTTTCACCACGCGGGCCATCTCGACCGCGCCTGGCGTGTCGCCATGGATGCATAGGCTCTCGGCTTCGATATCGATTATATCTCCGTTTATAGCAGTTGCCTTACCCTCGGTGACCATACGCAGGCTCCGTTCTGCTACCTCATCAATGTCGTGAAAAACTGATCCAGGGTTTGAGCGCGAAACGAGTGTGCCATCTGGATTGATGGCACGGTCTGCGAAAATCTCTTGAGCAACCCTGAGCCCCATATCCTTTGCGATATCGACCCATAGAGAGCCCGAGAGGGCCAGAAGGATAAATTGGTCATTGATTTCGAGAACTGCCTCACATATTGATCGGGCTAAATCCTTGTCGTTAACTGCCTGATTGTACATGGCACCATGTGGTTTTATATGCTGAAGGTTCTTATTGTTAGTGAATGCTTGGAGTGCTCCCACCTGGTAGATGATGTCGGTTTTGGCCTCATCACTGGATACAATCATCGGTCTACGTCCGAACCCCACTAAGTCTGGAAAGCTTGTATGAGCTCCGATAGCAACGTTATTCTCTTCTGCTAACTGGACGGTCTTTTGCATCCATAGGGGGTCGCCAGCGTGGAAACCACATGCAATGTTTGCTGAACTGATGTACTTGATGACTTCTTCGTCGAAGCCCATCTTGTACATCCCAAAGCTCTCGCCCATATCGCAGTTTAGGTCTATTTGGTAGCCCATGTTAGTACTCCCTGCTAATCTAACCTCTACGATGTGTCCTATAAAGACGTCCTTTGGTATTGTACAATTTCAGGCCACGTTAGGATTGAGGCAAAGATGTTTGACCAAGCTTTAATTGAGGAAGCACTCACGCTTACCATAATTGGATTAAGTACCGCCTTCAGCCTACTTTTTTTCCTGTCGATAAGTATATGGATAGTCGGCAAGCTCTTTGCTGATAGAAGTGATCAGGTGCCAGAGGGTGAAGCGTCTCAGGAAGAACGTAACAAGGCGCTTGCAGCCTCAATAGCTGTAGCGACGCTGGTCGAAATCCACGAAAATTCCGCAATCCTCCCTACCCCAGTACCTCGTTAGTGGACTCGATCCTGTGAACGAATTTCTCGAATTCTACAATTCCACTGGACTTGCCTCCATCAGCTGGCAACAAGCTGTAATGGTCCTAGTCGGATTCGCCTTTATGTTCTTGGCAGTTGCACGCAACATGGAGCCTTACGAATTGTTGCCGATCGGGCTGGGCATCATAGTGGTGAACTTGCCACTTACCGGTATGACCGTCTTGCCTACAGAGGCACAGGGAGTTCAAGGAGCCGGGCTTTTCGGTATCGTTTTCCATTACGGGCTTGCATTCTGGAACATACTTCCGCCTCTAATGTTCTTGGGACTGGGAGCAGGGACGGATTTTGGACCACTCATAGCTAATCCACGGACTTTGCTTCTAGGAGCCGCAGCTCAGATAGGTATTTTTGCTGCCTTCTGGGGCGCTCTTGCTACTGGGATTTTCGATATTCGCGAAGCCGCCGCGATCGGTATTATTGGTGGTGCAGATGGACCAACAACTATATTCATCACCGCAAAATTAGCACCTGAAATCCTTGGCATTACTGCGGTGATAGCCTATTCGTATGTTGCGACGGTAGCCTTCGTTCAGCCGCCTATCATGAAGTTACTCACTACTGAAAATGAACGCATGATTGAAATGAAACCACTACGTGAAGTTTCCAGGCGAGAGAAGTTGATCATTCCAACAGTTATTTTAGTAGTAGTCATCCTACTTGTTCCTCGTTCGGCACCTTTAATCTCGATGTTTATGATCGGTAATCTGTTGAAGGAAAGTGGAGTGGTCCCTCGCCTTACACAGGCAGCATCGGACGTGATCCTCTACGTGGCAACGATATTTTTGATGTTGACGATCGGCGGGCAGCTCGTAGCTGAACGAGTGTTTGAATTCCAAACGATCGTTATCCTTGGTCTCGGACTTGCCGCCTTCTCGGCTGGCACGGCCGGGGGCGTGTTGTTCGCTAAGTTCATGAATCTTTTCTTCAAGGATAAAATTAACCCACTAATCGGATCTGCAGGTGTTTCGGCTGTACCAATGGCCGCGCGCACTTCTCATCATCTGGGTCAGCAAGCAAATCCCAAGAACTTTCTTCTATACCATGCAATGGGCCCTAACGCTGCGGGAGTCATTGGATCCGCAGCTGTCGCTGGCGTTTTCCTGGCGCTGATTCAGGGATAGAGATGGATCCAGTAGAACCTACAACACTGCGTGTGCAGATTGGAGATAATTGGTATACAGTCGAAGTTAGTGATATTACTGACTTCCCAATCCAGGTTCTTGTTGATGGTGAACCTGTGGAGGTCAGTATCGAGGACGGTGGCTCTTCGGTACATGCCAAGGCTGAAGATGATCTTAAGATTAGTGACTCTAGGCCACGCTCACCTTCTACATCAACTCCAGGTAGTAATGTTCAAAAAACCGACGAGTCATCACGCTCGTTTAAGTCGCCCATGCCAGGAGTAATAATTTCGGTTGCTGTGTCAGTGGGCGACCAAGTGGTCACTGGTGATGATATATGCGTTCTGGAGGCGATGAAGATGCAGCAGGTGCTTCGAGCGGATTGGTCTGGTATTGTCGCTTCAGTAAATGTTTCCGCTGGTGACCAGGTGGTCGATGGTGAGGTTATCGCCTCTCTTGAGTGAAGTACACATGCGTAAGCGACGCTTGCTTTTTCATAATGACGCTAGGCATTTCCATATCTATTGCTATGACCCTCCGATACGTGTTGAAGATGCCGTTGCTCCCGTGGACGAAATTGTTGGGACAGGTGTGGACACCCTGGTTTACGGGTTTGGTGCAGGTCCGACGATGTACCACAACACGAAGGTAGGGGAGACATGGGCAGAGCACCTTATCAAAGCTGGCGTCACGACGTTTCGCGAACCTGAGATTTGGAATACGTTCCCATTTTGGAGGGCTTACGAAAATCTGAGAAGCCTTCGTGAGCGTGGTCTAGATATTATGACCCTGCTAATTGATCGCGCTCATAGTAAGGGGATTGAGTTTTTTGGAAGTCTTCGCATGAACCATGGGCAGGATCCTGCATTTGTGCAAACGGCCGACAATTCTACTTTTAAGATTGATCACCCCGAATTGTGTCTTAAGACCCGCCCCGGTTACCCCTTTGATTGGACCTATCCTGAGGTGCGAGCAGAGCGATACGCACTAATTGAAGAAGCTGTGACCGACTACGAAGTTGACGGCTTTGAGATCGACTTTGTCTTTTCTCCTTACTACTTTGAACAGGACGAGGAATGGGGTAAGGCGCACATCGTGACCGATTTCATCCGCGATGTGCAGACCTTAGTTACTCGCGTAGGTAATGAGAAAGGCCGCCATATTCCATTCGGTGCACGGATTATGCCAACTGTGGAGTCCAACACACGTGCAGGGCTCGACGTACGTACGTGGCTAAGGGAAGAACTCCTGGATTTTGTGGTTCCAGCTGTTTACGGGCCACGGCAGATGGATGTCAATATGCCGTTTGAATGGCTGGTAGAGGAGGCCGAAGGTACTGATTGCGAGGTTTACCCTGCGCTTCAGGATAGATACTACAGTGTGGGTACGGGAGGTATCGATCAGGAGCGACGTGAGATATATGAATACCCTGGAACCCCAGAGCGGTTCAGAGCAGGAGCCGCATCATACTGGTCTAGGGGAGCTGACGGTTTATACATCCCATGGTTCAACTGGCCGTTTGGAGCTCAAGAGAGACAGATTCTTTCCGAGATTCACGACCCCGACCTTATCCGTGAACAGCCTAAACATTACTGGTTAGGTGTTAAGGACATAGATGCGGACTATGAAGGATACGAATCCCAATTGCCAGTCACCCTAGAAACGGGAAATGGACCTAGCTTCATATCGATCCAGATGGCCGAAGTGTTTGAGCTTGCTCGAGTAACTCTTAAAGTTCAGTTGCGTGGTTCCATAGATGCTGACGTGGTGGCCGTGGTAGCCAATGGAGTTACTCTGGATCCTGATAAGCAGCGGTTTTCTCGGCACGGCGGTGGCGGTAACATCTATGCATTGATGGAGTTACCTATTCCCAGTTCAATACTGAAGGTTGGCGCCAACGAGATCGGTATCTCAATAGAATCACGGCCAGCAAATCTGGCAGCACAAGTTGCGGTCGACAGTGTGGAGATGTTTGTCGACTATGCACGACCTACAGCGGCAACTACATTCGACCGAATATCACGGGGCGAAAGAGTTGGAGGTTTTCGTTAATATGATTGCTTACTCTGTCCCATAATCCCAAGATCACATGAGACATATTGATGAAGTACAGTCTGGATCAAACTGGCCTGACGCCGTGCCCCGGGTTTGGGAAACTTTCCTTGATACGCCAACCTTGGGGGGCGCTTCGGTTGATCCAGCCGTGGTCTTGGTCCCAGTACCATACGATAGCACTACATCCTTTAAGCCGGGAGCTCGCGATGGTCCACGTGCATTGATAAACGCATCGAAGCACTTGGAAGATTATGACCTTGAGTTAGAACGAGACATTTCCAGAGTGGGTATCGCTACGACGACTGCTATTGAGCCGGATGTCGATAGTCCCGTCCAGATGTTCTCACGAGTTCAGAAAGTGGTTGAACATTTCGCTAGCCAAGATAAATTGGTAGGTTTGCTAGGAGGAGAGCACTCCATAACTATTGGGGCTGTAAACGCTCAGATCTCTCGTTACCCTGAGTTATCCATACTTTACCTTGATGCTCATGCGGACATGCGTAATGAATACATGGGTTCCAGATGGAGCCATGCGTGCGTTGCAAGAAGACTTAGTGAGCAGGCTAGCTTGGTAGAGGTTGGGGTTCGGAGTATCAGCGAAAGTGAAAAACACTATGTTGACGCCCAACAATTGCCTGTCGTGTACTGGCCCAATACGGATTTGCCATCTGTCGTCTCTGAGGTAGTTGGAAAGTTATCGCACGATGTATACATATCTATCGATCTGGATGTTCTGGATCCATCGATTATGGCCGCTGTTGGAACACCTGAGCCCGGAGGGATGGTTTGGGACGAAGTCACGGATTTACTTAAGCAGGTCGCTCTTAGCAAGAATGTTGTCGGGTTTGACGTGGTAGAACTAAGTCCTAATGAAGGTCCTGAGGCCTGCTCCTTCACAGCCGCAAAGCTCGTATACAAACTAATTGGATATGCGACCAGTTGATGGACACCTCCTATAGGTAGGTCAATTAGAAACCCGCCAGCTTGGACACGTATTTCCTTAGTCATCGTGTTCCTCCCTTCCCCAATTGGGTAGTAAGCTACCCAATTGGATATTTTGTGTGGCCTTGTGTACTAGTTGACTAGCAGACGTAGCCTGTCAATTAGGAAGAAGGCACAAAGCCTGATGGCAATCTTCAGGCGCTTTACCCGCACTCTCAGTAGTTAATTTATGTCTATGTCCGGGTTTTCACTATGCCGATGCTATAATGCCGCTGGCTAATTTGCCCATGAGGATCACGTATGAACTTGTCAATGACTGGAGAGGAACTCTACCGCTCCATCGGGGTTAACCGGATCATCAACGCTTCCGGAACCACGACGATGTGGGGTGGATCTAGACTCAGACCAGAAGCAGCGGAGGTGATGCGCAAGACCTCGACTGTGATGGTTGATATCAATGATTTAAACAAGAAAGCTGGAGAGATAATTGCCGAGATTTGTGGTGCCGAAGCAGCGCTGGTCACAAGCGGTTCTGGTGGAGGCTTAGTGATGCAAGCCGCCGCCGTTATCGCCGGTAACGACCCGGCAAAGATGGTCAGCCTACCGGATACAACTGG
>ENA-UPTF01001996-UPTF01001996.1-marine-metagenome-genome-assembly--contig:-NODE-1996-length-12217-cov-7.700000_pt1 | contig 12217 bp, 13 predicted proteins | sample MGYA00238166_ERZ767019 | MGnify/ENA primary metagenome ERZ767019 (study PRJEB28930, sample SAMN06266391) | marine metagenome | isolation source: Sea water from 250 m depth | place: Atlantic Ocean... | reverse complement strand
GAACCATAGTTGTTTTTCCCTGACCATGTAAAACGATAATGGCCGGGGTTGTCAAAGGTTTGTTTATGTTCAAATACTTGTCTGCCTAATATGTCATAAATCGCAAACTGCATTAATCCCGATTCAGGTACGGTAATATCAATATTAGTAACGGGGTTAAAGGGATTGGGATAGGCCTTAGATATTAAATATTCCGTAGGTAAGACTGCTTCATCTCCTACACCCAAGAACATTTGTGAAATAGACCCCCAGAAACCAGAGTTAATGATATAATTATCTGATATTGTTCTACCAATTACTGGTTGACCAAGTGTTCCTCTAATCCGGTCTGATTGAATAGCGCTGGGAGAAATAATTACTTGTTTTAATTGCATGTCTTGGGCAAATAAAACCGTGCAGATCGATAATAAAATCAATCGATTCATCCAATAATCCTCCTTTTTTAAGACGAGAAACCCTTCCTTCCAGCAGAGTAAATGTAAGGACTGACAGTCCTTAATGTCTATAAACAATAAAACCGTTAATAAGATAGGTTTTTATTGTGGCAAAGACTGTATTTGTAACAGGAAGATCCGAGTTTAAAGCCTCACGCCTTTTGCTCTATTAATAAATTTGCTATAAAGCCAATAGGCGATGATTTATTTCTCAGCAATCACTTCTACCATCAACGGGCAACATAAAGTTGCATATGGAAGCATTTCCAGCTCTAGTACTGATCCTAGGGCATCTTCCACATCTTGTTTACTAAGATAGCCCATTGACACTAGCCTGGGGAAATAATTATGATACCATGTTTTTGGCCATTCCCAAATCATGGAACCAGGAGTCCCCAATTTTGGCATTAGACGAATATGAATAATTTTCATTCCAAGCTCTTCAAAATATTGAGGCAAAAAACTTCCAACATCAATTTCAAAGTCAGAGTCTTTAAAACTTTTTAATGCGGCAGCAATAGCTTTTTTTAAGGCAGGTTTCTCTGGTTTTGTTACATGGGTAGCATAATTATAATACTCATGAATAACCATTTTACCATTCGGTTTTAAAGCGTCTTTTATCTTTGTTAATATTTCTTTTGGATTGCTGATCCAAGCCAAGGCCCAGCGACAATACATTCCATCTAAAGACTCAGGATTTAGTGAAAGTGTATCAAAATCGGCTAAGCATGGCTCAATAGAAAGACGATTTAATTTCTTGATCTGGTTTAAGTATGCAATAAAAGCATCTGACCGATCAACCCCAATTACCTTACCGGTTTTACCAACAATATGAGCTAATTCTTCGGTACAGTATCCCGGACCACAACCCAAATCCAAAATAGTTTGACCAGTCTTAAACTCAGCTAAACCCCATCCATGTTTTGCCTCAGAAAGCCAAACTTTATGCTGCACCTTCAATCGAATTAGTTCTTCTTCATCTGTACCTAGAATATATGCGTTATCTTCACTCATTGATTTTTATTATCAACCTTTCAAATTTCCCTGTATTTAGTAAAACAGCGCTGATCAAATAGATCACATGGTTAAACAAAAAACCCCGCTACTGCGGGGCTTTTCATAAGTTTTAATGAATGTTAATCAGGAATTCCACTGCCACTGTGTAAAGGTGTGAAACTACCAGATTTAACCTTCCATTTCTTACCTTCCTTCACAAGTACTTGACATACCCTTGTCCTATAATCAGACTTTGTTACTCCATTGATTGTATATGTGCCAACCAAATAGTAATAAGCAACTGCATATTTACCCTTCTCTAAAACGTCCACTTCGACATATCTTGGATTAAAATCAAACCGATTACTGGCTACTTGATTTTTTGTTATTGCCTTTACGGTTGCATCTTGTCGATACCAGAAAGAACCATTTGAATCACCATTCATAGTCCCTCCCGAATGAAGTGTAGACACAACTCCCTGCCAATTTTTCTCATTTTGAGCCTTCCAATGTTCTTTAACTAGATCTTTTACATCAGATACATCATCTGCAAGAAGTCCTGAAGAAAATAGGAACATTATCATTATTAGATTTCTCATTTAAGACACCCTTTCTTTATTTATCTTCAAATTACTAAATAATTAACAAAAATACCCGATACTTGGTTAGGTTGGCAGGCTATTAATTAGGTAACTGTCCCCGTTATTACAAGAGTTCCTGGAAAATCATTTTTTGGACATGATAACCAATGATTAATATTTGATAAACCAGATGAGTGAAAAATATCTATCCAGTCCTTCCTTGATAACATTTTCATTGACGTGCCAACATTTTCAGACCAATCATGACACCCTTCATTTTCCTTATAATAATCTACACCAATAATTAACCTACCTTCAGTTTCTAGCCAATTTTCTTTAACATGATTCACAAGGATTGACGGGTTGGCAAAATAATAAAAGACTTCCATACTATGTACCAATTCAACCTTTTTTGACGGTTTATAATCTAACAAATCAGATAAAATATATTTTCCTTTACTATCCAGTCGTTTTGCTTTTTTAATCATCTCACTTGCACCATCCACTCCTAATGCATTGATACACATTGGTTGCGCATTCATATAACGTACGACCCAACCATTGCCACAACCTGCATCAATAAAAGAAAAAGCGGTATTTAGACGAGATAAACTATATTGCAACATATCCATAACTGCAGGACTATGTGTTTTTTGCATACCATCATCTTTATTTTGTTTAACCCACTCATTAAATACTCTAGTTGCTGATTTCATTTATTTTATATCCGCTTCTATTAGAGCACTTAAATTATTAACTCTTATGATATAATTATCAATTAGGCGTAGTAAAAACTTCCTCATAGAATTCTTTTCCGTAATAAACCCTAATACAACTTTATCATCTAAAAATTGCGATAATGCCCTTCTATAATCACTTCCTTTATTATTGATTAACAAATATGGGTAATTCAGTATGATATATTCATTTAGTTTTTGATATAAATGTCTTTCATTATCAACACCTTCTTGTATGTGGGAAAAAGAAACTTCATAAACATTATTAATCTTAGTTTTGATAATAGGGTTTTTAATTAGTCCTATACTTCCATCAGATTTTAATGAGTTAAAAATTGATATTGGAGGGTGGAACGCCCTATAAGCTTTTATAGTTAATATCAAATCTCTACCTTGGAATACTTCATTGCTCAATGAGTCAATATTGTTCTCACCCCATTTATTCAATATATTTTCACATACATTATAATCTCTATCAATTTTCCCTCTGTATCTTTCACTGTATTCTGTCAAAGTAACTAGCTCTTGTTTAAGACTATTAAGGGTGTTATAAACTTGTTCGTTTTCAAGGTTAAGCTGTCTATTGTTTTCCATCCAAAGTGAGCCGCTAATCCCTAAAAGAACAGCTAAAAATTCAATACCACCCCGTGCAAATAAATTTTTCATGTCATCAATTTAATTTTCATAATTAAAAAATACCGCCGCTGAGTGATGGGCTGAATATCACATTAAAAGTTTTAATACACATGGATAATCATTCCGTTAGCTAGGTTAATTAATTACTAAGGACTTCGTTCCCATGATAACAACCATTCCATCACCTCAGACTCGCCATATATATTCCCCCAACCCCAGTGTCCAATTCCTTCTTCAGTGCGGAATACAATAGTAGCCCCTTCCTCTTCCAATGCATTGGCCATTTGAAAAGCTAAGTCATAAGAAGAAGTCAAATCTATATCGCCGTGACTCATCCAAATTGGTAGGTGTGCTACTTTATCTGCAAGCTGTAAATATGAATAAGGACCGTGATGAGGAGATAATGGCATGAGTCCAGCAAAGTAATCTGGTAACTGTGCAGCAACAATAAATGTACCGCGTCCACCCATACTAAGTCCTGTGAGATATACTCGATCGTCATCCACATTAAGATGGGATTTGACATCTTCTAATACATCTTGAACTTTCTTCGCATCCCAGTCAACTTCCAACTTGATTGGAGCAATGTATATATAGGGATCATCGGTAGGCATATGTATCTGATCCCTTAGCTCATTATGATACCAATCAAGCCCCATACCAGACTGATCAAATCCGCCATGAAGAAAAATGACAAGAGGATATGAATCGTTTAAATTATAATTCGTTGGTATCTTGACAACGTAGGAATATCCACACTTCCACCGTAGACCATCATCCACACATTCATCGAATTGATGGTTTGGTTGAACGTAGTTACTGCCCCAATGAGGATATTCGCTCCAAGGGTCGTTTCCATCCTGCATCCACCAATTCGTTTCTCCCCATACAGATTCAATAGATTGTTTGTATAAAACATTAGTAAGACTGTTGATTTTCATAAGCTTATCATCAACAATTACTGGCCATTCATCCTGACCAGGTGTCACATTCATTCCTTCTGATGCTGGAACATTACATGGAGGGCAAAATTGCCCGTCATTTCCATTAGGATCCGTGGTCGAGGGTCCCTGGCAACTGAAAAAAACAAACCCAATATATAAATACAGTGGTATTAAAACCTTAACCATATAGAAATCTATCTATCTTATTACAAACAAAAAACCCTCTACTGGGCAAGAAGTAATGATCATACTTATAAAATTAAAGAGCCCTTTATATGGTTATTCCCTATAAAATACTGAGGTGACTCTTCAACTAGACCAAGCCTTACTCTTTTGGCATCATGTATCATTGCTGAGGCTAAAATATCTACTCTAAGTCCAAATCCTTTCAATTCAATGAATTCCTCAAACCTTGTTTGTTTACCCTGAAGTCGTATCAACATACCTGGCTTAAAAATAGAGACACTATTAAAAGAGAAATTTGATATTATAGTTTGTTCTTTTTGTCCAATAGTCTTCATATACAATAATGGATGAATCCAATTTGTAGCCCATATTTTATGGTTTGCGCCTTTTGCTGATATTAGTGATGCATGAGGTATTTTTGCATTTGCAGCCATCTTAGCTGCTTCATTCGAAATACCTGATTCAATATTAATAAATTCTTTTGATCCTCCTGCGCGCTGTCGTGTTGTACCTATACAATTAAAAAAAACATCATTATCATTCCAATATTTTTCAGTAGATGTCAATTCAAAAAGTGATTCAACAACAATATCCGCTAGTTTATCATTTTTTTCACCGTCCAAAACTGGTCTTCTTCCAATAGAAGTAACCAATTCACAATTTTTATCTCTAATTAATTGATTTAATAGTTGTTTTCCTGTCGCACCTGTACCACCAATGATTATTGCTTTAAACATATAAAAATTTACCCATCATCCCATAAAATATACTTATCCATAGGGTGTGACTTAATGTTTCCTAATTCGAATCTAAAATTCCAAGCTTATAAAAATTATCGATTAAATAGTCAGCATATCGCATAAAACCCAAATCTGTGAAGTGAACACCATCTACAGTACCTTCGTGATCTGTTCCAATAGCATCTGTATTATCAACATAAAATATATTGGCAATACCTTCTTTAAGCATCTTATTATATTGATTTTTTAATTCAATATTTTTGTTATCTGACTCCTCCTTTACAGTATTATCTAAGTAACCGCTTTCAAAAATTATATTTTCTATAAAGATTATTGGAGTATTTGGATGCTTTTCTCTAATAATTTTAACCAGCGGTACAGTATTTTTTGAAACCATATCCCTATTGACATTCGCCATGCATTCTATCACGAATAATGATGCATCAATGCCAGCGATCAATGTACCTATTGATGTTTCCATTCTCCCGTTTCCACTAAACCCAAAGTTTATACAATCAATATTCAGTTTTCGTGAAATAATATTTGTATGAGCCATACCAGGTCTAGACGCACAACCTCCTTGGGTAATACTTGTACCATAAAACACTATTGGCTGACTATTACTTTTTGTTGGTTTGTTTATAAGGCTGTTTGGATCAATTCCAATATCCAAACTTTCAATACCATCATATAAAGGCAAATACAACTTATACTCCCTCATTTCTAGATCCATATTTTCAATAATAAGCTGTTCATTTATTTTGCCCGATGGTCGGCCTGTACCTACATACTGCCATTGTCCTGAGTTATTGAAATATAAATCAATGCCTTTGATCCCCGTATCTGCCATATGATTCATACTAAAATCATTTAACACTTCCCACTTTAGTGTGATAGAGGATGAATTTGTATGAAATCTCACTGATAATCCTGCTGATGATTTAGATAAATCCCAGACTGGCTCCCTTACTACTTTTTTATAGGATACAGGCAGTCTATCGTAAGGACTTTCTTTTAATGAATCTGCTATGGCTGTACCTTCGATTAAAAAGAAATCTCTACCATAATATTTTACTTTATTTTCTTGCGAAAAGAGAACTGAGCTAAATAAGTAAAGATAGATGAATGAAGTATATTTTGTTTTACTTAAGAACATAATTAATATAATCTACCGATAATACCACAAACAAAAAACCCCGCTACTGGGCGAGGCTTGATGCTTATTTGTAGTGTAATTATACTTAAGAATTATTAATCATCATTTTCCCGGCATTCATCCTTCGCTGCTTCCATTTCTTCTTCATTATTAATCGTAACTGTAGAATCGCCATCGTTTGCCCTATAAATAATATCTACAGGGTATTGTAACGTAGGCCGTTCTTCAGATTCGGGGTTTGCATCGTACCAGTTTTTTACTTCTTCCCAGCCATCTTCATCATCAGTGGCGACTATAATACTTGAACCATCAGGCATTATAAATGTAACAGGATATACAAGTGCAAAACATTCTCTTCCTTCATCCTCATATTCCCAACACTCTCGTTTTACCATATTCATTTCTTCAGCATTATCGATAGTTAAAGTTTCATCATCGAATATAATATCTACAGGGTACTGCAATTCAGGGCGTTCCTCAGCGTTAGGATTTTCATCATACCAATCCTTTATTGGATCCCAATCTTCACCATTCTCTACCGTAATCGTCGATCCATCAGGCATTAAGTACGTAACAGGGAATACAAGTTCAAAACATTCTCTGTTATCATCATCTCTACCACCACAACGTACATAGGCGTTTCTCATGTCTTCATCATTTGTAACAGTAAAGGTTGTACTGCCTTCCCTGGTTTCGAATGAAATATCTACTGGGTATTGTAACGCGGGTTTTTCTTCTGAATTAGGGTTTGCATCATACCAGTCTTTTATTTCTTGCCAGCCATCTTCATCATTATTATTTACAATTATAGTTGAGCCATCAGGCATCACATAGGTGACAGGTAAAACTAGGTCAAAACATTTCCAGTCACCTTTATCATCATATCTATCCCAATCAGATTTATCTCCTCTTTTAACATTAGGATCTAATTTTCTACCATCCAGGTTGAAATATACTTCACAACGATGGCCCATTTTATGACCTTTACCATCCATGCTCACTTCATAGCCTAAACCATATGCCTTTTTTGTATCAATACCATCATATTCATTATAATCTTCTTCGACTATTGTTTTTGAGTTGGATGGCAATTCATCCATACCAACGCTGATTTTATCAGCGTCAATAATCGCTTGGATTAATTCTGCATCAGATAACCCTACTGATTCTGTACTAGTATTCTGACAACCAGCAATCATAATTATAAAAGCTGTAAGTAATATTTGAATAGTATTTTTCATTTTTTCCCTTAGTTAGATAATACCTTAGTACTCGATTCGGTTAAACAAGTTCCTAATGATACTAGATATTAGTCATTATTTTATAATAATTCAATTGTAGCTGAAAGATACTTAACTAATCTGGTAAAATTTGATCAACAATTTCCTGACATATTTTGGCGCTGGATTTTTCAACCATTCCTAAAAATATTTTTTTCCCGTTTTCGTCTTTTCGTTCATAACGCCTCGATAGTCCCAAAGGGCTTTCACCAGTGAAAATTCTAAAATAAACGCATGCCGCCAGATATGTACCTACTGGTGATGGATGTTTATTATCACTCATGAATATGGGTATGTTAGGGTGTCTCTTTTGGAGGGTTCTGAACGCCTGATCTATTGGTACCATAACCGCTCCAGTTTTATCTGCTATTGGTTGCAAAGCATCCTGTATTGGATCCACAACATCATAATTATTATTAGATATACCCTTATACATCCACGTTGCATAAATATAAGGTGCACCATTATTTGCTTTTACCCATTCAATAAAATCAGTGAAATACATTCGAGATTCAACTAGGTTTTGTAACGGGTTTAAACTGTAATCTTGTAGAACAACTCTATCATATCTACCGGTTGCAATTAGCGTTTTTGATTTTAATTCATCATTCTCAAACCAATGATCTTTTAATGAACTGCCGCTTGCTGTAGATTGAGTAATATCATAATTATAATTCCGTTCATTGGCCATTGCTTCCACTACAAGAGGTAGATTCCAATAAAAGGTAAAGCTGTTACCAATAAATAAAATATTCTCCTTGTTTTTATCTTGTCCAGCAAGACAACTAAATAAATATAATATTGCAACAAACAGTTTTCTCATATCAGGTATATATTACACTTCACTAGCCCTAAATGTCTATAAACAAAAACCTCGCTGCTAACTTTAGAGATTTAGTATTTTGAATTATAAACACGGCTAATCAACCATAATTTGAACAATATATATTTTTTTCATAAGTTTATCCCATGGGATTAAATCAAGAATTTAATTTCAGGGAATACCTGATAAAGAATATTGACGGCTATGATGGAAAATATGCACAGTATATTCTAATGATTCCGGTATTGTACGATGCACTATGCAGCATCCTTAAATCCACAACTTTACCACAGTCGCTACGCGCCGATATTTATTTAACATTTGGATATTTATACTATCCTGAAGACTTATACCCTGAAGAAGAGCTTGGCCCCCTAGGTTTTTTAGATGACCTTATGTTGATCCTAGTGGTCCTTCGGAAATGTGCCATACAAGAAAAGATTGGGATCGAATTCATTGAAGAACATATTACAGGACTGGATTATTCGGTCAATCAGCTACTAACTAGTGATTTTGACATGATCGCCAATGAAAATAAAAAATTATTTGATGAATTACTGTCCGTCACTGGCATGCGGTATTACTACCGCTGACCAATATCATAAAACAGACATAAATAAAATTACTGAAATAGTAGCAAGAGATAACATGAATACGTATGGCATCAATTTGATAATAGCAAATTTTCGTAACATTTCAGCAGTATCATTAACCTTTGGGAAAGGAATTCCAGGCACTTCAACATCGAGAAATTCACATAAAGGTCCCCAGCCTTCTTTTACATTATAGATTAATAGTTTATCAGTTGGGATTATCTTTTTTACACTCTCTATATGTTCATAATAAATTATCTTAGTAGACTCTCTATCAGAGAAATTATTCTTAAATAAACCAACCCAAATTAGGTTAACCTGCATTGCGATGAATATTCGGATGGGGTAAACCACCCCTTTAAACCAATCTGGTAGAATACTAGGTACTTTATAGATTGTATTTGCTGTACTAATGTACCACGTATCAAAATCCCTTAAGGTTAAAATAAATTTTGCGTCAGGAAATTTATTTATTAGTTGTTCGTAAAACAGACATACTGGGAAATCAACTGCTGAATTGAAGCCACTAAATAATCGATTCCAGTTTGGATCTTCTCCACGAGAAATGTCATACCATAATTTAATGTGAGATGGATGGGTAATAACCTCTCGCATATGATAACAGGGTCCTGTTCCCAATTTTTCCAAGGCAATTTTTAAGGACATTGTACCTGTACGTCCGAACCCAGCGCCAAAAACTTTCATATTATTTAATTTAGAAATTATCTTTTCCAAATCTATCCATCATCACCTTTGAAAACGAAAAACCCGGCTATTAGGCAAATGTTTATCCTTAATTATCTTACTAGTATTACAGCTACTTTTTTATCAATCTTCATTTCGTAGGGGCACCCTGGATAGAAGCATTAATAAAGTATAAAACATAATGCCAATAAATAACATAATCATAAAATAATAGGGCCATTCCGGCATCAACAATGTAAAATTAACACCCGGTGGTTTTTCAAAAGTGAACATATAATTACTTCCAAGGATCAGATTAATGATAACGATAGAGACAACAAGGAATGTTGTCCATTGTATGGCATTGAAATAGTCAACCCATCGTGGCCGATAGCCATCTATCATAAGTGTAAGCATTATAAAAATTACAAGTCCATGGGCAAAAAAATAGTGAATGAAAATATAAATTTGTGCCATCTCAGATAAATTGGTATTAATAAGTGCAAAAAATGATCCACCAAAACCTGGAAAAAAGAACCAGTTCTGTAGAGAACGATAATTTTGAAAGCGAGTGTAAACAGGAACAAGCAAAGCAGACAGGTAGCACATTTCCAAGGGCATGGATGTACGATAAGACCAGATACCATAATAGACCATATTTAGCTGGAAGACAATCTCATTAAATACCGCCAGCCAACTAATCGTTTTAAGTATAATTATTTTCAATTTGTTTGAACCATGGCTGTAAACCCATGCTGCAACGATACATAAAGCTGTACTAATAATGCCAAATAATTGGTGCTGGCTTGGCAGATCCAAAACAACATTTATAACATCAGTAATCATTCACCAATAAACTAAGGATTTGAAGTATAGTATAGTTTTTGATCCAGTATTTCAGCTTTATCCCAAAGTTCTTCAATACCTGGAATCCAAATTTGATCGTAATAAATGAAGTATGTTCTCATTGATCTAATTTACCACTCTTATAAAATTTGGTCTACAATGTGTATGCAAACAACCCTAATGGTTTTTTTTAGTCAACGAAGAAAATAATTGATCGTATACCGGGCACATCGTTTTCCAATCGTATTTTATAAATGATTTGCGAATCTTAATTCCCCGCGTTTTATCAATGTTTAACATACAGTTTTTTACTTTATCATATAATTCACCATCATTATTGTATATGTGGTTATCGTAATATTCCTTTGGTAGCAACTCCGGATACGTTAGTCTGTTCGGTAATATGGGATATACGCCGCAATAAATGGCTTCTACTACACTACCTCCAAAAAATTCTTGATTGCTCGTTATAGGCAAAATATCAGCCTTCCACAGCCATTTTGCATATTCGGAGAAATTTTCACAGAAACCAAAATGAACGATATGTTTTTTTAACCGGTATTTAGCTTCATCAAATATATTGGGTCTTGTATGAAAACTTTCCCCAAGTACTACAATATCAAATTTGATATTGTTTTTTTGTAATTGGTATAAACATTCAAAAAACGATTCTGGGTTCTTATCGTATTCCCAACGATGATTCCATACGACTAATGGGTTCCCTTGGGCCTGAGTTTTATGCTGATCAAATTTGGATAGATCCATACCAAGATATAATACCCGACTCTTTTCTTTTATTTTTTCAATTACATCTAGTTCATTATGATCAGGAAAATGTTTCAATAATCGTAGACCTTCATGATGAAAAGAATCGTGATGGTATTGAGAGTTGAATAATACATGATCGGCTGTTAAGGCAGAAGAAAGATTAATAAATCCGTAATGATGATCTCGTTTTTCTTGAACGTCTCTATCTGAATTTGACCATGGATAGGAAAGTTGATTTTCATGAAAATATAAGGCGTTAGGCACCTGAGCTGTTCGACTTTTTGTGAGGCTTAAAAATGTTGTCAAGTCCAGCATATCCGTCGCGAGAATTAGGTCAGGAGAGAAATCCATATCCATAAACTGTTTTGCTAGAGTAATGGCACCACCATGCATCCTCCATTTCCAGAATTGTCCCGGTAACGAAATAATCTGAACATTGTGATTGCTAAATGATTGGTATCCTTGTGCCCAAGATTTGTGCGATCCTGTATAATATGGTTCTACTAATAAAATATTCATAAAAGGATTCTATGATTATAAATATTCACAATCGCTTGAAATTATATCAGAAAAGAAGTGTAAAACTCCTGCAATGCCAAAACCAATTAGAAAACTAATTGTGAAACTATCAAACCAGAAAGATTCCTTTCTCTTCTTAGCCATTTATCAATCTTTCAAGCCCAAAAAAAGTATGTGGTGTGTAAGCATAATGTTGAATTCAGGCGTGTCCACACATATTGTGTCCACATTCAGTGAATCAATGCTCATAAGAGTACCCAAGAGTACAAACTACGAACTCAGGGAAGAATATTC
>ENA-UPTF01001995-UPTF01001995.1-marine-metagenome-genome-assembly--contig:-NODE-1995-length-12218-cov-1.988222_pt1 | contig 12218 bp, 11 predicted proteins | sample MGYA00238166_ERZ767019 | MGnify/ENA primary metagenome ERZ767019 (study PRJEB28930, sample SAMN06266391) | marine metagenome | isolation source: Sea water from 250 m depth | place: Atlantic Ocean... | reverse complement strand
TAAGCGATACATCAGTGGATATTGGACAAACAGGAAGAAGACAGACATCGACATGGAAACAAAGGCCATCCACCACGGTGGTACGCCGGCAGAACCGCCGGCTAGCATCGCAGTCTCGCGGCCTCCGCCCCATTCAGCACCCATCATAATCCAGCCCCAATTGCCCAGTTCAGAGGTTGTCCAGCAGCGCCTTGATTCATCGGATTCGATTTCTGCTTCCTTGACTGGAGAATCGTCAACCCAAGGAAGCCAACCCATTCCCGGGGCCCGGGATTTAATCTCAATAGTGACTTCTAACTGAGATAGAATTGAGGACTGGTTGGTCCAATTTATTCTTCCATTTTCATCGGGTTCAGCGGTGTGATTTTCGAATGAAATTTCCAAATCATATCTTCCGTCGTACCATACATCTTCGGAGTAATCAATCCGAATCGTTGTAGAATTTTCCTCTTGTACACCACCACCAAGGGTGCCTCTGGCCTCGCTGTTACTGACAGTGTACGATATTGTGGTGAATCGTGCTTCATCTGGGACATTCATGGCATCGATTCGAATGTTATGGGAATCGTCAATCCAAGCGTTAATCCAAACATCATCGCCGGGATCGGTGCAATTCTCAAAATCAAGGAATGTATCGGAGAGTGTTTCATCCATGACAACGCTGTCACCGAGAATCCCAGCGCTCATGGCCAAAGTTCCGCCGAAGAAGAGAATTCCATAGATGAGTCCCCCAATGAGAACGAAATCCTCAATCGCCCGTGGAAAGCTTCGAGATTCGCCACTGCGTCGGGTTCTAATTTTGTCGAGTTCCTTGTCAATCGGATCTCGTTTTTCGAATTCATCGGATTCAATCCAGCCCGAGCCATCGGTATCGAGGTCCTCAAGCAATTCATGGGGCGACATCAATTCCTCCCCGCCTTCGGCGGGGGTATCGGCGTCGCTCATGCAGTGAGGAGGGTTGGTCCACCTTTTGTCCCTTTGGACGGCGGGGGTCTAGGACCCCCGAGGCAAAATGAGGCGAGGTTTCATGTGAGTGAGGGGTTCAGCCCGTTGCATGAGAAACCGACAAATGGGCGTCCTGATTCTGTTGTTCTGCCTGATGATTCAGCAGATACCAGTCGGCGAATCCTACCCATACGGAATTTCGGGTGTTGAGAACGGTTGCACGTGCCACAGTGCCGTACCTACAGAGTCGGTCAACATCGCATTTGAAGGGTTACCGGAGCACTATGAGGCCAACAAAACGTACACACTGAACATCTCAGCGACGGGTGGTGCGGAATCCATTGAAAATCACACAAATTTAGGTGGATTCAACCTATGGATGAGCAATGGAGTTCTGTCAAATTTTTCCGATGATGTCCAAGTGTTCTCAGACAATGAGGTCGGGCATACGACAGAAGGAAACGATCAGCGTGCATGGGCAGTCAATTGGACGGCTCCAGATGACGATGGGGCTACACTGATTCGCTTCCGACTGCATGTCAATACGGTGAACGGTGATGGGGTGCCTTCGGATGCCGATGAATGGAATCGAAAATTCGGTTCTTTGACAGGCGTCAATGGTGGCCCGTCACAAATCGAACCTGTGAGTGATTTATTCCTCTATGGTGTACCTATCGTTCTGATTGGTTTGGCAGGGTTGGTCTATTACCGCGAAATGAGGAAACTGCGCGCTGAAGCAGACGCCGAAGAAGAATAGTAATGCAGGGGGCAGGATTTGAACCTGCGAACCACTGAGGACTGGGACCTAAACCCAGCGCCGTTGACCAAGCTTGGCAACCCCTGCTTGACTCCCGCTCCACTGACCCTCGCTTAGAATGTAGCGATAACGACCGCTGAGGCGGTAACGGTCAAATGCTCCGGCTCACGGGATTCAATCCATGTCCAAAATCGCTGTGCTCGGTCTGGGCAATTGGGGAACGGCACTGGCTCACTCTTGGGCCAACGATTCTCACAAGGTGATTGGATGGACTGTGGAGGAAGAGGTCTACGGTACCATCATGGAAACTGGAGTGAACGAGAAGTACCTACCAGGAATGCAGTTGGAGATTGATGTCACAATGGATATCGGCGAGGCCATTGAAGCCAGCGAACTGATTGTTCTATCTCTGCCCAGTGGTGTGATTCTCTCCGTTGTCGATGACATGATTCCCCATCTTCGTCCCTCTCATGTCATCCTCGATCTTGCGAAGGGATTGGCGCCACCCGAAGAAGGTGGTTCTGGGCTCATTTCGGAAGCGATTGAAGCAAAATTAGCCAACGCGGGGTTGTCAAATTCTGTCGTCGTACTGACTGGACCGACCATCGCCCCTGAAGTGGCTCGTGGAGTCATCACCACAGCCATGGTCGCTGGACACGATATTTCGGTCGCCACGCGAATCGCGGATCGCCTCTCGACCGATTCAATCATTCTGGTTCCCACAGAGGATTCCGTGGGGTGTGAACTGTGGGGTGCGTTCAAGAATACGGTTGCACTTTCTTGCGGTGTGGTCGATGGGCTGCGCGACAGTATTGGCGGTGACAATCTCAAGGCGGCACTGATTACCGTTGGTTTTGGAGAAGGTCAGCGGCTTCTTCCAATGATGGGGGCAAAACCCGAAACTGCATTCGGTCCTGCTGGATTGGGTGACCTGTATGTTACCAGCGCCAGTCCTCGCTCACGAAACCGGACATTAGGGGAGAAACTCGGAACAGGGAAATCGCTTGATGAGGCATTGGGAGAGATGCACATGGTTGCTGAAGGTGTGCGGGCGGCTAGAATGTTCGCCGAAAGAGCCGCGGCACTGGGTTGTGATGTTCCCTTCATCGATTCACTGTGCGCACTGCTTGACGGAGCCATCTCGGCTGACGAATGTGTCCGATCGATGGCCGAATCGTTGGTGTGAAAGTCTCAAGTCCCTCGACCTGTTGGGCGTGGCATGGCCTTTGCGGACTTGACCGAATTTGAGACTCGCCTGTTTGAGTGGATTCGGCAGTCCGATTTTGAGGAAGTGGCATGGAAAGCCAATCGTGCGGCCAAGGCGTTCAAAGTCAGTGTCGAGGAAATCAACGATGCACTCGCTGCATTGACGAGCAAGGTGCCCCACAATATCTACGTCCACTACGAAGATGGGGCCATTCGAATCAGTGCCGAACGCTGAATCGATCCTAATCTATGCTGATACTGCCCGTTCCTGTGACTTCGATATTCTCGTAAGTCACAGTAATTTTCAGAGTACAACTTGACGCGCAGATATCCACCCCGTTTTCTTGAATATGAATGATTTCATCATGTGACCAAACCGAATCATCATCACCGATGATACAAGGTGAAGATTGGACAAGATTTGGATTGTTGATCGCGGGAATTTGTTCTCCAGACAACAGAGAAACAATGAATGTAACATGGCGGGATTCGTCATCTTCGTTGTAATAATTTAGAAATTTTATTTTGTATATTGTCTGACCTTCTTGGACGATAAATAGACGATTGATGGGGTCGACTCGATGCGTAGATAGATCATAATTGTACCAATCCAAGCTCTCTGATGTATCGGTTGAAAAATTGTCCTCTGGAACATCCGTCAATTCATTGAATTCGATATCATCTACTGACATCCAAGAAATATTCTCACCAAGATAGATGTCAGTTTTTGAAAAGCGCAGAGAAAAATCGGTCGATTCCGTTTCACCCATCATTGAAAGTGACATTTTGGTGAATGATGTTTCAGAAGTGGCATCAACCAATACCGTGAAGGTACTACCATCTGCATTCAGATTGGATTGGACTTTGCCAATTTGTTGGCCAGTGGATGACAATCCCCCCAGTGTACAATCGAATGTCGACACACCATCTATGATGGTGATGGATGTATGGGACCAAGCTAAATCATCAGAACCATCATCAAAACTGATAGAGAGTAAACTGTCATTGGTTGAATTGGATGGGGAGGAGGAATCGTCTTCGAATACGATGGTGTTGTTTGTTCCAATGTCCGACTCAAACGAGACCACCAGATAATACCAATATCCAGCGCCCAGAAGGGATACGGCGAGGATTGTGAGGCACACTGTCTTCCAATTCGCCAATACTACACCTCACGTTGCGGGAAAAACGGAATAATCTCGCGCCAACGTGCTCTGGGGGCGTGGGTCTCACTATCCATGAATCGATGACGGATGCTCAATGAAATTTGATCGATGATGACTACAGCAACATAGATGACAATAATCAGAGCCAAGGCGCGATCGTATCTTGAGAAGACGCCGAGATAATTGTTGAGATACCAACCGATTCCACCAGCACCGACAAGGCCGATGACTGAACCGTGACGGATGTTGTACTCAAACATGAAGAGGATTTGACTGAGGATGGCGTTGCTTGCTTCTGGTAATGCGAAATATCGAGCGATTTGCCAACGAGGAAGTCCCATCGCTCGTGCTGCCTCCAAGGGGTGGCGACTGACACCTTCAAGTGCCTCATACTGCAATTTTCCGAGATAACCGACCGTGTAGAGAGTCATGGCCAACACTCCAGCAAGTGGGCCCGGTCCAAACATGATGACGAAGATTAAGGCCCAAACTAGAGAGGGGAGTACGCGCAAACCAGCAAGGACGTTGCGAGTGATTGTGGACAACCAAATCGGAGATAGGTTGTGTGCGGCCATCATCGATAAGGGCAGAGAAAGCAACATGCCGAATAGGGTCGCCAAGAAGGCGATTTCAATCGTTTCTAATAATCCATGAATTCCAGCACTACAAGCCCAATCTGCACTCCATGTACATTCGGTTTGTGTCCATGAAGCACGTTCTGTGACGACACTAAAATCGGGAGGGAACATCTCGGACCAGAGAATACCAGCATTCCCCCATGCTTGGCCTAGATTATCGATTGTAATGCCCAATTTGTTTGAAATCAGAATGGCGAGAATTACAATGCCCGAATAGACGATTAGACTCGGTCGCTTTTTCAGAAGTTGGAGGAGATTCATACATCCACCTCCTCGATCCGAGTGCCCTTGACATGCAGAACTCGATCGCAGAATGTCGCAACACGAACGGGGTTGTGATCGACAATCATGATGGCGATATTGTCCTCTTTCGCCAATTTTTGTATCAACTCAATGATTTCTTTTGCAGTCTCTGAATCAAGTTCCCCCAGACATTCATCTGCAAGCAAAAGCATAGGCTGTTGAACCATGGAACGGGCGATTGCGACCCTCTGCTGTTGCCCCCCTGAAAGTTGGCTGATTGAATCGAGAACTTTGTCAGAGAGTCCAACGGACTCAATGGCGTTACGCGCAGATTCTCGCAATTCAATTCCGGGCAACGAGAACAGAGTCTGCCATAGTGGAGCTCTTGGAAGTGCCCCCATCATGACATTGTATCCCACGGTCTGGTGATTGATCAATCCAAGTCTCTGTGGGATGTATCCAATTTCACCACGTCCTGTAGGTGCGGTGATTTTTCCAGAAATAGGAGCAATCAGACCTGCGACAGTTCGAAGCAAGGTACTCTTGCCTATGCCCGAACGTCCAATCACTCCAATGATCTCTCCTGGATGTAAATCGAGATTGACATCGAGTAGTAAGGGAGAGTCCTGCTCGAAGCCAACGGAGGCATCGCGAACGGAGAGGATTGGACTGACCATGAAGGGGCGACCCCCTAGGCCTTTTTCAAACATAGGTCCGGCCCAGCCCTATGGGCTGGGCCGGATTTCTATTGTTTTTGGTTCAACTGTCGTACTTGTCATCGAAGTAGGCAGAGATTCCAGGGATGTTCGCAATGGCATCACTGTATGATCCAAGATGGGCTTGACTGGTGACGGATACAACCGCTCCCTTGTTCTCAAGGACATTCTTCAGAATCTCACCACCACATGTGTTCTGTGAGATGTTTGCAACCTGATGTGTGGTCATGCTGTAGCAACCTGTGTAGTTCGTGTCACCCATGGGGTAATCCTCCACCCACATCTCACTACTCATTGCAAGCATAGCTGCAACGAAGGCGTCTTGCTTGTCTGAATCGATTTGAGTTGGGTCCACCATCACTGGATGCGTGGGTACCTGTCCAAAGGCAGGCTCAAGCATTCGATATTCATCACGATCCAAGCACCATTCGTTGCCCTCACAGTGGTCCTCGTAAGAGGAGGTTTTCGCAAATGCGACATCGCCGGCACCGGCAGTCATGCATTCGAATGCACCACTATAACCGTAGTATTGTGCGCCACTTTCTGGAATTGTAGCGACATCAAAATGATTCTCGATGGTGGTTCGCAGGGATTCGATGTCATCTGGGTCTCCTTGCACATCGACCATGCCCTGACCAATCATGTATCCCATCGGCATCAGCATGCCCGCTGACTTCAGCCAACCAGTGTGGCACGAACTATTGCCCTCAAGTTGTTCAAGAGATGTGATGTTGGAACTGTTGTGAACCCAAGCCACAGCAGTGTAGTATGTGCTTCCATCGGACTTGGTATCCGCGAGAATGGCTTCAAGGCCATGGGATTGCCAAGCAACAAATGCTGCACCCCCGTCTAGGAAGGCTGCATCAGCGTGTCCAAAGCGGACGGCTTCGATTGCCGCGTTCGAACTGGAAATAGGATAGATTTCAACGTCATATCCCGAGTGAGCGGTAATGTAATCCGCCATGAATTGGGGATTTGTATCCGGATTTTCGTAATCATCCTTTACTGTAAAGGCAAGTCGGATGACGTTGCTATCATCATCATGATCCTCACTATCGCCCAAGCATCCAGCAAGTGCTGTTGTCATCATCAAACAAACCACAATTGCATTCTTCAATATTGTATTTCTTTTCATTGTATCACATCTAAGGTTTAGGTCGCCTTGAATTACCCCCGCAACCAAGAATAGATATAATGTTTAGGTTGCCCTAAATTCTGATTTCTATTTGTGAAATCAGGGCCGCATATGCTCGATTCTCTTCAAAAACAGCATTGTTGGAATCACGAACCATGCAAGTGCAGACAACCAGATGTAATTTGGAGAAAGGTGTGGTTGGCTCGCCGAAGCAAGTCGGGTTTCCATCAAGAGTTGGTAAACACCATTCGGGCTGAACAAATCTGTCTTCTCCTGAATCTGATCGAATGCAAGCGAGGTAGTGTCTGTGACATCCACTCCCATCGATTGGGCGATGATGAGCGTAGGAATTAGCCACAGGAATACGAAGAACAGCCAGGTTCCGACACCGAGGGTCACAGATGCACCAACATCGCGCGCGAGGGAAGATGCGAGAAGTTGCAGACTGGTGTACCACCACAACAAGAGGCCTGTGGCGAACAAGAACATCGCGAGATCAGCAAACGCCGGCCATTCTCCCATCTGTCGCTGAATGAGAAATGCACCGACAAGGATGCCGATGGTCGTTGGTACCATCGCGGCCATCCACACACCCATGAGTTGCGAGCAAGCGTAATCAGACCGAGGCATGGGTTGGGAGAGGTCCATCGCCAACTCACCGGTCAGTCGACGCCGACTGATGGCATCAAAGCCGAGTAGTACAACACTCAGGGTGCAGATGAAGACGATTGAGGTGCTGGAAAGGAACAGTACGTCTGCAGGAGAATTGACTGTCAAACCCGCAGGTACGATTCGAGAATCTGCAAATCCCCAGCAAGCTGCGCAAAGCAGGAAAATTACCAGTGGCGCCAGAATCAACATCCTCTGACTTCTGATGTGACGCTTGGTATCGTGTAGGCTCAATTCCCAAACAGTACGGAGTCGATTACGCATCTGAATCAACCTCCGATAAGATAGAGAAACCCGCATCTTCAATGTCGAGACCGGTGGCGGCTGAAATGACCGTCTCAAGACCTGCTGGAACGGGTTGTAATCGAGTGAATGTAATTTCTGGACCTAACTCAGTACGACGTTTTGTGGTCCATTCTCCTTTCTCCAGATGAAGGTGAAATGCCCATTCTTCACCCTCGTGGAGAGGTATCTCCTCGGCCTCGATTCCATCGCCAAATGAGATTGGAGCTTTGCCTAGTCCTGCGATTTCAAGGGTTGCTCGCAAGCCAAGATCACGTTCGATCTCGGCCAAGGGACCATTGGCGACAATTCGTCCATGGTGCATGAGGACAAATTCATCGGCGAGGCGTTCCAAATCGGACAAAGTATGGCTGCTCACCACAACACTTGCCCCTCGGTCCGCAAGTTGACGAAGTAGGGTTCGGAAGGCGCTTTGTGCAACTGGATCGAGGCCATTCAAAGGCTCATCTAGGAGCAAAATTTGAGGGTTGCCCAACAATGCAGCCGCGAGACTCAAACGCTGTTTCATTCCTTGGGAAAATGTCGACAAATCGTCCCCTGAACGGCTGTCTAGACCTACCAAGTCTAGCAATTCATGACCCTCATTTGATGGGATGTTTCTCATTGTACACAGACGTTCAATCGCTTGTCCAGCGGTGCCTGGGCCGTTCCATGTGACACTCTCGGGCATGTAGCCGATGGCGGCTCGACACGCCTCTGGTGTGGATGCGTTATCTACACTCAACTGCCCATCCTCCAGAGGGAGCAAGTTGGCCATCACCTGCAGGAGAGTGGATTTACCGGCTCCATTCGGACCCACTAAACCTAGAATCGAACCTGTGGACAACGTGAGATCAATGCCTCGAATCCCGGGTCCGGGGCTGGTCGCCCAAGGGCGAAATCGCTGTGGGCGTCGCACCGGATAGCGAAAGGTTGCAGAGCGTAATTCCAGCATGGCCTTCGCCCTGCCGTGGACTTCGTCCTTCATGGAGTTGCTGTGAATCCTAGTCAAAACTCGACAGAACGCCACATGATTCAATGGGGCTGAGGTGTACCGAGTACCATGGAGGTCGCAGGAACACTCACAGCGTGGATGATTCCACTGCTGTGTATCTTGGGTGTGATTGCGACTGAATGGAAGTGGAAACACCCCAATTCGCACATCTTCGATTTCTTTCGGGCGGATCCGTTCAATCAAGGAATCTGCTTGCTTTGTATCGGCATCATAGTGGTTCCACTCGGGTGGTGGATTGCATTACCCGCGGGTGCTGTTGGCATGGCAATTCGGGCCATTGCTTCAGAGGATTCTCGAAACTTTTGGCCAAGTCGTTGGCAGGGTCGCAGTGCATTGGTTGTCGCGGTGGTAGTGGGTGTGATACTCTCTGGATTTGGAGGCGTTTCTAAACCCATAGGGGGTGCAGATTGGGGTGTGCCATTGTTGACTGAGAATCCGGACGCCCCCAATTGGCCCGCATCCGAGCAACATATCTGGGCCGAAGGGGCGACGATTCTCGTTGTCAATCACGTTCGACTACCCGGGACATTGTCGGCAATCGGATCGGGATCAATGGCGTTATGGCACCTAGAGAGTTCAGGGACGGATGAAGCACGTCTGAAACAAGCGATGGAACAACTCGAAGGAATTGGGTTGCAGGCGAACTGGTTCACCCTTGAGACCACTGCCTACGGAGAATCGCACGAGTATGAGGGGGCTACTCTGCCTTACACTGTGAAAATCGTCGAGGTTAGCGGTAACAAAATCGCCGAGATGGTGACGGTTGCCTTGGGAACATGGGGCGGAGAAGTTCGCTTGTTGACAATCATCAAACTGGCCATTCCAACCGATGAATTCTCGCCATTCTACAACGACCCTTACGCAAGTCAGCAAGTGGAACCGTGGCTTGCAGAAAATATTGGATAGAACACCTACGGTGTTCCCAAGTACAGTTGATGTGCGCCGGGAAAGTCTATTCAAGCGCCAACCAAGCCCAACTCACATGCGAAGTTCGACCAAGTGCAACATTTTGGCCATCCTCCTGACCGCATTGATGCTAGTCAGCCTCATTCCACAACCCACTGAAATGTCGGATGAATCGGCACCTCTTGAAGCCGGACGACAGCAAAGTGTCGAGGCGGCATGTGAAGGTCTCACGTTTGAAGACATGTTCAATTACACACACGCCACTTTTGACGTTCAGATGAATGACGATTGGGAGTCAGCATACGTCCAAGCAATCGCTTGGATCAACGGAACGCTTGCGGACCAAGTTCGATTGGATTTGGAAGGGTTGTTTGAAGGATTGCCTGGTGGTGACAACGGATGGCTTTCTTCCGATGAATATCAAGCGATTGACAGCATTGCTGCAGAATGTGTCACCCAAACCAATCCTCGCATCGGATTCCGAGGCGGACCTCCACATCGTGGCGGTGATGGCGTCAATTGGTACAATGCGACCTGGGAGAACACAGAGGAGAGGCCTTTGACTGTTCAAGAATGGAATTTGATGCCGATGAATCACATCGATGAGCGCACATGTGAGCAATCACCGAATAATGACTGTGTTGAGATCCCCAATATCCCTCTCTCTCCAGGGAGAGATTGTGACACGACCATCAACGATCCCGATGAATGTAGAATTATCGTTTACTTGAATGGAACCTTTGTTTTCGACGGAATTACCCTCGGTGGATTGTCTAATGATGAATTCACCATGGCCATGAATACCTCAAACATGACCAATGCGGACCTTGCATGGACTTATCCTGCATTAGAGGGGCTCCGCGTTGATGTATTCGAAGAGTGCGATGGACGAAGCATCGATTACGAAAGCAATGACAATCAGGGCACGGCGCCCGTACCCGGGACTTGTACATCAGATGAAACAATCTCTTACGAAACGCGGTTGGTCAGTATCGATGCGGAAACGCGGCTACGCGTAGAAACCCATGTTGAATACGACATGTCGATTTGGCCCGTGGGTCAAGATATGTTCTTTGACATGACAACCGAACCGCCGGAAGTTGATGATCCACCTATGTGGACAGGGGATGCCCCCATGGAAGGCAACATCATGCCCATCGCCGACGATGGGGTATCACACTTCGTTTCCACCGCACAGATGGCCGAATGGGCGACCGATGATCAGGGGGCTCCACTCATTTCTTGCACGGGTGCGCAGGGTTGGTCGATGACCAGCGATGCCGATGGATTGTCTGCCGATGCTCCAGCCGGCATAGACAGTACAAGTGTGACTTGTATGGCGACGGATTCGGCCGGCCAGAGTACCGTTGAACGAAACTACACCCTACAGGTGCCTATGCGCCTCTCGGGAAGCGCAAGTGGGGGCGTCGCCACAGTGACAATGACACCAACCGCAGGAATGCCCAGTATGGACGCTGTAGTGACTCTAGTACAGGACGATTCACAAACAAGTAGCGATTCAGTGACAATGAATGGTGAAACAGTTGTTTCTGTCGACCTATCGTCCATGTCACCTGGGCCATTCATGGTCCGCATCAGTGCCAATGGGGCAGGGATGGCAGATTTCTCACACACATACGACCTAGGGATGGAAAAGGCGTCTGCAGCGCCTAGCATTACCATCTCTAATCACGAATGGATTGGTGAAAATTACGAGATGACGGGGTACTTTAGCGATCCTGACGGGGATCCAGTCACTATCACAGCGACGAATAATGAAAATCCATGGGCCACCATTCTCACCAGTGGAAATCAATGGATGGCAAACGGTGCAGGGATTCCAGATTCAGAGACCAACTCGATTGTCCTCACAGTATGTGACAGTTGGAATCAGTGTACGACTCAATCGCATGAGGCAGGCGCAACCCCGGGTGGGCAAGAAGATGAAACGGTCAACCCCCCTGTCAGTGACAGTGAAGGTAGCGACGATGGATTGGCGGTCGCCGGCTTCATCATCGCGATTATCGCACTTGTCATTGTCATAATCGCAGTTGTCGCTATGGTCTTGTTAGGACGGCGAAAATGAGGGAGCCTTGATAGGTGGCCCGCTGCCGCCTCGGCTTGGTCGGCATGGCATTTGAGGCGCACATCCGTGAAATCAGTCACGAAGGAGGCATGCTGGCTCCTTTTACAGGTGATGCGCCGAAATTGGGCCAAATTATGCAACTACCCGGTGGAAAATGGGTAGGCAAGGTCGACACTGTCATCGGTGAAGTTTCAGCTGCCGTTGTTCATATCAGCCCATTTCGGGACACTCAAGTCGAATTGTTAGTGGGGCAACCGGTTGAATTGGCTCCTCCAAAAGAGAAGCGGGAATCTCGTCGAGAAAGGAATGACGATCGAGGTGGCCCCGATATGAAAGCGGGTGACTGGATTTGTGAAAAATGCCGCAACCACAACTTCGCTTGGCGAGACAATTGCAATCGCTGTGAAGCCCCAAAGACCGAGGGAGGTGGAGGTCAACGCAGAGACAATCGAGG
>ENA-UPTF01001993-UPTF01001993.1-marine-metagenome-genome-assembly--contig:-NODE-1993-length-12222-cov-7.084726_pt1 | contig 12222 bp, 10 predicted proteins | sample MGYA00238166_ERZ767019 | MGnify/ENA primary metagenome ERZ767019 (study PRJEB28930, sample SAMN06266391) | marine metagenome | isolation source: Sea water from 250 m depth | place: Atlantic Ocean... | reverse complement strand
GGGGTTAATCAGTCTGGTTTCAATTACGCTGAAATTGTTTCACCGTTGATTGCTGGTGGTATAGTAGTTTCATCATTATTCTTTGTCAAGAGCGTTAATGACAAAAGAAGAATAGATAAGATGTTAGTCTGATTAGATTTACGAAATCTTCATGATTCCGTTTGAGATTAGCCATTGAAGTCCAGATACAAACGAACTGTCATCTATCTGTCCGTCAGCCCACCATCCAGCGTTATTCTTGATCCAACCTGGAATCACATCATCAGAACCTGTTCCCTGTTCAGTTGGTGGTATTGTCATTACATTGTTTGAGATAAGCCACTGTATACCAGATACAAACGAACTGTCATCTATCTGTCCGTCAGCCCACCATCCTGCGTTGTTCTTTATCCAACCAGGGATAGAAGTTTCTGCTTGACCAACATTCAGTGTAAACGAAGCAGTCTCTAGAGGAATTGGCTGGAACAGAATTCCTTCCATTTCAATATGTACTATGTGTGAACCATTTTCAGAAAATTCTACTGGAATAGTTAGAGAGCCTGGAGATGTGTGCAAAAGGCGCGACATTGGTCCAAACACATAGTCACCGTCATTTGTTACACTTACACGATAATCTATGTGTTGTTGTATTCTTTCAGTGCCGGATTTTAGAAAGTCAATCTTTAGTTTTGTAGGTTCTTCAGTGTTTGGAACTTCAGGTATGGTGTAGATTCCTACATCAAGTGTTCCATCACTAGTTGAGACAATCTGATTATATTCAGCTGCAAAAGCAGGATAAATCATGAAAGGAATCAAAAGTAATATGTAAAGCAGTTTCAATACGTCTTCTTTTCAATCCTAACTAAAAATTGTTATGTAGTTTCTAGTAATTGTTCACAGCTTTAAATAACCAAAAACCCAAATAGGATTGTTGTATAATAAAATAATTATTCTAAGCGTGTTAGCTTCTCTTACTTGCATTCCACTGTTTAGTGATGACGTATTTGGTCATGGTCTTGGTGCGGATCAGGCACCGCCAATAGACTTTGCTGGCATGCTGGTTACAGTTTCTACGATGATGGATCCATCAGACATTACTGTAGGCGAAGTTGATAGAGCTAATTTGCAGATACGATTCTTTGATCAAGGTACTGATACAAATCTAGAATCTGTTACCTACAGAGTTCAGGTATTCCAAGCTGGTGAACTTCTTGCAAGAGAAATTTTCTATGACAAAGACGGAGAGCTAAACGTACAGATCAGACCACAGCAACAATGCTTCGAACCTGAACCTTGGAGATGTACTATCTATCAGGGAGCAAGAGACCCAATCAGTGGAGGTTTGTATGCCCATGGTACTGGTGTTCCTGTAATTCAAGGTCCTATCTTTACGAAAGGAGGACTTTACAACATTAGTGTAGTCATTGAGGGTGCAACAAGTCCAAAAACACTGGTTGCTGAACCATTAGAATTTGATACGTTTGTAAGTGTAGCACAAGACCAATATTTTTCTATTCCAGAGGCATTTGGAGTTCCTGTAACAATCAAAACCTATTATGATGATGTTTCAAACTTTGAGTTTGAACAATCTGATAAATCAATTTCATTTCAAATGCCATTCGATTGGACACCAGATTACATTGATCTAGTTGCGGTTGTTCATGAAGAGATACGTATTCCAAAAAGCTATGAACCATACAGTATGGAAAACGACTTTGTTGGATACGTTGATGGTGTACAGGTTGACAACAGAGCTCTACTAGTTGATCCATATTCATCAGAGACCGAAAACATAATTCATTTTTTGGTCACTGGTAGTGAGCTAAAAAGAATCAATGATGTTTTAGGTCCTGAACATTATGACAGCAAAGAAATGTTCTTCGAACTTGTACCACAAGGACAGACAACAGAAAATGGCTTTTCTACTACATTTGAAAACGGATACAAGGCTAATGTTGTATGGAAACGTAGTTACGGTGCTGGTAACGATATACCATTCCAGATTACATTTTTTGATAACAATGGAGAATTACTAAAGGACGTTAACTATGCAATTTCGCTTTTGGATCCTAATGGACAACAAATCTATGTCAATGTTGGAGATGATACAACACCACATCTTGGAGTAAAGGCTTCCGAGGGAATTGATACGCAAACAATCTATATTTTATCTGAAGGTTTGTACACCATGAGTCTGGCTCTAACAGGAATTGGTATCACGGACTGGGAAAACTTTGTTGTATCTGATGCGACATTTGAGATTGGAAAAGCTGGAGAAGCTATCACACAATCTTCTACACCAACTCCAGAAACTTCTATCCCTGACTGGATAAAGAACAACGCAGGATGGTGGGCAGACGGACAGATAGATGATGGTTCGTTTGTATCTGGTATACAGTGGCTTATCTCAAATGATGTGATGACAATACCACCAACTGAACAGGGAACTGGATCTGACAATGTGATTCCAGGTTGGATCAAGAACAATGCAGGATGGTGGGCTGACGGACAGATAGATGACAGTTCGTTTGTCTCTGGACTTCAATGGCTGATCTCAAACGGAATCATGATATTGACTCAAGAGACGGCGGAACCAAAACCGGAAGTTAAATCTGTGGATCTAACTATCTCTTCCTCACCTATACTTGAAAAATATTTTGCAAAATATGTTGATGTGTTTGGCGTTCCCGTTTATGCAACATCAGATGTACCTGATGACAAAGTATTACATGCAGCACAAATTCTTGCACAATATTTAGACAATGATGCAGATGGTACACCTGACAATCCTCTTGTAGTAGAGAAAATAAAAGCAAACAACGGCGGGGTTCCATTATTTTCAGAACCCGATGTAGATGACGATATATTGTATACTGCAAGTGATGAATATACAGAATACTGCTGGGTTGCACTTTATGAAGATGAGACAAATCCTAGGAATCAATTCGATGCGTCATTAGAAGAAATCTTGCATATGATCACACAATGTGGCTATGCAGAAGCATATCCAGAAATATTTGGTGAGCATGAAGGCAGTCTCATTGCAGAATACATGGATAATGCAAGGGGTGGATTTTTCGACCAAGTTCCAAGCTCATATCCTGCAGGTGCATGGTACTCTTATGATGATTATACATGTGAATACGAATGCATGATTACGGAATACTTCTACTGGACAATGACATCAATTTTGGGTGCACAAGAAGATAGGTTTGACGAAATTGGTCATGAATGGAAGTTAAACACGAAAGAAAAAGTCATGGAAACAGATCCTGACATGTACAATTTACTTACTGACCCACAATACAAACTTCCAATAATTTTACCTGATGGAAATTACTAGGATAAGCCAACCATCTTGTCTATTCTTCTTTTGTCATGTACACTTTTGACAAAGAATAATGATGAAATCACTATACCACTGGCAATTAATGGTGAAACAATTTCGGCATAGTTCAAGTCAAGTTCGGCTTTACCATCTGTTACAAGTTTTGCCTGCCCAGGAACACTACTGAGCGAAACTACACCTAGCTTCTTTCCCCTTTGTTCGACAAACCAAATATCTCCAGTGTTGTCAGCCGTGATAAACTGGGTAAAGCTTTCAGGTGTTGGGATGGACACTTCAATTAATTGGTCATTGTATGGATCATAAACTGCAAGTTCATCAGTGATGTGTTGTCCAAACCAAATATTGTCATACTTGTCAATAGCCATACCAAATGGGAGAGATTCTGGATTGGGAGCTTTTATGCGCTCAAATGTTTCTAGAATAGGATCGAATTTGGCTATTCCCGGTCCTGTATGTTCAGATATCCATAATGACCCTGACTTGTCAAGCAATAAGGCAAACGGTTCAGCTAGTGGAATATCTGGTGCAAATTCAGTAATCTCAAAAGTTTTTGAATCTACAATTCCTATCTTGCCTGATAGTGATTCTGCAAACCACATGTCACCATTATCATCTAAGAGAAGAGCAGACGGACCCGCAATCTCTGTTGGAAGTTTTAGAAATTCTTCAAACTCCTTGCTATCCTGGTTATATGTTAACAGCATGTCTCTATCCACTACAGCAATCCAGATGTTATTATCAGAATCAACCTTGAGTGATATTGGGATCGAGTATGGTGATTTTGCTGTGAGTGAAGGAATTTCTATTATCTCAAACTTCTCCGTATTAGGATCAAAGTTTCCTATCTTAGAGTTTGGAGTGTCGGTAAACCATATCTTACCATTCTGATCTATGTCAAGAAATATTGTGGAAATTCCAAAAAATTCATAGGAGTCAAACTGTTTGTCGTCTAGCGTAAACTTCCAAATTCTTGGCTCTGCCGCATCACTAATCCATATTGTATTATCACCATCATATAGAGGATAAAGCGGAGCAGAGTCAGGGTCTGGGAAATCATATTCTGTAACTTGTGTTCGAATTTCCGAAAGAGTTGGCTTTACTAAGACATCAAATATGACGCCTTCATTTGCTGTCTGAGTCCTCTGGGCTTCAACTTCTATCTGCCATGTTCCTGCAAATCCAAATGTAGCTTCCGCCTCAAATCCTATTACCTCACTGCCTGACCTCACCTCAGTTATTGGAACTTCAATTGAGGCAATGTTTCTCTGTGGATTAGACACTTTGATCTTCAAACCAGAAACATCTGATAGTGGTTTGCCATCAACAGCAGAAACCATAACATTAATTGTATTTGGACCGACACCCACCGGTATTACTGATACGTCAAACTTTGCCTGTTCTGAAAATAATACCGATGAAAATCCTAACGTCACACCTTGCGCCTCGACTGTTTGGATCTCCCCGGCAGGAAGTGATGAATTGACAAGAAGAGCAACAACCCCCAGAAGTGCAATACCAACCACAGCTTCAGCCTTGAGTGACTTTGCAAGTTTCTTAAATGGAAAATTCATATTTTTTTCCGCTGGCTTTTGAATTTTAAACTGGTAAAATGCGCCAAAGCCAATCATTACTATGGCTAGTAGAATCTTTGCAATTATCAAGAAGCCATAGGTTGAGTTTGTCAGCGATGTGACATTACTCTCCAGAAACCACAAAAGTGTTGGTCCTGTAATGATTAGAATGCCTAATGCAATTGTAATCATTCCTGAATATCGAGGTAATATTGCAAATGTTAGCCTCTCTTTTTGTATTCCCTCCAAATTTGCAAGTGTGGGTAATAATACAAAACCAAAGAAAATTACGCCTCCAATCCAGACTGACGCCAGCAGATTGTGCATATAATCGAGAATCATTGGTGCAGTAAGCTCAGTTGCTGCACCATGCCCCATCATAGTAGTTGTAAATATCAGTACTAGTGACGCAAGAAGCATTGGTATGTGTTTTGCAGTTGAGATGTGTGGTTTTCTTTCCATCCAAAACCAAATACCAAGAAGAATGATTGTAATGATCATTCGTATTAGCCAAGTGGCGCCAAATGCAGTCTGAATTACATCAAGTGGTGATGTCTCGAGCCGAAAAGTCTGAACCGCTAGCATGATAAAATTAGATGCAAGTACAGCAACAAGACTGAATCCTGTTATCTTTGTAAACTTGGAACGGTATGGAAGATTTGTCAATATGCGGTTTTCTTTTCCAAAACGTTTTCGCTGTGTACCCCAAATTAAAATACCTGATATCACGGATCCTAAAACAACTGTCTGACCAACAATTCCTGGAAATCTGGCTGCTGCTTCTGGTAGAAATGTTGTTTCTGATTCTTCTTGTGACTCTAGCAGTGAGAGATCAACTTGTGCGTCTCCAACACCAAAGATAACTGCAGCCTGAACCAAATGCCCGTCTATCTTTGACAGTACCTTACTTGTTACGGTGTATACGCCTTCTTCTAGTGGAGGAGTAGTGATTACTAGTGAATTTTCTCCATCATAATAAGCGGTATCCATGTTGTCGATTTTGTTTCCGTTGCTATCAAACACTTTTAGTTCAGAAAAGTCAATCTCAACCGCTTCAGAATAAAAAGTAATAATTTGTGTTGTTCCAACTGCAGCATTTTCTGCATGTGATGGCTCTGAATCTACCAAAAATGGGTGAGCGTATACAGATGGAACTCCAATAATCAAAATTAAACATGATAAGAGAAGTAGTTTATTCATTTTACATAAAACCACTAAATTCATAATTTAAAGAATTGCCAATTCGAAAGTTGTACTATTTTAGTAAAGATAATAACACATGCGTTTGTTTTTCAAATCGTGAATTATGCAGTTATTGCTGTTGCCAGTTTGATTGTTTTGGGATTTAGTTTTACCTCTGTATATGCACACACAACAATTCAGGTTGGCCCTTATGAAATTGAAGCCGGGTGGCTAGATGAGCCCCCAGTTGTGGGAATCTTGAATGCGATTACCATTGATGTTAGAGAACCTGGAGATGTTGAAGGTGTGTCTACTGGTATAACTAGCGCATTTAAAAAATTGGAGGCATCTGTTGTTTCAGGCGGAGCTTCCAAGTTACTTGATATCAGTACTGATCCTAGGCCTGGACACTACTATGCAAAGATCATTCCAACAAAGATTGGTTCGCTGCAACTAGAACTGAAAGGAGAGGTTAACGGTGTTGAGATAGATGTAGTGATTCCAATAGAGGATGTTGAAAGTACATCTGTTCTTGATTTTCCACAAACATCTGGTTCATCATCTGGACAGGAAGTAGCAGCTCTCAAAAATGCTGTAACATCTATTCAGAAGGATGTTTCTTCAATGAAAACACAAGTTGGTGGAATTAACACAGACTCTGGAGACTTTGATACAGAAACTGCATACAACTTTGGAGTGTTTGGAGTATCACTTGGTGCAGCTGGAGTTATACTAGCTATTATTGCAATGATAAAAAGAAAATAAAAAAAGGAAAAAAGTTTTCCTAAATTTTAGGAATTAGAGCTGTTCTTGTCTTTGCAGTTATTGCTATGATGCTGACTATTGCTACAGCCAATACAATCATGGCTATTGTTCCAAACTCTGGAACCGCATAGCTTCCAACGATCTCGACTAACTCAGTACCTGCTGGGATGTCAATGTACAAGTCCATTCCAGCCTGTTCATAGTCTTGCCACTCTTCACCATCTACTATAATGAAGAATGTTCCATCATCAGAACCAATATAGTCTGCATTTAGTCCAACAAATAATTCTGCATCGTCAGTTGACTCTATGTCAATTACAAGACTAGCAGCCTCTTCGTCAACGTGCATACCAGTGACATCACCACTACTGATTGCCCAATCAAGTAAGTCTAACATGTCTCCTGGACCTGTATTACCAGTCATGGTAGTTGATCCAACTGACATTGTTGGTGGAACTGATTCGTGTACCTCTTCTTCTACTACAGGTGCCTCTTCTTCTACTACAGGTGCCGCTTCTGGTTCTGGCTCTTCTGCCGCTTCTGCTTCAACAATTACAAGTCCAGCCATCCATGGATGAACCATGCAAAAGTAGTCGTATGATCCTGCTTCGTCAAACGTGAAAGAGAAGCTTCCGCCTGCCATAATCAAACTGCTATCCCATACACCACTTGGTCCATCTGTTGCTGAACCAGCTGTAGCTGTATGAGCTGCAGTATCACTATTATCCCAGGTGACTGTGCCACCGACAGGAATAGTTACAGGACTTGGAATGAAACAACCTTCAGCTGTTTCCTCACAGCCTGGTGTTGCTGAGCCTGGTGCGTTGGTTACAGTCTGCATGTGATGCATTGCGAAAGCGTCCGGTGCAATTGCAACCACAGAAACTATAGCTAAAAGAACTACAAGAGAACTTAGTGTAACCATTTTCATGTGATCATCGGATCAAAAGGGGGGTTTATATTGTTTTTTGAGACTTATACTAGTTTTTGAAAATTATCAATTTTGATTGTTATACTAGAAAAAAGTTTTCCTAAATTTTAGGAACTAAAGATATTCTTGTCTTTGCAGTTATTGCTATGATGCTGACTATTGCTACAGCCAATACAATCATGGCTATTGTTCCAAACTCTGGAACCACATGACTTCCAACTATCTCGATTCTCTCAGCCCCTGGTCCATACTGAATATGTAGTGTATTTCCCATTTGCTCAAAATCTTCATTTTCTTCGTTATCTACAAGTACAAAGTAAGTGCCGTCATCAAACGGAGTTATGATGTCTCTATTTAGGACAATTTTTAGTTCGCCGTCATCTTTTGCATCGAATAAGTGAACAATTAATGTATCATCGTCGGAGTTTGCGCCAATGTGGTGAATTACACCAGATGTAACTGTGGCTGTAAATTGGTCAGATATGTCTTCTATTCCACCTGAAGCATGGTCATCACCGTGTTTCATCTCATCACCGTGTTTCATCTCATCACCGTGTTTCATCTCATCACCGTGCTCCTCTTCAGCACTAACCATTACCATTCCTTGCATCCATGGATGAACCATGCAAAAGTAGTCGTATGATCCTGCTTCGTGAAACATGAAAGAGAAGCTTCCGCCTGCCATAACTAGGCTGCTGTCCCAATGTCCATCAGGTCCATCTGTAGGTGTTCCAGATGTGATAGTATGAGCCGCGTTATCGGTGTTCTCCCAAATAACCTCACTGCCTACATCAATCGTAACCATACTTGGAATGAAACAATCATTTGTTGCCTCACAGCCTGGGGTTGATGAGCCTGGTGCGTTGGTTACTGTAACGCTCGCATGATCTCCAAATGCAGATGGAGCTACAGCTATAAGTGAAAAAATTGCGAGTAAACCAAATAATGAATATGCCGTCTTTTGCATTAGAAAAATCCATTCTATTACCACATTTATCTGATTTGGTACGCTGGGCAAAGTTTTAGCACTAGCCATATTCTAAACTATGCCTAGTATTCTCGTAAAATAATATGACTGATTGAAATATCGAAAATACAAAAAAACTTAACTTTTGATCGATTGAATTAGCTTGAAATATTAATAACCATAATTTCATGTGTAATGAAATATGGAAAGTTCAAGAATTAGAAATAATGCACAGGTCTCTATTATTATTCCGACTTATAATGAATCTAAGAATATCATTGAAGTCTTAAAATCAATTGGGGAGCATCTACCAAAAAACTTGCTAGCAGAGGCAATTGTGGTTGATGATAATTCTCCAGATGGGACTGGAAAGATTGTTGAAGATTACTTGAAAGAAGTAAAACAAAAAGTGGGATATACAATTGATGTCATACATAGAAAGGCAAAAAGCGGGTTAAGCTCGGCAATCCTTCGAGGAGTACAAGACGCAATTGGTGACATTATTGTAGTGATGGATAGCGATTTTTCTCATCCACCCAAAATAATTCCACGCCTGATAGACGAGATCAAACATTCAAAATGTGATGTTGCAATTGCGTCACGTTACATGTCTGGAGGTGCCATTAAGGGATGGACACTTAAAAGAAAATTCCTCAGTTCTACGGCAACTGGAATAGCAAAAAGAGGACTTGGAATAAACGTGTCAGACCCAATGTCAGGATTTTTTGCGTTTAGAAAAAGGATTATTGAAGGTCTGAAATTCGATGCTATTGGATACAAGATGCTTTTAGAAATTTTAGTAAAGACAAAAGGAGTCAAAGTGATGGAGATTCCTTATACATTTACAAACAGAATGCGCGGTTCTAGTAAACTAGATTCTTCTACAATGTTGGATTATGTCAAGTCTGTATGGAGATTCTACAGATATGGTAATGCAATAAAAAATAAAGAGCCACAGACCTCTGCCCGCTTTATATCAAAAGCTAGCAGGTTCTATACAGTAGGTGCTTCTGGACTCTTGGTGAACTATCTTATATCACTTCTATTTGCAGACGCGGCCATGAATTTTTGGTACATACATGCAACTATAATAGGAATAATGTTTTCAATGTCTACAAACTTCCTTCTTAACAAAATTTGGACATTTGGGGATAGAAACTTTGAGGCAAAGAAAACTATCACACAGTATGGAAAATTCATTGGATTTAGCTCTCTAGGCGCTATGATTCAGCTTGGAATGGTCTACATTATGGTTGATAGTTATCAGTTTGTATACCCTGTTGCACTTGTACTTGCTGTAGCTACTGCGGCATCCAGTAACTTTATTCTGAATAAAAAGTGGACATTCAAAGAAAAGGTTTGGAGTTAGCGATAATTCTACAATTATCCTAAAACATGTTAATCTCTACAGCCGAACTTGAAAATATTCTTGCCGACCCAAACCTAGTTTTAATTGATACAAGGTCTTTCCGAGAATATTCTCAAGGGCATATCCCAAATGCTATAAATCTGGATCTTTTTTCATTCCACTGGATAGATACTAGTAAGAATGGTATAGAATCATTTAATGAGCAAGCAAGGAAAATTTTTTCATATGCTGGTGTTACGGAGAAGAAAAACGTAGTCTTCTATGATACCATTTCAGGAATGCTGGCTGCCAGAGGCGTTTGGATACTCCAGTACTTTTCACATCCTCAAACATCTATGCTTGATGGTGGTATAACAAAATGGAGTAATGAAGGCAGAATAACCACAACCAAACCATCTAACTTTAAACCTGCCAATTTTTCAGGAATGCCAAATCCCAAAATTTTGGCTGGATTTCAATATATTTTAGATAATCTTAATAAAATCACAATTTTAGATGTGCGCTCAAAAGGGGAATTTGATGGAACCGTTGTAAGAGCGGCTCGTGCTGGTCACATACCTGAATCAACTAACATTGATTGGAATGAAAATATTTCCAAGGATGGAACTATGGAAAAAAATGCAGTTCTTTCTGAGATATATCAACTGCCAAGGGATGCAGAAATTGTGACATATTGTCAAGGAGCATACAGAGCAGCCAATACCTATGTTGCTTTGAAAAAAATTGGTTTCAAAAACGTCAAAGTCTATCTAGGATCTTGGGGAGAATGGGGAAATGAGTTAGGACTCCCTATCGAATAAAATACGATCAAAGTTTTCATGATATAGTTAATATTACGTCAGGGGGTGAGGCACATCAAATGGCTTTTAGCAGAAAAAAGTTTTCTTATCTTGCTATTATTTCTGGCGTAGCTATGCTAGCTATGACCTTTGTTACCCCACCAGCATTTGCAGCTGAAGGTGGTGGTGGTTCAGACTTATCAAAACCTATTTTGGCTTTGGCGGCAGCGATCGCGATTGCAGGTGGATTGATTGGTACAGGTAGCGCACAACAGGGAATTGGCGCAGCTGGTATGGGTATTATAGCAGAAAAACCAGAGAAATTTGGTCAAGTTCTATTTTTCTTCGTAATTCCGGAAACACTTTGGATTATCGGTTTCGTTCTAGGAATTATCCTATTACTTGATATACTCTAGGGCGAAGCACCGTGAGTATAGAGAGATTCGTAGAAGAGATACAAAATAGGAAGAAAAACGATCTAGCTGAGCTTGATAAAAAATTAAATGACAAAAAATCGGAAACCGATGCTAAAAAAAATTCTGCAGTAAAGGAGCTAAAGGAAAACTATGCCAACGAAGCAAAAACAAAGGCAGAAAGAGAAGGAGCCAGAATCGTTGAGGCTGGAAAATTAGAAGCCAAGAAAATTCTGTTTGATGCAATCAATACAAATTTAGATTCCACTTTTGATGTTATCAAAAAAGAACTAGACGGTTACTCAAAAAAACCGGAATATAAGAAGATTCTACAAAAGTTGATTGATTATTCAAAAAAAGTACTTGCTAAAGAAATAGTAGTTCATTGTCGCGAAGAAGACAAATCATTATTCAAGAGTGGAGTAAAAGTTGGCTCTACAATTCAAACTCTGGGTGGTTTTATTGCTGAAAACAAAGAAGGCACGAAAGAGATTGATTTGACTTTTGAAGAACTACTTAGAAATAATGAAAATGAAATAAAGAATACAATTTTGGAGAAGATACTATAATGGGCGCATCACAATACGCGTCTTCGTTTGGAAGATTGCAGTCAATTGCAATAAATTTTCTTTCTGAGGAATTTTTGTTAAATTTGCTGAAAGCAAACAACGTTACCGAGATGGTTAAGCAACTAGAATCAACATGGTATGGTGAAGAGATCAAAAAGGCTGCATCAGTATACAAAGATGCCGCACTCTTAGAAGTTGCATTTAACCGTCACATTGTTGAAACTAATAAAATGATTTCAGAAGCAACCCCATTTGGTGGCAAAAATGCAGTAAGAGCTTATCTTTCAAAATGGGATCTTTACAATATAGAATTGATTCTTTCTTCCAAGGCAATGGGAAGAGAAATCA
>ENA-UPTF01001992-UPTF01001992.1-marine-metagenome-genome-assembly--contig:-NODE-1992-length-12224-cov-4.853626_pt1 | contig 12224 bp, 12 predicted proteins | sample MGYA00238166_ERZ767019 | MGnify/ENA primary metagenome ERZ767019 (study PRJEB28930, sample SAMN06266391) | marine metagenome | isolation source: Sea water from 250 m depth | place: Atlantic Ocean... | reverse complement strand
GAAAAAGAAAAACTAGTTGAAGAATTAGATTCAATCAGCCAAAAAATTAAAGATTTAGAAACTGAAAAAGAATCAACTCTATCACAGGCAGTTGGCGGAGCAACTGACGAATTATTGGATATACAGATTAATCTCTCAACTAAAAAAGATCAACTTACCAAGTTTAAAAATCAGATAGACGAGTATAAACAAGCTACAAAGAAAATTAATGATTCATTACCCTATCTCAATGCGATGCTATCGGAAAATACTAAAACTGCCGGTCAAGTTGAAATTACAATTAATACAATTGCCCAAACCCTTGTTAAAGATAAGAATGATTTTGATATTTTAAACAAAAATATGAAAGATTGTGATTTACAAAGAAACAATCTCCGAAAATCCATAATTGAAGAAGAAAAATTACTATCAAATATAAATCAACAGCTTCGCACTTCATTCGATAAAAAAAATAAATTAAATAAATTGCTTTCTGATTCAAATGCGAAAAAATCAGTTCTAAATGAAAAAATCTCTAATAATCAGAAAAAGAAAACAGAAACAGAAACCGTTGTTAATTTGATCTCTAAATCTGTCTATGAATTAGAATCTCTAAAGTCCGGCCAAGAAGAATCCCTTACTTATTTACACGACTCTAATTCCAAATTGGCTACTCGGCGTGCACAAATCGAATCTGAACTATCTAAAGCCGTTGATATTCTAACCAAGGCTAATCAACAAGTCATTAAGCATGAATCAAAAGTTGAAGCTGCTAAAGAAATAACATCTAAACAGAACGTTCAGGCAAAAATTAAATCAATTGTAGATGAAAATTCCGTTCCTGGTTATCTGGGAGGTATTAAGGACGTCTTTAATTATTCTGATAAACACAAAACTGCTCTGGAAGCTGCTTCTAAACGTTGGTCTAACGCAATTTTCGTCGAAGATATGTCATCTCTTTTCAAAGTGGTCACATTAATTAAACAACATAAACTTGGACGAGTTGCATTAATCCCTCTTTCCGACGTAATAGATTTTGAAAAAGCTAAAACTCCTAAAAACAAAGACGTTCTTGGCTCGTTGGCAGACTTTATCAAAGTCGATACCAAATATCTCGGAATTAGGAATTTTATCTTTGGCGATACACTACTCGTTTCTTCCGCTAAAGCAGGTTATCTATTATCTCAAAAAGGATATCGCACTGTTAGTATTTCTGGCGATTTATTTGAACCAGGAGGTTCTGTTTTTGAAACTGGCAGCATCTCTCCACTTGCAAATCTCTTTTTTGATTCTAAATCCCTTTCTCAAATCAAATCTAGTGTTAATAATTTAAGAGAGTCAATCAAAAAACGTAAATCAGTAATCACTAATCTAAATTCTAAAGTCAAAGAAATGGAGTCAGATCAACAAACAAGGAATCTAGGCCTTACAAAATTAACTTTAGAACTTAAGAATCTACAAAATATGAAAGACCGTTATCTAAAAGTTATTGAAAAAACTGATAAAACTGTTGTTGATCTTAATAATCAACTTACAACTGTTTCTTCTATCATTTCTACTCAGGAAAATAATCTTCTCGAGGTTGATGCTCTTATCAAAGAACAAAAAACTAAAGTCGACACTCGATCTTCACTAGACTCGCAAAAAACTAAATTGAATTCTCTTGACGATGAAAAGACTACATTATCTAATACCATTGATGAATTGTCCGAAACAATTCGTAATAATGAATCTACAGTCACTAAAGAACGTGCAAATCTTGAACACAATCTAAAAAACAAAGAATCACAGTTGACTCAAGAGATTACTACTCTGGAACAAGAATTACAAGATAAAACTGTGTTTCTCAATACTAGTGATGAGGAACTCTCAGACCTTAAAACTAACGTTGAATCTCTTACATCTCAAGAAAAATTATTGTCTGACGAATCAAGAAAAATGAAACCAATACTCGACGCTCTGGACAAGGAAATAAAATCCCATCTTAAAAATAAAGAATCAATTCAAAGACATGTGATGGAAAATACAACAAAATCACAAAATACTGAAAACAACACTTCTCGTTTATCTGATTCAATAAACACCTACCAACACAATTTGAATGAATTGGATACAAATAAATTAATAGAATATTTTTCAGGTGCAGAAACTCTTCTTATAGAACTCGATAAAGAATATAATTATCTACGAACACGTGTTAATCTTCTGGCCGACGAACAATACCGAGAAATCTATTTTGGATATAAAGGATTTTCTGAAAGAAAAAATCAACTCCAAAAAGAAAGACTTGCTATTGTAGAGTTTATTGAAGGAATTGATTCTGAAAAACGCGATGCATTTCTTGACGCGTTCCAAAAAATCGATAAAGAATTTAGAAGTATCTTTGCACAACTTACTACGCGTGATGACGGACACTGTAATCATGATAATTGCCCACCAGGTAGAATTCTACACGGCGATGCATGGCTTGAATTAGATAATCCTGACGAAATTTTTAGTGCAGGTGTTACACTTATGGCCACGTTCCCAAACAAAGTTCCACGTGACATTGTAATTTGTAGTGGAGGTGAAAAAACTATTGCTGCATTGTGTCTGATACTAGCTATTCAGGGCGTCAAACCTGCTCCATTTTATGTTTTTGACGAAATAGACGCTGCACTTGACGCTGTTAATTCCACCAAATTGGCTGAAATACTAGAAAACAGAACCTCCAAATCTCAAGTCATAATGATTACTCTTAAAGACACAATACTTTCCCGTGTTGATAATATGTATGGCGTATACCATGAACGAAGTATCACTAAAGTTGTTAAACACAAACTTAAAGAAAACAAACCTAAAGAAATTAAGGTTTCAAATATAGCGAAGGAATAACAATCCGATGAAAGATTCTAACCAACTATCAAAAGCACCCTTGAACCTGTTAGTTAATCCTAAAACTGCACGAAAAGGAAAACCTTGGGAAATCGACATTGCAGACTTGCTTGACATCTTCCTGAAGCAAATAATTGCCAAAAATAACCCTGATTTACGATTATGTGGAACTGCTGCACTCTCATCGGCTGTATTATATCGCTTTAAAGTGGAAACTTTGTTTTATTTTGAAAAACTAAAAGTCAAACGTCCTAGGATTTCTCGAAGTGGCCCGCCTAGTATTATTGTATTGCCTTTCCGTTACGAATTATATTCTACATCAATTGACGATTTAATCATAAACCTAGAAAAGATTTTAGAAGATGTTTCTAGACAAGATATTGAAAGAAAAGATAAATCATCTCAACTTATTCCTGATTCAGAACCTGATTTTGATAAATATGTTGTAAAATTTGAAGAACTTGCAAAAGATTTCAAAACAGAACTTATTACTAAATTGTCTGATAACGATAAAATTCTCTTTAGTGAACTTATCAAAGATAAATCCGCAATAGAAAAAGCTAGATCATTTCTGTTATTATTATTCGTTGCAGTCGATGACGTGGTTAGCTTAGAGCAACTAGAATCTCCAGATTCCCTTGACTCTGATATTATAATAACACGTGTATTACGATGACTAACTCTTCCATTTCATCTATTTCTAATGACAAACTTCTTCAAGCAAAAATTGAAGCTGCTTTATATGCTGCTGGAAGACCCTTATCTAAATTTGAACTAGCTAAAGCAGCAGGTATTACTTCTACTATCAAATCATCAAATATTGCTAGACATCTTATGTCGAAAATAAATTCAACATTTGAAGCGATACAAATGTTTGAACTTGAAGGAGAACGATTTGTAATCCAACTAAAATCTGATTTCACTACGTCTGCTAGAAAATTTTCTTCAAGACCCTTGCTATCTACTGCCGAATTGAAAACATTGTCTTTTATCGTCTATTTCCAGCCAATTTCTGGAAAAGATTTGGCCGATAGACGTGGACCTAATTCTTATCAACACGTAAGGACGCTCAAACAACTTGGCTTTATCAAATCTGAACCTAGTGGACGTACTAAAATCTTCAGCACAACAAGCAGACTTGCGGAATATTTTGGAATTGCCAATGATCCTGCTATATTGAAACAACAACTAGTAAAATACGGCTTTAAACCGAAAAAAGCCCAAGTTATTCAGCCTTCTCCAAATAAACCATAAAATTATATAAGATTGAGATATCTAATATGATGTAAATGGTAAAATCATTAGAAAATATCAGAAAACGTAAACATACAGGCGGCCTTATCAAGCATACCCGTAGCCGACGTTCAGATGAAAAAGACTCGTTCTCTGTTGATACTTTATTAGGCGATCATTCTATTCGTGTTAAAAACTCACGTGGAGGAAATATCAAGGTATCTCTTGTCTCGGATAATTCAGTTAATGTAATTGATAAATCAAATAATAGTATCAAAAAGGTTGCTATTACTCGTGTTCTCAAAAATCCCTCAAATAGAGATTACGAAAGACGTGGTGTAATTACTCGAGGAGCAATTCTTGACACTGAACTTGGTAAAGTACGTGTGCTATCACGTCCTGGCCAATCAGGAATTATTGATGGAATACTTATTAGTGAATAATTGGAGATTTAAAATATGAAATTTTTAGCGCAAATATTTGTTGGTTCTAATCCATTTCTTCAAGAAGCAGTATCTTGGGGTGTAGGTATTGTTGTTTTATTACTATCACTTGGTTTCTGGTTTATGTGGTGGTACTTGGGAAGACAATCCAAGTCTTAACTATCGCGCGTTTATTCTACTTACAATACTTAATCATCTTGGTGTAATCTCTTATGAAAGACTACGAAAAGCAAGTAATTTGGTTGGATTATTTCAATTCCTCTTATTCACGCTCTCAAGGTAGGCGTGTTTCTCGTAATCGTTCTATAAAAAATCCTGTTTTACCTGATCTTCTTGAAGCTGCAAAACGACTAAATCTTAATCCTGTTGGCCATGAAGTTATACATCCTAAACGATCCTCTGTTAATTCTGGATACATATCTATCGATAAAAAGAATAAAAAATCTACTGTCCTTCAAGACTTGGCAAAAATGCTTACTATAGTTAAAGGCGAATCTAAAAAGTCTCCTAAATGATCATTCATGTCTACTAAACTCTCTGACTCGACTACATTGTTCCTCGAAGGTAGCACAGAATTTTATGTTCCAAAAAACAGTCTCACCCAAACTCCTCCTCCACGCACACCTGTCTTTTTTAATACTATGGCGAAATTCAAACGGAACTTATTAATCTCCATTTTTAACAGTTACGCGTCACAATCTGGTAATAAACTTACTTTTTCCGATACATTATCAGGAGTTGGAGCAACAGGAATTCGCTTAGCTAATGAATCAAATTATGTTCAAAAGATTTACTTTAATGACGCTAATGTTAATGCGTCTGAATTATTACAAGAATCTATTAACTATAACCGTCTAGATTCATCTACCGAAGTCTCTATAAACGAAGCCAATAAATTCCTGTCCAATTTTACTAATCGAGATACTCGGTTTGATTTTATTGATCTTGATCCCTTTGGTTCTCCTATCCAATATATTGATTCTGCTGTTAGAGCGTTAAAAATTAATGGGGTGATATCTCTTACCGCTACTGATGGCGCAGTTCTTTGTGGTGTATACCCAAAAGTTTGTTTACGAAAATATGGAAGCATTTCTCTTAATACAGAATACTTCAATGAAACTGCATTACGTATATTGCTCTTCTCTTTAGCTTCTATATCGTCTCATTATGAACTTGGAATTAAACCTCTATTCTGTCATACCGATAAACACTATATCCAAGCTTACGTTCAAATCACTGATTCTATATCTGATACTGAAGGTAAAATTGGTTTCCTTGGACATTGTTTTACTTGTCAAAATCGTGTAGTTTCAGAACTTCCAGTTCTATCTTGCAATCTTTGTTCTTCGGATAACAAGATTGCCGGTCCAATCTGGACTGGAAATATCTTCGATAAATCTTTTCTTAACATCGCTATAAATAATACCGAAGATTCAAATCTACTCAAATTATATGAAAATGCACTTTTAGAATCTTCTCTGCCTCCTTTATATTATGTCACAGATAATATTTCTCAAAATCTTAAAATCTCCTCCTTTCCTGTTGAAACCATTTTATCAAGATTAAAGGAAAGTAACTTTCTTTCTTCTAAAACTGTTTTACATTCTACCGGTTTTCGTACCGACGCCAATATAGAAGAAATTAATTCACTCTTGTCTAAAACTTCTACAAGCAATATATAATTCACTGCTTGCATTTCTACTTACTTTTGGTTTTATTAATTTAACATTTGTGAAATTCTTTCTTAATTCATTTTCTAATGGCTTTAACATCGGTCCATCGAATGCCTTTAATAAACATTGACCGTTTTCTTCTAATAGCTCAGGAAACCTGTTTATAATCAACCTCGTAAGATCTATTTGATTGTTGTGATCTATCTTCCAAATTCCTGATATATTTGGAGCCATGTCTGAAAGAATTACATCTACTTTCCTTCCTGCTTTATTTAATATATCATCTACAACCTTTTCGTCTCTGATATCTCCTTGAAATATTGTAACGTTTTCACCTATTGGTTCTATGGGAAGTAAATCAACTCCAATTACTTTTCCTTTTGGCATTACTAGTTTAGATGCTACCTGCAGCCAACCTCCTGGCGCAGCTCCAAAATCCAATATATTGTCATTTGATTTGATTAGATTATATTTCTTGTTTAATTCTATTAGTTTAAATGCAGATCTGCTTCTATACCCTTGTTCTTTTGCAAGTTTTCTATAATGGTCTTTCTTAGCATCCTCTAATCTCAAAATACAATACTATGATGTTCTATTCTTTTTTAATCTTATCTTGTTCTGTTAATACCCAGTTTTCAATGAACAAACAATCAAACGGTGTAACCACTCCATCATCTGCACATCTTTCTTCTTCGGGGCAGGTTATACATGGAATGTTTTCTATTGAATCGACCTTTACTGGAAACTTCACAGGTGTTAATTTATACGTCCATCTTCCTCCTTCCAAAAGTTTTTGCCTATCGACAATTCTTCTTTTTTCTAATTTTATTGCTAACCGTGAACCTTCTCTACTGCTTAAACCTAATTTCTTCCAAAGCTCACTTTGTAGTATTCCTTCCCTTCCATTTTCAATTACTATTTCATAAACTCTTGCTGTCAAATCTGCAAATTCAATTTTACTCTTTCTTCCACGTTTTGTTTTCTTTTCAGGTTCTTTAGTTTCTTTAACTTTTGGTTTACGTCCCCTTGTTTTCTTTTCAGGTTCTTTAGTTTCTTTAACTTCTTCTTTATTTTCTAATTTGTTATTTTCTTTTATCATAGGACTTCTGTAATACTAATATCGTAATCTTGTCTTTAATAATTATTTTGTTTTAATTATTTGTCTTATTGTATATCTGTCTAAAATCTCTCTTGTTCTATTCCTGATGGTAACTTCAGTTACATCCGCATATTCTGCAATCTCTCTTTGTGGTATCTTCTCACCCAACATTACTGACGATATATATACAAATGCCGCGGCTATGCCTGCAGGTGATTTACCGCTTGTAAGTTTTGTATCATTTATCTGATTAGCCATTTTTACTGCACAAAGTTGTATTTTTGGGTCTAATTCAGCTTTGTTTACTAATTTTGAAATATAGCCTTGTAGTGGATGAAGTGGAACATGTTCTTGTTCTACGTCTCTTAATATTAACCTGTAATATTTTGCAATTGTAGGTTTAGGAAGACCAGAAACATCGGATATCTCTCTCATTGATTTACTTGTTCCACATTTTCTACAAGCAAGATAAATTGACGCTGCCGCCATTCCTTTTATTGATTTACTTTTTGCCGTTCCATTTCCTAAAGCTTTTCTATAAATTAATGCTGCAGTTTCTTTAGTAGAATCTGGTAAATTTAGAAGTCTTGAAAATTCACTAATTCTTCCTAATACATTTGCTAATCCTCTTTCTTGTGACGACGACGTTCTTAATCTTTGTTGCCATTTTTTCATTCTTTCCATTGATTTATTATTTGCTGAATTACCATCTTTTACAATATCTCCTATCTGAGTTGATAAACCTCTATCATGTAGTGCTAAACTAGTCGGTGCACCGGTTCTTACTTTTTTCATTTTATCATCAGAATCTATTGCTTTCCATTCGGGTCCAGTATCTACTATTCTATCTTTTCCAACTAAACCGCAACCAGGACAAACATATTCTCCTCTTTCAATATCACCGATCAATGGTGTTTTACACGAGTTACAAAAAACTGATTCACTATTTTGAATGGTCAAGTTATATAATTACTTGATATACACTTTCTTACCTATAACTCTTCTAGCTTTATCATTTAAAGGAATTGCAGAAATATACGGGGATTTAACCGGTCCTATTACTTCGGAAATTTTTGCTATTTTATTTCCACGTTGATCAAAAACATTTTTTCCATTTACTTTCTTAGATTTGCACTGGATAATTAATCTGCCACTTTTTGCAATATGTAACGCCAACCCTGTTTGTTCCATGCATCGATAATATCGTTGATTATATTAACCCTTTTCTATCATAATTCTGTTTCATGTGTCTCTATTTTGTAATAATTATATCTGATTAATTTAATCTAAATATGGGCCCGTAGCTCAGCTTGGATTAGAGCATCGGCCCTCTATTATGGGGAAAGCCGGAGGTCGTGGGTTCAAATCCCTCCGGGCCCGCGTTATTTTTTTCCTAACCTTTTTGTGTATTTTCTTTAATATACGCCATTTTTTTCAGTTAAACATATATCTTTTTTTGCTTAATTACTTGTGATATAGTTGACTAATTCTTTATTTCTAATTCCGATCGAAGATTTAATTCTACCAGGAATTATTTTTATCTTTTCAATAGTATCTGCTTATTTCATTGATTATTACTCTCGAAAAACTATTCTTCGTTTTAAAACCAAGGATAATGCCCCATTACGTATTCCTATATTCTTGTTTATTATTAGCTTGGGCTTAAATCTCATCATCTATCTTAATATTGATTTACTTTCTTCTCAAATCTCTTATTTACAAACATTATCTCAAATTTTTACGATAGTTATTGCCGCCATACTTCTTAATCGTATTTCAAAATCGTCATTAGCCGATTCATCAGTAAAAAGGAAGATGGATGTATTTTCTTTACGTATCTTACAAAAGATGTCAACACTTTCAATTGGATTTATCTCATTTTGGATTATTATTGGATTATTTGGTTATGATGTCGAAAATAATTTATTATTAATCATTCTCGTTTTATCTACAATAGTTCTTTCTTTTGCAATTGCTAAAGATACATTAGGGAATCTTTTAGCTGGATTAATTATTTTTATTTGGAAACCATTTAAACAAGGTGACTTTCTTTCAATTAATGAACAACAAATTTCTGGCCTGTTGTCAAACATTGGTTTAATGTTCAGTAAACTAGTTGATCAAGACCAAAATGTTACTGTTGTTCCTAATAACTTGCTGATTTCTAATACTGTCTCAATTTCTTCAGGTAAAAATTATTTGATTAATTTATTTTATAAAACAAGTAATTTTCATAATGCGGATAAAATTAGGAAAATACTTATCCAATCTGCCAGTGTAACTAATTATGTTGATTCTAAACCTCGACCTATTGTTCTAATTGACGATCTTCATGGTGATGAATTTACTCTTGAATTAATTTGTTACACAACTAAATATAATCAAATCGATAAGATAAAATCTAATATTCGTACTAATTTTCTCAAAGAATTAAAAACATTGGGTAAAACACGAACAACACGTAAAACTGACTATTTCGATCCCGAAGAAATCCTTTACTAGTCTTTGTTTTTATTTAGTTTTGTATATTTATACAAAGAAATCAGCGTAAATATTATAGCAATCAATAGAATTGCTATTAAAATTACGAATATATAGTAAATTATTCTTGAAGATCTTTCTTCACTAGGAGATAGACATTTATCAACTAATTGACATGAATCGAAGGGATCTGCTATTTCTGATATTATGTCTACTTGATTCTCCTCTTCAGGTTCAGAAATTACATTATTGACTTGATTACTTTTATTGACCTGAAGAATAATTTCCTTTTCTCCATCTTGCACTGCTTGAAATTCAATCGGTGTGAATACTTCATTTAATCCACTCATACTATATCCTGGCTCTGTTCCTCCTCCTATCACAAATATTGAGAAATTATACGAAATTGCCACTAATCCGTGCCTTGCTGTAGGCATTTCTTCCCTGATTATCCATATATTATCAATCGAATTGAACTGTTCATTGTTGTTGAATGTCTTAACCCTGGATTCTCCACCAAATACAAATACACTCTTTTTCAACGCCGTTGCAGCTAATCCACCTCTTTCCGAGACCATGTCTTCCATTATCTCCCATTTGTCTTCATTTATGTTATACATCTCATTGTTGTTCAGATTTGCACCAAACTGAACTCTTCCTCCTACTACAAAAATTCTATCTTCTATGATTCCTGATGCAAGATGCTCCCTTGCAGTTGGCATTGGTTCTTTTGCTATCCATGATTTTTTTTCTATATCATACATTTCGTTAATTGTTGTAGGTCCAAAACTAGTCATTCCACCTATTGCAAAAATATAATTGTTGTATCTCTGTGTTGTTAATGCGCCTCTCGCAGTTGGCATAGATTCTCCTTCTATCCACGAATCTTCTTGTGTATCATAAATATACATTCTTGAAATTGGATTCCATCCGTCAATGAATCCTCCGATAACATATAGCTTATTGTTGAAGGAAGTTGCTGATGCATGATGTAATGCAACAGGCATAGGTTCTACTTCAGTCCATTTGTCTTCATTTATGTTGTATACCTCTACTCTGTCTATTACGTCTCCATTACGATCAAACCCTCCAATAACGTATATTTTGTCATCAATGATTGCTGCTGTATGTTCAGTTCTTATTGTTGGCATAGGAGATTCTGTAGACCATTCATTTTCGTCTGCAAATGAATCAGAAATCCCTGTGACATAAAATGTAGATAGAACGACAATTAGTAATAAAATGAGATATCTCAATCGAAATATATTCTTTGTAGTATTAAATAAACTGTTATAGTGCGGGGGTAGCCCAGCCCGGTCAAAGGCGTAGGATTTAGGCTCCTATCACTTAGGTGTTCGTGGGTTCAAATCCCACCTCCCGCATCAATCTCCATACGATTGTGTTTGTATTCTTGATACGTCGTTTTCTTTCGTTACATTAATTATTTGATCTAATTTTGTAAATTCCTGATTATGCGATACTATGATTACTTGTTTATTTTCAATATCTGATAATATATTACTTACTTTGGTAAGCTGCTCTTTGCTAAAACCGTCTGTTGGTTCATCCAGCATCAATAATTCCGGCCTAAAACCCATTGCTTGCTGTCTTATCAGACTATTCAATGCTAATCTGTATGCAAGTGCAATTCCTGCTTTCTCTCCTCCAGAAAGATCTTCATATGGTTGTTCAAATTCATTCTGTTGAATAATTGGAGTAAATTTCTCATCAACTTTTATCGTCTTGCTCGCATCATCAACTAATAATTCAAACCATTCTTTGAATAATTCATTAAATCTGTAATTGATTGTGTAAGTAATGTGATCCTCAATTAGTTGCACTGTGTTGATAAAGTAGTTATTTAACCATTCATTAATGTCATCAAGTTTGTTTATATCTAATCTTGTTTGTTTTAGTTTCTTTAATTCTAAACTCATCTTGTCTAGATTATTCGTTTCGTTCTGCAAATTCTGATTAATTTTTATTAATCTATTGTTCTCGATTTGAAATTCTTTTTCTGCAGTATTTTTTTCATTTTCTACACGCTTCAATCTATTTTCATCGGGTAATTCATTTAATCTTAATTTATGTTTGTCTATATCGTTGGTTAGATCTAGAATCTTCTCCTCTAATCTCTTATTTGCCTCATTGATACTATCAATTTCTTCTACATCTCTTTTTAACTCTCTATTTTTTTGATTCTCATTAATTGTTTCTCGAATTGCATTCATTTCCTCATTTCTCTTGATAATCTCTTTTTCTATATCATTTCTCTCCATATTTGCCGTAGAAATCAAATCACCGTAACCCGAACTGTCATTAATTTCTCTTCCACAAGTACCACATTTACCAACTTCTTGTATTTTCTCATAATTTTCTGCATCTTTTTCCTTTAACTTCATATCAGTTTCTAAATGTCTGATTTGTTCATTCAAATATTCT
>ENA-UPTF01001990-UPTF01001990.1-marine-metagenome-genome-assembly--contig:-NODE-1990-length-12239-cov-5.681385_pt1 | contig 12239 bp, 10 predicted proteins | sample MGYA00238166_ERZ767019 | MGnify/ENA primary metagenome ERZ767019 (study PRJEB28930, sample SAMN06266391) | marine metagenome | isolation source: Sea water from 250 m depth | place: Atlantic Ocean... | reverse complement strand
TTCTTTAATGATGAAAAGCTTTAATTTGCTCTATTTAAAGGAAATTCTATGTCGCTTCTAAAAGGAAAAAATATATTGATCGTAGGTGTAGCCAATAAACACTCTATAGCCAGCGGTATAGCGGCTTCTATGGCAAAACAAGGTGCAAATTTGGCTTTCACTTATCAAAATGAAAGATTTAAACAAAAAGTAGAGAAATTAGCTAAAGAATGGGGCTCTAAGGCTTGTTTTCCTTGCGATGTATCAAAAGATGAAGAAATTGACCAAGTTTTTAAAGAATTAAAAAAAGACTGGGATGGTCTAGATTGCATAGTACATGCAGTTGGATTTGCTCCTTCAAACGAACTAGATGGAAATTTTGTTGATGTTACAACCAGAGAAGGGTTCAAAATAGCTCATGACATAAGTGCTTATAGCTTTATTGCTCTTGCAAAAGCAGGAAAGGACCTTATGAAAAATAGAAATGGATCTTTAATCACTCTCTCTTATCTTGGATCTCAAAAAACTTTACCAAATTACAATGTGATGGGCCTAGCCAAAGCTAGTTTGGAAGCTAGTGTAAGATTTTTAGCTACTTCTTTAGGTCAAGAAGGACATAGAGTTAATGCAATCTCAGCTGGCCCTATTAAGACTCTAGCTGCTTCCGGGGTGAAAAACTTTAGAAAAATGCTTTCCTATAATGCCAGTAGAGCACCTTTAGGCAGAAACGTATCTACAGAAGAAGTTGGAAATGCGGCAACCTTCTTAGCTTCAGACTTAGCGAGCGGAATAACAGGTGAAACTCTTTTTGTAGACGCTGGTTTTAATATTACTGCTATGGGATCTTTAGAAGATTCTAATTAATTAATACAGAAGCAGAATCTTGCATGCTTATATGCAAATTAACTAGCTCAGATTCAGATCTCTCCTCTAAGAAGAAACTTTCTAAAAAGTCATTTTGGTCTTCTGTTACTTCGGTATTCAAATAAGTGACTTTATCTAATCGGAAAATTAAGGTGTCCCCATTTGTTAAGGATACTGCAGAATAAGACCTTCCTATATTAGATTTGGGTTTATTAAATATCTCCGTCAAAACATTTTGGGTAAATAAAGATGAATCACGACTAACAGATTTATAAGACTCTACTTTTAGTTCTTTTTCTTTTGATACCTCTTCTAGAGAAGATCCTGCATCCATTTTGTCCACCATGCTTCTTTCGAGTAGATTCATCTTTTCTGCAATTAGATTATTTGTAAGAAGACTTTTTGCTTCCTCTTTTACACTTTGAAAATCTTTAATTTTCTCTTCTTGGAAACCTTCTAATTCAAAAATAATTCCATATTGATTATTTATCTCTATTAGTTCACTCAGACTTCCTTTTTTCATAGAAGGATCATTAAATATAGAATTCAATAAAGCTCTCTCTTTAAACAACCCTTCTGCTTCACGTTCTGAAAAGAAGTTTGTTGTTTTTATTTCCATATTTATTTCTTTTGCCAAAGCTTCTAAATTATCAGAGCTGTAGGTTAATTCAGTTGCTAACTCTATTGAATCTATATATTCCAAATTAGCTGCTTCTTCAACTAAACTTTGTTTTATTCCTTCTTTCTTCAATTTGTATTCTTCAGGAATAGGGATTTGAATGCTTGTTAGTTTTAATAAGTGGATACTAGTGTCCAAAAAAATTGGATTGCTAACTTGTCCTTCTTGCATATTCTCAAGGGCTATTTCAAATTCTTCCGGGAAGGCATTGCCATCGCTTATTCCTAATGACCCACCTGAGTTCTTGGTACCTTCATCATCAGAAAATTCTTGGACTAATTCTTGAAAATCATTCCCTTTCTCTATTTTGTTCCTTATCTCCCTAGCTAACAATAAAGTCTCTTCTTCATTCCTTCCTTCAGAAATATTTAACATTAAATGAGAAGCAGATCTTCTAATAGTTGAGTCAAAGGAATCTAAGTAGGATTGATACTCATTCTTAATTACCACTTCATCTATCAGTAGCTTTTCTTCAAGATCTTTTAAAGATATCTCAATAAAATTAACTTTAGCTTTTTCTTCTGATTGAAAAAAAGAAGGGTTTTCTTCATAGAAATTTAAAACCTCTTCATCAGTTAAATTAATACTTCCTTCTATTTCTGCTTGATTAATCTTTGTGAAAGTTATATCTCTAGTCTGATTGGTCAGTTTAATATTATGATTTAGTTCTTTTGAAGTTATAAAGGAACTGGCTCCTAAACCCATCCTCCAATAATTTATTGCTATGTCGTCACTGATACTCTCTATATATTTACCTGGCAAAAATCCATTCTGTCGGGCAAATGTATTTACTTTTCCCAAGCTAAATTCGCCGTTGTCTTGAAAAATTTCATTCTTTGAGAGCAGTTTATAAGCAGTTAAATCTAAAACTTCAATTTGGTTTTGTTTCAGGAAATCTAAAATTAATGCGTCAGTTATTAATGAATTTAATGCCAAAGTTTTTAGCGTTTCTTCTTCAACAGCGAAATCTGGGTCTTCGAATCTTTGAGCAAGAATTGACTGGACTCTGGCCATTTCAAGATCCAAGTCGTATAAATCAATTTTTTCTCCATTTACAGAAGCAATGATGTTTACGTCACTATTGGAGAACATAGTTCCCCATCCAAAGAACATAGCAAATGTTACGGCAATTGCTCCTACTATGATCTTTGAAAGAGTACCAGTTAGATTGTCCCTAATAGTTTTGATTCCAGCCATTATTTCGTTTATAAAAAAAGCGCGCCAACTAGGCGCGCTCTAATTTTTCTTTAAGTTCTTTTTTAAAGACTTTCTTTTAATGCTTTACCTGCTTTAAAACCGACTGATTTTGAAGCATTGATATGTATCGCAGCTCCCGTCTGAGGGTTACGACCCATTCTTGCTGCTCTATGACGAACACTAAAGGTTCCAAAACCTACAAGAGAAACATTCTCCCCACTGGAAAGACTGCCACCAATGGCACTTAAAGTTGCATCCACCGCTCTCCCGGCATCAGCTTTAGAACAATCCGCTGCTGAGGCTACCGAATCTATTAATTGTGCTTTATTCACATTTATCTCCTAGAATCTATTAAGCTAAGTCTGAAATACTCAGACTAATTCTAGTGATTAAAACTCCCCTAATATAGGTTGTCAAGCAGGTTTTAACTAAATATTAATGAGTCCCTATCGACTTTTTTGAAGATTGTTTCTTTTTTGTAGAAACTTTTTGGGGTATTTCTTCTTCTTTTTCCCAGGGGACCGGTTGTCGTGTTAATACTAAATCGAGCACTTCATCTATCCACTTCACCGGTTTTATTTCAAGCTCATCTTTAATATTGTCAGGTATTTCTTTCAAATCTCTGACATTACCTTGAGGTATTAATACTACTTTAATTCCGCCTCTTCTAGCCGCCAGTAACTTCTCTTTCAGTCCGCCTATCTTCAAAACTTCTCCTCTCAGAGTTATTTCTCCTGTCATTGCGATATCTGCCCTCACTGGAATCTTTGATAGAACTGAGGCTACTGCAGTACACATTCCAATTCCTGCACTGGGTCCATCTTTAGGAGTGGCTCCGTCAGGAACATGTATGTGCACATCTGTGTTTTCATAAAAGCTTGGATCTATACCCAAGGACTCTGCTCTTGAACGAACAACAGACATAGCAGCTTGAATTGATTCTTGCATTACATCACCCAAGGAACCAGTCTTTATTATCTTACCTTTACCAACAAAACTCGCAGCTTCCAAAGTCAACAACTCTCCTCCAACTTGGGTCCAAGCTAATCCTGTTACTTGACCTATTCTGTCTATTTCATCTGTTTCACCATATTCAAATTTTCTAACCCCACAAAATTCTTCAAGTAAATTTGGTTTTAGAATTAACTTTCTTGGCTTCTTTTTATTAGAATTATTTTTTACTAATTTTCTGCATATTTTAGAAATTGCTCTTTCCAGAGCTCTAACTCCTGCTTCTCTAGTAAAGTATCTGATAAGGTCCTTTATTGAATCCTTTGAAATTTTTAATTCAGTTTCATTAATCCCATTATTCTTCATTTGTTTAGGGATTAAATATCGATCAGCAATATTTACTTTCTCGTCTTCTGTATAGCCAGGCAGTCTAATTATCTCCATACGATCTAGTAAAGCTGGAGGGATATTCATGCTATTCGCTGTGCACACAAACATTACATTAGACAAGTCATAATCAACTTCAAGATAATGATCATTAAAGGTATGGTTTTGTTCAGGGTCCAGCACTTCCAATAAAGCTGAAGCAGGGTCACCCCTAAAGTCCATTCCCATCTTGTCCACTTCATCCAGTAGAAACAGAGGATTCTTTACTTCAGATTTAGACAACTTTTGAAGAATCCTTCCGGGCATAGATCCGATATAAGTTCTCCTATGACCCCTGATTTCAGCTTCATCTCTAACACCCCCTAAAGACATTCTAATAAACTTCCTATTTGTGGCTCTAGCAATTGATTCACCCAAAGAAGTCTTCCCAACTCCTGGAGGACCAACTAAACATATAACAGGTCCTTTTAGTTTTTTTACTCTCTTCTGTACTGCCAAGTATTCGAGTATTCGTTCTTTTACTTCCTCTAAACCATAATGATCTATATTCAAGACTTTACTTGCCTTCTTAAGGTCAGTTTGGATCTTGCTTTTTTTCTTCCAGGGAATGCTAACTATCCAATCTATATAACCTCTCACAACAGAAGCCTCAGCAGACATGGGAGACATCATTTTATACTTTTGTAATTCATTAAGAGCCTTTTGTTCAGCTTCCTTAGACATACCAGCTTCTAGAATTTGTTTTTCCAAAACCGCTGCTTCTTCCGAATCATCCAGTTCTCCTAGTTCCCTTTTTAGAGCTTTCATCTGCTCGTTTAAGTAGTACTCTTTTTGACTTTTCTCCATTTGTTTCTTAACTCGCCCTCTTATCTTTTTCTCAACTTTTGTTAAATCTAATTGGGAAGCTAAATGAGAAAGAATCTTTTCAGCTCTTTCTTTTAAAGAAAAAGTCTCAAGAATGTCTTGTTTTTCTTTTAGTCCTACTGATGATAAATGACCTACCAGAGTATCTGAAAGCTTACTTAAGGAATCAATAGAATTTACCGTACTCAAAACTTCAGGAGTAGCCTTCCTTGTTAGCTTTACATACTCTTGAAAGTTCTTCCTTAGACTTGGTACATACTTTTTTAATTCTTGAGTTTCTTCTTCCTCATCGAGAACACTAATGTTAGCTGCGCAGTAATCTTTATAGTCTTTTATTTCAATAAGCTTTGCTCTTTGAAAGCCTTCAACCAAGACTTTAACCGTTCCATCAGGAAGTTTTATCAATTGCAAAATGGTAGCAATAGTTCCAACCTCATAGATGTCTTTCTTTTTAGGATCATCCTTTTGAGGATCCTTCTGGGCTACTAGCATGATTTGTTTGTCAGCTGCCATTGAAGCTTGTAAAGCTACTATAGATTTTTCTCTTCCTACAAATAGGGGTGTAACAACTGAGGGGAAAATGACTACATCCCTCAAAGGCAGAAGTGGTAAATTTTCAGTTCGTCGAGTAATCATAATTAGTCTAGTTTATTAAATAATTAACTGCTTTTTTTCTCTTTTGCTTTCTCATAAACCAATAGAGGTTCAGTGCCACCCTCTATAACAGATGCATCTACTACCACTTTTTGTAAATTTGTTTCAGACGGAACTTTATACATAGTTTCCATTAGAATTCTTTCTATAATAGACCTTAGTCCCCTAGCTCCTGTTTTCCTTTCCATTGCCTTCTTTGCTATCTCATACAATGCTTCTTCTCTGATATCAAGCTCAATCCCTTCCATTTCAAAAAGACGTTTAAACTGTTTTGTTAAAGCATTTTTAGGTTGAGTCAATATCTTAACTAAGGCCTCTTCATCTAGTTCTTTGAGAGTAGAGGTAACAGGAAGTCTGCCTACAAACTCTGGGATTAAACCGTACTTTATTAAATCTTCAGGTTGGACTTGACTGATTAGTTCATCGGACTTTCCTATTTGGTTTATAGAAGTAACCGTAGCTCCAAAACCTATTCCCGTTTCTTCGCATCTATGCCTGATAATGTTTTCTAGGCCAGAAAAAGCGCCTCCACAAATAAAAAGTATATTCGAAGTATCAACTTGTAAAAACTCTTGCTGAGGATGCTTTCTACCCCCCTGAGGCGGAACTGAGGCTACTGTGCCTTCAATTAGTTTTAAAAGAGCTTGTTGCACTCCTTCTCCAGAAACATCTCTTGTAATAGAAGGATTGTCAGATTTTCTTGCAATTTTATCAATTTCATCTATGTACACAATACCAAGTTGGGCTCTTTCAATATCGTAATCACATTTTTGAAGTAGTTTTTGGATAATATTCTCTACGTCTTCACCAACATACCCTGCCTCAGTTAGAGTAGTTGCATCAGCAATTGTAAACGGAACATCTAACAACCTAGCTAAGGTTTGAGCTAATAAAGTTTTCCCTGATCCTGTTGGTCCCAATAATAAAATATTACTTTTCGTAAGCTCTACCTCGTCTTGGTCACTCTGTTTAGATTCTTCTCTAAGTCTTTTATAATGATTATAGACTGCTACAGAAAGATTCTTTTTAGCAACTTCTTGACTTATGACATATTGATCCAAAATTTCTTTAATTTCCTTTGGTATAAGAAAACTTTCTTCTTCAGCTGTATCAGTTGCTTCCTTTATCTCTTCTTGAATAATGTCATTACAAAGATCAATGCACTCATTACAAATATATACAGACGGACCGGCTATTAATTTTCTAACCTCATTTTGATTCTTGCCACAAAACGAACAAAAAAGTAGCTTTTCCTCATTATTACCTGTTTTCTCAGTCATAAATTCCTCTAAGATCTAGTCTCCATTACGCTATCAATTAAGCCATATACAACCGCTTCCTCAGGAGACATGAAATTATCTCTATCACTATCTTCTGTTATTTTATCTATCTTTTGTCCCGTATGAGTGGAAAGAATATTGTTTAATTTTTCTTTAATGGAAAGTATTTCTTGTGCGTGTATTTCTATATCACTGGCTTGTCCCTGAAAACCTCCCATCACTTGATGGATTAAAACCCTTGAATTTGGCAAAGCATGTCTTTTACCTTTAGCTCCTCCAGCTAATAGAACTGCACCCATGCTAGCAGCTTGTCCAACACACAGTGTGCTTACATCAGGTTTTATAAACTGCATAGTGTCATATATTGAAAGCCCAGAAGTTACAGAACCGCCTGGCGAGTTAAGGTATAAAGATATATCTTTATCAGGATTTTCTGCTTCTAAGAATAGCAATTGCGCTACCACTAAATTAGCTCCTATATCTTCTATAGGGCCAGTCAAAAAGATTACCCTCTCTTTAAGTAATCTAGAATAAATGTCATAGGCTCTTTCGCCCCTAGGGGTTTGTTCAACCACCATAGGAACCAATTGATTACTTGATCCGCTGTCTTTTGTACTACTCATACCTTGTTATTTAATACTATTTTGGGTTAAAGGTTAAAAAATCAAGTTATTTATGTCCTGTGACACATTCTTCATAAGTTAGTTCCTCTTCTACAGCATTTGCTTCAGATAACAGAATTTCTATAACTTGCTCTTCCAAAGAAATAGATTCTATACTTCTTAGCTGGTCCTCATTTGAATAGAACCAACTGACAACTTGTTGAGGTTCCTTGTACATAGAAGCTCGATCTTCAATCATTTTTCTTACTCTTTCTCCGTCTGCTTTAATTCCTTTTTCTTCAATAATTTTATTTAATATAACCCCAACACTAACTCTTTTTTTAGCCTCCTCTTGAAAGGTTTCTTTGGGAAAAAGATCTTCATTCATTTCTTTGGGATCCATACCAACTCTTCTAGCTGCATCTTGTCTCATATTGTTAACTTCTGACTCTATCATGGCATTTGGAACTTCAAATACATGAGCTTCTCTTAAAGAATCTAAGATACTGCTTTTGGATTTATTTTCTATTAGATTTGTTAGATCTTCCTCCAGTTTATTTTTTATCTCTTCCTTAAATTCATCTGGATTTTTAGCTTCTAAGCCTGTGCTCTTAAAAAACTCTTCATTTAAAGCAGGCAATTTAGGTTTTAAAACTTCTTTCACTTCTACATTAAAAACTACCTTTTTAGACGCCAATTCAGTTTTCCCATAATCTTCTGGAAATGTGAGATTTAAATCTTTGTTATCAGCTTTTTTTAAACCTATCAACCCATCTTCAAAGCCTTCAATCATTGACTTAGAGCCTATTTCCACAACAAAACTTTTTGCTGAACCTCCTTCAAATTCTTCTTCATCAATCTTGCCTACAAAGTCTATTTTTATTTGATCGCCTGAAGAAGAATTCCCTTCTTTTGGCTCCCAAGCGCACATCCTTTTTCTAATGTTTTCTATGGTTTTATTTACATCTTCCTCTTCAACTGAACTCACAGCTCTGGTATAACTTAATCGACTAAGGTTCCCTAAACTTATCTCTGGATAAACTTCAAAGGTTGCTTTAAAAATTACATCTTTTTCTATTTCCATTCTTTCCGGAATTAAATTAGGTCTACCTACGAGTTTAAAATTCTTTTCTTCAACCAACTCATAGAATTTTTTTATTACGGCATCATTAATAACTTCCTGTCTTATTTCAGGTTCATACATTTTTTTGACTATGTCTATAGGTGCTTTGCCTTTCCTGAAACCTTTAATTTTTGCTGACCTTCGGGCAGAGTTTAATTTAGTCTTAACCAGCTTCTGTATATCATCTGCTGGGATAGAAATAGTTATACTTTGTTCAATGTCGTTTTTATTTCCAAAAGAGAATTTCATATTCTTTCCTAAGTATTTTGGGGTGGGTGATGGGGCTCGAACCCACGACCACTGGCACCACAAGCCAGAGCTCTACCAACTGAGCTACACCCACCAATTTTTTTGCATTCTAACATTTAACTAATAGGAAACTTAAAGAGGTTCTTAAATTTAAACAAAAATTTAGTGCCTAGTGGATATCAAAGGAATCTATGGATTCATCCACATTGCTGTCTTGAGTAAGAATATCTTCAACATCTGCTAGATCCGGTCCTTCCCAGCATAAAGCCAGTAAGTCATTTAAGGCCTCATCTTCTCCTTGAATAAAAGCTTCTACAGAGCCATCTGATGCATTCCGAACCCAACCAAACACACCTTTTTTTTCTGCACTTTTTTTCATCCAGTTCCTGAAACCGACTGCTTGGACCCGACCGTAAATACTTATGTGAAGAGCAATCATTAATCTAACTACAGCCTTAGTGGCCATTAAAAATAAATCTATGAGAAAAATATAATATTCAAAGCACTTTTAATCAACTTCTTAGATTATTTTTTGAGGATGGCCTCCTCGGCAGGACTCGAACCTGCGACCCACTGCTTAGAAGGCAGTTGCTCTAATCCAACTGAGCTACGAGGAGATTATGAAATTATATAAAAAAATATGCCTGCTAGCTTTAAAGATATGTTTGGTCTTAAGTTTAGCAACATCTCTTATTGGTTAAAAAATTAAACTGCTCTAGAAGCCAAAAAAGGTTTAACTTCTATTTTGGGTTGCTTTTTAAGCATGAGATCAGCCAGTACATCTCCTGACCCCATAGCTAAAGTCCAGCCTGAATGCCCATGACCCGTATTAACGAATAAACCTGATAATTTTGTAGGTCCTATGTAAGGCATGCCATCCGGACTCATTGGCCTAAATCCATACCACAAAGCCCCTTTATCAAGATCTAAGTTAGACGTAATAGATGGGTAAATACTTTCTAAAGTTTTATACAGGTAATCTATCCTTTTTTGATGAATATCCTCATTAAAGCCAGCAAATTCAGCTGTTCCTGCCACCCTTAATGAGTAACCTAATGGAGTAAAAGCAGTATGAATCCCCTCATCTATAACAGGCATTTTAGGGGTGTCATTTAGGATTGAAGTATCTAAAGTTAATGAATAACCTTTAACTGGTTTTACGGGTAAATTTAATCTAGTGTTTTTTAATAGATTATTTGTCCAACTACCTGAAGTCAGCACCACTCTTGAAGCTTTTATTTCGACTCTATCTGTAACAACTGAGTTTACTGCTCCGTTATTAAAGTGAATCCTTTTTACTTCAGTATTTACATGAATTCTTCCGCCCTTTTCTCTTATAGCAGTTTCCAGCTCCTTACAGAATTTGTAAGCATCTCCAGTCTCATCATCGGGAAAAATTATTCCTCCAGAAATCTTATTAGACACATCACTCAAGAAAGGCTCTTGATCTACCACTTCTTGATTGGTAAGCACTTTAAAAGTTAAACCTAGATCACTTAATCTCTCAACTTCTTTTGAAGCTTTACTGAAGCTTGATTCATCACGAAAAATTTTCATGGTGCCCACTGTAGAATGGTCGTAATTGAAACCATATTTCTCTCTTATCTGTTTTGTAAGCTCTAAACTGTGTTGTGCTAATTTGCATATGTTTTCTGTATTAGAGCGGTATTTTGATTTGGAAGAATTAAGTAAAAACCTTAACCCCCAAAAAAATAGAGAAGGTACTTGATCTAGCTTTAAGAGCATGGGTGAATCTTTCTTACCTATCCCTGAAAGTATATTTACTATATCAGCCATTGAATTCCAAGGAGCAGCCTGTGAAGGCGTTAACATTCCTGCATTCGCAAAACTAGTCTGAGTGGCTACTCCTGAACTTCTTTCTAACAGTAGAACTTCTTCACCTCTGTCTATTAGTGCATTGGCAGTGGCAAGTCCTTGCAAACCTCCCCCGATGATAATTATTGGATTCTCTTTCATCTATTTAAGCCTGGTCGGGGCAGCAGGATTTGAACCTGCGACCACCTGCTCCCAAAGCAGGTGCGCTACCAGACTGCGCTATGCCCCGAAGGCCGTGCATGTTAAGTATGCTTTTATTAAGCGTCAAATAAAAGATTAACTTTCTAGCAGTCAAAAATAATGAGAAAATTGCTTATTAATCTCAATCTTTTATGACAATAATTCTAGATGGTAAATCACTCTCCCAATCAACGGAAAAAGATTTGGTAGAGAGAGTTGAATTAATAAAGAAAAAAATAAAGAAAGTTCCGGTCTTGGCAACCATCTTGGTTGGTGAGGATCCAGCCTCAGCAACCTATGTTCGAATGAAAGGAAATGCCTGTGAAAGAATTGGAATGGATTCTTTGAAAGTAGAATTACCTTCTAACACTTCTACAACTAAGCTGTTAAAAGAAATCTCAAAATTGAATAAGAATCCAGATGTTCACGGAATACTTTTACAACACCCGGTGCCTGAGCAAATAAACGAAAGGCAATGTTTTGATGCGATAGCCATAGAAAAAGATGTTGATGGCGTTACTTGCCTAGGCTTTGGAAAAATGTCTATGGGTGAAGCTGCCTATGGCTCATGCACACCAGCCGGTATTATGCGACTTTTAAAGAACTACAAGATAGAGATCTCTGGAAAACATGCTGTAGTTGTTGGACGAAGTCCGATCTTAGGAAAGCCCATGGCTTTGATGTTGCTAAATGAAAATGCAACTGTAACTATTTGTCATTCAAAAACTGAGAACCTCGCTGAACACATTCAAAAAGCGGACATATTAGTTGGAGCTGTTGGCATTCCAAGATTTATCCAATCGGATTGGATTAAAGAAAAATCCGTTGTCATAGATGCTGGTTACCATCCTGAGAAATGTGGAGATATTGATTTAGATGAAGTTGAAGGAAAGTGTTCTGCATATACTCCAGTTCCAGGTGGAGTAGGCCCCATGACCATAAATACTTTATTAATGCAGACTGTTGAAGCTTGTGAAAAAAGTATTCAAAAATGACCTCAACCCATATTTTTAGTAATCTAGTAACAAAATATAACAATGGAAGCAGATCAGTCACATTTTAATGTAGTCGTCGTAGGCGCGGGAATTTCAGGTATTGGTGCCGGATACCATTTACAAAAACAATGCCCAAACAAATCTTTTGTAATACTTGAAGGGAGAGAAACCTTTGGAGGAACATGGGATTTGTTTCGTTATCCAGGCATAAGATCTGACTCTGATATGCATACCATGGGGTTCAGATTCAAACCCTGGATAGATGAAAGATTTATTGCCGATGGACCTTCAATAATGAACTACCTAGATGAAACAATTGCTGAAAATAATCTCAAAGATAAAATCAAATATCAGCATAAGGTTCTGACTTCCTCTTGGTCTTCTTCTGAATCTAAATGG
>ENA-UPTF01001987-UPTF01001987.1-marine-metagenome-genome-assembly--contig:-NODE-1987-length-12252-cov-3.092567_pt1 | contig 12252 bp, 12 predicted proteins | sample MGYA00238166_ERZ767019 | MGnify/ENA primary metagenome ERZ767019 (study PRJEB28930, sample SAMN06266391) | marine metagenome | isolation source: Sea water from 250 m depth | place: Atlantic Ocean... | reverse complement strand
TTCATTTAGAAATTTCCGACTGGAAAGGATACGCTCTATTTTGAGAGTAAGCACCCGTTTTTCAATAATTGTTCAACACGTTTTAGATCATCGGGAGTATTTATCCCAATAATCTCATCGGTATCCTCTGTTTCCAAAGATGCTACGGGGCATCCAATATTAACCGAGTATTCCAATGCATCTGTCAAATAATATTCTTTCTGAATATTGCTATCGCCAATAGAACATAAAGCTTTAAAAAACAAACTTTTATCAAAACAATATACTCCGGAGTTAAATTCGTCAACATTTTTCTCTCGCGGAGAAGCCTCTCGATATTCCACTATCCTTAAAAAAGAACCATTAACATCGCGGATAATGCGACCGAAATCATTATTTACCTTGCCTTTAAGGGTCAAAACAGTACACTTTGCCCCCAGCTCTTTGTGTCTCTGCAGTAAATTCTCAAGTGTCTTAGGCTTAATTAGAGGCATGTCGCCACATAACACAAGGATTCGACCTTCAAAATTCGCTAAAGTTTTTTCCGCCTGACGAGCTGCGTGCCCGGTACCCAACTGTTCTTTCTGAAGCACAAATTCAAGATCTCGATTAAAAAATATTTTTTGAACACGATCAGCCTGATGCCCTACCACAACAACAGTTCGGGTCGGATTTAGCCTATCCGCTGTATCGAGTACAAATTCAAGTGTGGGTTTTCCAGCTATAGGAATGAGAACTTTGGCGAGCGAGTTCTCCATGCGGGTACCTTTACCCGCTGCGAGGATGATGACCGCTAGGTCTTGCTCTTGCATTTAATTTCGTATTCCGTAATTTTCGCTCTCAAAGTATTACGGTTGATCCCCAAAATATTTGCAGCTTGTGTCTGATTGCCATTGGTTTCTTTTAAAACAATCTCAACTAATGGTTTTTCAATGCCCCTAATAATCAACTCATGAAGATGGCCGTTGTTTTCTCCATCCATTTCTCCGACATATTGCTTAATAGATTTGTCGAGCCATTTTTCAAGGAAGGTATATACTTTCTCTTGAGAATTCTGCATTTTTGGTAAGCTACCTGTAGTATGAATTAAGGGATACTAACAAACACCTTAAATCTCGTCAAGTTAGGACTTACTTCCCTTTAAAAGTCACATAATTACAGGTTGCTAATTTTCTATGCTCTGGTCTAAGATAAAAGTAAAAAGTAATTAATCTCTATTATTTTCAAATTTTCTTTAAAAAATTAACAAAATCATTACATGAAAGTAGCCTGTATCACATTAGGGTGCCGAACCAACCAGCACGATACCGCTGAAATGCAAACGCTTTTAGAGAAAGAAGGGTTTGTTATGGTTAATCAGCGGGAAAAAGCAGATGCTTATGTAATTAACACATGCACAGTCACACAAAAAAGTGACACCAGTTCACGTCAAGCGGTTAAAAAATCTCTTGAACTTAACCCAGATGCCCTCGTTGTCTTTACTGGATGTTATGCACAGTTAAATCCAGAAGAAGCAGCTGCATTACCGGGGCTTGACCTTGTGCTTGGAAACGCTGATAAACTGGAAATCGCCAAACTGCTTAAAGCCAAGTTGCGGCTTTGGAAGAAATCTGAGATCACAGAAATTGTCATGTCAGATATCCATAAAAAGAGAATTTTTAGAACTATCCCGGTCAAAAGCTTTCAAGGAATAACAAAAGCCTTCATAAAAGTTCAAACAGGCTGCAATGAAAAATGTTCCTTTTGCACCGTTGTTCGTGCTCGCGGTAAATCGGTTAGCGACAACCGTGGAAATATCCTCAACAACATCCAAGAAGCCATTAACTCTGACTTTAAAGAAATCACTCTAACAGGAATCAACCTTGGCACTTGGGGAATGGACACCGGGGAAACATTCTCTTCCCTAGTTCAAGATATTATTGAATTACCCGGAGATTTCAGAGTAAGGCTAAGTTCAATTAACCCAATGGAAATCGACAATGATTTAATTCGGCTGATTGCAGAAACCGAAAAAATCTGTTCGCATCTGCATATTCCTTTGCAAAGTGGTGACAATAAAATCTTAAAACAAATGCGACGAAACTATAACCGCGAACAATATATAGAAGTAATTCATCGGGCTGTTAACGCCATTCCCAACCTGGGGTTAGGTGCTGATGTCATTGTAGGATTTCCGGGAGAAACCGATGCAGCATTCGAAAATACCCGCAAACTTATTGAAGAACTCCCTTTCTCTTATCTACACGTATTTTCCTATTCGCCAAGGCGTGGGACAGAAGCCAATGACTATAAAGATGATATTCCCGGAAATATCAAGAAAGAGCGGAATAAAATTCTAACTCAATTGATCAAAGAAAAAGGTTTGGAATTTAGAAACAAATCCCTTAATACAATCGCAACTGTACTCATAGAAAATCAGCGTGATAAAAATAATGGCAAACTCAAAGGCCATACTGACAACTATATTCCCATCAGCCTCGATGGGCCTGACCCACTAAAAAACTGCCTTATTCCAATTACCCTGCAAAACATTTCAGGGAATTTTGTTGAAGGATGCGTCCTCTCATAACACTCACTACAGATTTTGGTCTTGACGACCCTTTCGTAGGCATAATGAAAGGGGTGATTTTGAATATTGAGCCCAACGCTCATATCATCGACATCACTCATAACATCAAACCACAAAATATTCTGCAAGCAGCCAGAGTCCTAAATGCAACCTTCCCATGGTATCCTAAAGGGGCAGTTCACATTATCGTTGTCGACCCTGGTGTTGGAGGCCCTCAGATTAAAAATTCTCCAGAAACCAAAAATAAACCTTCCAAATTAAAAGACAATAGACTCTCGATGATTGCAGAAGGTCGGGGGCCGGTTGGTAAAAGGCCTATTGTGATACAATCCCCATTTCAAACCTTCATTGGCCCTGACAACGGAGTACTTACGCCAGCCTTAGGCCAAAAATCGAGAGCCTATGAAATAAATAACCCGCAATATTTTCTAAAAAATGTTTCCAATACTTTTCATGGGCGTGATATTTTTGCCCCTGTAGCAGCATGGATTGCTACGGGCATTCCTGCATCTAAAATGGGACCACGCGTCCTTAAACCCACCCAGTTGGATATGCCAGAAGCCACCCAAAAAAATAAACAAATCAAAGGAGAAATTATCTATATTGATCATTTTGGAAACGCTGCCACAAATATACCCGCAGAATTAATCGATAAAACATTTGCATCCTCCGATACAATAGAAGTCCGTGTCGGGAAAGAAAAAATAAACGGACTCGCCACCGGTTATTACCAAGTAAAACCTAACCAGCCCGGAGCAATCCTGAATAGCTGGGAACAACTAGAAATTTTTTGTCGCGAATCCAATGCAGAAAAGAAGCTCAAACTAAATTTAGGTCAAGCTGTCATTCTCAAAGAAAAATAAAAACTATTTATATTTAAAATTTTATAACGTAAAAAATATCGACTCTTATGACCGCACATGATCCTCAAGGCATTAAAATCGTCTGCCAAAATAAAAAAGCACGCCATAACTACACCATCGAAGATACTTTTGAAGCTGGACTGGTATTGAGAGGCACGGAAGTCAAATCTTTGAGGAATGGCAAAGCAAATTTAGCTGACAGTTATGCCACCATTGATGGTGAAGAAGCCTGGTTGAATCATTTCCATATCGACCCTTATACTCCGGCAACTCAGTTCAACCACCACCCCATGCGAAAGCGCAAATTACTTTTACACAAAAAAGAAATCAACAAACTTATTGGAAAAACTCAGGAAAAAGGCTGTACTTTGATTCCACTGAAAATATATTTCAAAAACGGTAAAGCAAAAGTGGATCTGGGCATCGCCAAAGCCAAGAAACTTTACGACAAACGTGCCGCGCTCAAGAAAAAAGAGTCGGATCGGGAAATCGATCGAGCCATAAAATCCCGAAATCAGTAATCAAAACTAGAAATATTAAGCAAGAGGGTTGGATGGAGATAGACAGAACAATTGGAAAAATATTACAGGGTTATCAACCCGCCTGCGTTGTTATAACAGCAAATGAGTTGAAAATTTTCGACGAACTCAAACAACCTGTCACTTCAAAACAAGTCGCGAAAAATCGAAACCTAGATCCTGAAGCTTGCGAACGCTTACTAAATGCACTCACTTCGCTTGAAATTATCACTAAAGAAAATAACTATTATCATCTACCGCAAGCATCCCAGGAGTTTCTCGTCACAGGCGGCAGTCACTCGATGCAACAGTGGATAAATCTATCTGCCGACCTCTATCCTATATGGGGACAGTTGGCAACATTTATCAAATCCGGAATTCTTATAAAAAGCATTATGGAAATGCTGGGAAGCGATCCGCATAAAATGCGTGCGTTCACCGATGCCATGCACGACAAAGCTCTGAAAGCAACCTGGATGATCGCCCGCGAGGTTCCCATCGGGGATGCAAAGAATATGCTTGATGTTGGAGGTGGGCCGGGCACATATGCCTTAGAATGGTGTAAGCTACACACTCATTTGAAAGCAACGGTATTTGACATTCCTCCAGTATTGGAGGTGGCCAAAAACTATATAGAAAAATACAAGCTTGATGAGCGTGTTGACATAAAACCAGGAAATTTTCATAAAGATGACCTAGGGGAATCTCAATACGATTTGATCTTGATGGCCAATATACTCCATATGTACGACGCGGATATGGGGAAATTTTTGGTGACGAAAGCTGTAAAAGCATTGCAAAAGAATGGGCGAATCGTGTTACATGGGTTTTGCACCAATGACGATCAGACCAGCCCCCTAGATGATACTTTGTTCAGCCTCAACATCGGTATGCTGACCGAAGGAGGACGGGCACACCCAGTGCACGAAAAAATTAATTGGCTCAAGGAAGCTGGGGTTTCCAATATTCGCTATTTTCGAGTCGATGCAATGCCAACAGGGGTTATAACTGGTATACGCAACTAAAATGATTGATCTATTACCTCGGCGCAGTTTTGTAGACAACCAATATCACTCCAACAACGGCAATACCTCCACCCCAGTAGCCAATCAAACCAACAGGGTCCGGCTGTAAACCTGCAAACCCCATCGCAGGTAAAAATTTCATACCTATTAAGGTAATCAACGGATTAAGTGAAATGATAACGCTTATAAGGGCAAGAGGAAGATATTTTACCGCTTCAGCCAATGCACCGTACGCTAGCAAAGTATTGATAGCACAAAACACAAGAGCCAACCACGCATTGAATCCTGCGGATCCAAATTCCGCCCAATCAACAGTTCCTACCAACGCCAATGTCGCGATTGCATAAACGAGAAAATTAAGAGATTGGGCTCCGTGATCTCGACTAAGAAACTTTTGGGACACCATATAACCTACCCACACCACCGCTGCCATGATAATTAGGAAATCAGCAAAATAATACTCTCCACTCACGATCACCCGATTTTTCTGATCGAAAAAAAATAAAGTCAATCCGACCGCTGTGATTAACATCCCTATAACCTGCCTGATAATCAAACGCTCTCGAAAAATAAACACACCGGCAAGTACAAGAAACACGGATGCTGTTTGAATAAGCACAGCCATATTGGAGGGACCACTGATATCGACTCCTAAAGTGACCCAGTAGTAATTAGCGGCCAAACACAAACCGCCAAAAACTCCCATCCAAGGTGGTTTTCTGAGAATACTAAAAGGTTTTTCTCCGTTGAAGAATAGAATAATTCCTAGGAGTAAAAAAGCTAACGCGAAACGAAACCAGGCAATCGTTCCAATAGTGAAACCTTGAAGTGAAATCTTCAAAATAATCGGCAATACTCCCCATAGTAGTGCCGTAGCGACAGACAATAAGATTCCTCGGAAGAAATGAGGCCTAATGGTCTTCTTCATGGTTGTTTCCGGTTTTTAGCTAAATAGCAGTGATTAAAAAATTTTAAGAGGCGAGCTTAGAAAAATTTCTGAGGACAGCGAGACCAAGTTGTTGGCTTTTTTCCGGGTGAAATTGGAAAGCATGAATATTTTCATGATGGATTCCGGAAACAAAGTCGATTCCATAATTCGTAGTCGTGGCAACGGTTGCTTCATCTTCTGGAACCACATAATAGGAGTGAACGAAATAAAAATAGGATCGGTTAGGAATCGATTCGAATAAAGGATAAGAGGGTTTTACTTCCACATTGTTCCAACCCATATGTGGAATTTTGAGCGGGTTGCCAGCATCGGACTTCGTTTGCTCATCTTTAAACCCAACCACCTTCCCCTTTAGAATGTCTAGACCCGATACCAAACCAAACTCTTCTGCCTGACTAAAGAGAAGTTGCAATCCAAGACAAATTCCCAGAAAGGGTTTGCCGCTTTGTATCGACTTTTTGACTGTATCAATGAGGCAGAATTGTTCTAGATTGTCCATGCAGGCCTTAAAAGCACCCACACCAGGTAAGACAACAGATTTCGCTGAAAGTATTTTCTGCGAATCGCTAGTGATAATAGCTTCGGAACCAACGGCTTCAAATCCCTTTTGCACGGAACGAAGATTACCCATTCCGTAATCAATAATTGCAATCAACTAAAGGGTACCCTTGGTAGAAGGTATGTCGTTGGTACGAAGATCAAGGGAACAAGCGGAGTCAAGTGCCCGAGCAAACGCTTTAAACAGGGCTTCAGTGATATGATGTAAATTACTCCAGTATGGAGAATTGAGATGCAGCGTTATTCCGCTGTTTGCAGAAAAAGCTTGAAAAAACTCGGAGACTAATTCGACGTCAAACTCTCCTAATTTTGCCTTAGGCAAAGCGACATTGAACACAAAATAAGATCGGCCACTGATATCAATTATGCATTGGGCAAGAGCTTCATTGAGAGGAACACTGGCCTCAGCAAATCGGCGGATGCCTTTTTTTTCTCCCAACGCTTCTTTAAAAGCCTGACCTACGGCAATACCAACATCTTCAACCGTATGGTGGGAATCTATTTGTGTGTCGCCCTGAGCTTTTACAGTTAAATCAAAATAACCGTGCTTTGCCAATTGGGAAAGCATATGATCTAAAAATGGAACTGGGGTTTTAATATCTTGAACCCCCGAACCATCAAGATTCAGGCTAACTTCAATTTGAGTTTCGCTGGTGGAGCGTTTTACGTAGGAGGTTCTAGTCATTCAAATTTTGTTTGGCAGTGAGATTACTCTGTTTTAAATTACCATTATTTCCGTTACCAACAACTACTTTTTTGCCGTTACTCGACAACCATTTTTTACCATTTCCCGAAGCGTCCATTTCTACAACAGATCCATAAAAAGATCCTATTGTATCAAACATGCCTTCCGGATCGAGCTTAAGGTCCTTTCGTTGTTTTCCTGGCGCACCATGTTCTAAAACTATGTCTCCGAGTCCAATGCATTTAACAGGTACGCTACAAACCTTTTCCTCCTGAAGCGCTTCAAGAACAGCAGAACCAAATCCACCCTTCAAGGAATGCTCCTCAATAGTGATGAGACAACGAGTACTTTTTGCGTATTGAACGATAAGATCTTTATCCACAGGTTTTGCAAAACGCGCATTAATTACGGCAACACTGACACCTTCTTTTTCAAACATATTAGAAACCATCATTGCCCCGTCCACCGTGTGACCGTAGGCCAATATAGCAATATCTGATCCATCTTTCATCACTTCACCCTTGCCAATTTCAAGTTCTTTCATTTCCTCATCAAGAGGAACTCCCAGCCCTGAACCTCTTGGGTAGCGCAAAGCCGCAGGACCCTTATGGTAAACAGCGGTTTTTAACATATGACGTAATTCATTCTCGTCTTTTGGTGCCATTACCACCATATTAGGTAATGTCCTTAGGAAGGCTATATCGTAAAGCCCTTGATGAGTAGCTCCATCTTCTCCTACAATTCCAGCTCTATCCAATGCAAACGTTACATCTAGATTCATCAAGCAAATATCATGAACTACCTGATCGTAAGCACGCTGCAAAAACGTTGAGTAAATTGCTGCTACCGGTCGGAAACCCTCAATAGCTAAAGCACCAGCAAAAGCAACGCCATGCTGCTCTGCCATGCCCACATCAAAAGTACGCTCTGGAAACTCTTTTCCAAATTTACTGATACCCGTTCCGTCAGGCATTGCGGCTGTTATGCCCACCACTTTTTCATCTTCTTTTGCAAGCTCAATTAGCGCATTCGCAAATACATTGGTATATGCAGGGTTTGCCTTCTTCTTATGGAACTCGCCCGTCGACACATTAAAGGGTTTAGCACCATGCCAGACATCAGCTTTTTCTTCAGCCTGCTCATAGCCCTTACCTTTGCGTGTTATAACATGCATGAGGGTTGGCCCTTTGAGATTTTTAACTGTAGAAAAGCTATCAATAAGCGCTTCCACATCATGACCATCTATTGGACCAACATAACGAAACCCAAGGTCTTCAAACAATCGACCAGGGATGAATACTCCTTTAATGGCTTCATCAATTTTGTGGGCGTAACGGGAAATTTCTTTTCCAATACCTGGAACAGCAAGAAGAAGTTGGCCGATCTCTTGTTTAATTTTTAGCATTACCTGCCCGGTCATGATTTTACTTAAGTGGGCGGACATACCTCCAACATTAGCGGAAATAGACCATTCATTATCGTTGAGTACAACGATCATATCGCTTTGAACATGACCAGTATGATTGAGGCCTTCAAAAGCCATTCCAGCTGTCAGGGAACCATCGCCAATAACCGCAACCACATCGTTTTTTTCCTTTTTGAGGTCACGCGCCTTAGCAAAGGCCAATGCCGCAGAAATAGACGTTCCCCCATGCCCACAATTCCAGTGGTCATGCTGGCTTTCTTCGCGTCTTGTAAAACCACAAAGCCCATCATACTGACGAAGTGTGTCAAACCTGCTTTTCCTTCCCGTCAACAGTTTGTGAACATAGGACTGATGCCCTACATCCCAAACAAACTTATCCATAGGACTGTTGAAAACGTAATGCATCGCAAGCGTCAACTCTACCACTCCTAAGTTAGAAGATAGGTGACCCCCGGTCTTGGAAATAGTATCCAAAAGCATGTCCCGGATTTCCTTTGCTAATTCGGGAAGTTTTTCAACAGGTATATTTTTTAAATCTTGGGGACTATCAACACTATCTAACAACTTGCTCATGGGCGGTCCCGGTCAAAAAGTTCGTTGGACAAAAAACCGTGCGATCTCTCTAAGTGGATCAGCTCGGCCATCAAATTCTTTTAAACAATTTATACCCTCTCCTACCAATTCTTCGGCTTTTCGTTTTGATTCTTCCAACCCGTATAAAGCCGGATAGGTGGCTTTATCTTTAGTCAGATCACTACCAATATCCTTACCCAGTCTTTCTTGATCTCCTGTTACATCAAGAACATCATCGATAATTTGGAAGGCAAGTCCGATATGAGCCCCAAACCGTGACAGAGAACTTAGTTGGCTCGCGTTCGCCTGGCTTAGAATTCCACCGCACCTGATACAAGCTCTAATCAAAAACCCTGTTTTATAAATGTGAATATATTCCAGAGTTTCTTTAGTGATTGGTTTTCCCTCAGATTCGAGGTCAACCACCTGCCCACCAATCATTCCCGTTGAACCTAACGCACATGACATCTCATGCGTCGCTTTCAAAATACTATCGGGTGGAATATTTTCCATCCCTACCGCACGGGTCATTATGATGAAAGCCTGTGTCAGCAACGCATCGCCTGCTAATATAGCAATCGCCTCACCAAAAACCTTATGGTTTGTGGGTTTTCCTCGTCGCAGATCATCGTTATCTAAAGCAGGCAGATCATCATGAATCAGGGTATAGGTATGTATCATTTCAGCAGCTACCGCAAATGGCAGAACTGAATGTCGATCTCCCCCTACTGCTTCTGACGCCGCCATAACGAGTATGGGACGCAACCTTTTACCCCCAGCTAAAAGACTATAACGCATCGCTTCGTGGATGCTCTCAGGGTAAACTTTTCCCTGAGGTAGAAGACTCACTATCCCTTCGTCGATTAACTTCTTACCTTCTAAAAGGTACTGGGATGCAGACAAACTGCTCAATAAAATCAAACAATTATTAAGGTTTCGGATAGTACCGCTTATCTGACGAAATACTAACATATATACACAAACAGTCAACTTTAATAGTTCGTATCTCCCGTGTAAGACAAGCTCATATTTATCAACTTTTTTCTGCCATTAGAAAAAATCTACATCAGTCTTAAATCTGTCAAAAATTGAAAAAAATTAAGGGGGAAAAACACTTTCGGAGGTTATTAAAACTTTTTTAGCAAATCAAAATTTTAGAGTTTTTATTTACGTTAAGTTATTTATTGCTAAGAAAAGCGATCAATAATAGGCTTGATCTCAATTGTTCACCCAAAGATTTGCTCTTGTAGTTTTTTTTTATCTTTCTATAATATTTTTCGGCAAATGGATCAAAAAATTCATTGCCTAGAAAACCTTGCTCCGAGTTTCCAGTTCCTGTTGCTAAATTTTAATTCTTTAATTAAAAAAACAAAGCCCTATCATGCATAATTTAACAGTTACATGGGTTGGTTATCTATCTCTGATTTGTTTTTGTTTGGCATATACCTTAGTCGTATTTGAAGAACAAATTCATATGCGAAAATCCAAACCGGTTATTTTAATCGGTTGTTTTATGTGGGGTTTGATCGGTATCTATGAAGCACAACATGGCGGGGGACATGCTCACGACTTTGTTAAGGAGTTGATTGCAGAGATCGGAGAACTGTTTTTCTTTTTACTGGTAGCGATGACCTACATTAACACACTGGAAGAGAGAAACGTGTTCAAAGCCCTGCGTGCATGGCTGTTAAAAAAAGGACTGGGATTTAAAAAACTTTTCTGGGCTACAGGGTTAATCACATTCCTACTTTCACCGCTTGCTGACAACCTAACAAGTGCATTATTAATGTCTACTGTTGCGCTGGCGGTAAGCAATGGTAATGGTAAATTCATAGTCCCTGCATTTGTAAATATTATTATAGCCGCTAACGCAGGGGGTGCATGGAGCCCGTTTGGGGATATCACAACCCTTATGGTGTGGACATCTGGAAAAGTCCAAACCATGGAATTTTCTTATCTCGTACTGCCGTCAATTGTAAACTGGGTCATACCAGCAATGATTATGTATTTTTTTGTTCCTGATGAACACCCTGAAGGTGGCAAAGAAGCTATTGAAATGAAACCCGGCGCCAAGGTCATCATTGGCTTAGGAATTTTTACGATCGCCACGGCGGTTTCTTTCCATCAGTTCCTGCATCTTCCCCCATTCATGGGTATGATGTTTGGTCTCGGCCTCTTGATGATTAAGGGTTATTATTTAAAACGGTGGGGCGAGCAAAAATATCTGAAAAAAATAGGTGCTGAAGAGCCAAGAAAGCAACCCAGACTAGACATCTTCGGACAAGTGAAAGGAGTCGAATTCGATACTCTGTTGTTTTTCTTTGGCGTTCTTACAGCCGTGGGTGCTTTGCAATATATTGGTTACCTTGCACTTGTTAGTGAAAGCATGTATGGAAATTTGGGGCCGACCTACTCAAATATTATTGTGGGACTACTTTCCGCTATCGTTGACAATATCCCTGTCATGTATGCAGTTCTAAAAATGGACCCGACTATGGGAATCGACCAATGGCTATTAATCACCCTGACCGCCGGAGTAGGAGGCAGCTTACTTTCTATAGGCTCAGCAGCAGGGGTTGCTGTTATGGGAGTTGAAAGGGAAAATTATAATTTCATGTCTCATTTAAAGTGGGCACCTGCCATTGCTTTAGGTTATGCAGGAAGCATAATTTGTTGGTATTTTGTGACAACTTCGCTCAGATAAAAAAACCTACGAGGTTTCCGAAGGAAAAATAAGTATTACTCTTCTGTTTTCTTTCGCAAAATAATCTGAATTTGTGCTACAGCGTCTTCGAGTGTCTGATCAATCAAAGCTCCAAGTTTTACAGAAATTAAATTGACCTTGTATTTAAGCAACTGAATGTTCAGCCCCAGTTTCGTAAGGTTTTTTTTGTTTCTATTCAGCCTTTTGATAATGGAACGATTTAGACGCATAAAAAGCTTTCCCTGCCTCCCTAACCCATGACTCTTTAGGGTATGGTCGTATCCCATATCCTGACGTTCCAGCGAAACCACTTCAGCATCCTCTAAAGCAGAGCACAGCTTACCCAAATCATAAGAAACTGGAGACCATGACTCAGGTTTGTTTAGTCGAAAAGTTGCAGAAT
>ENA-UPTF01001985-UPTF01001985.1-marine-metagenome-genome-assembly--contig:-NODE-1985-length-12254-cov-1.749856_pt1 | contig 12254 bp, 11 predicted proteins | sample MGYA00238166_ERZ767019 | MGnify/ENA primary metagenome ERZ767019 (study PRJEB28930, sample SAMN06266391) | marine metagenome | isolation source: Sea water from 250 m depth | place: Atlantic Ocean... | reverse complement strand
CAGTGAACAGGTCGAGATCCTTGTGAGCAGGGCTCTTTCTCCAGCAAAGCCGGTCCAGTTGTTTATCGATGATGAAAAGAACTACTGTGTCGCCCTATTTGATGATGATGATCTTGATGCGGCTATTGGTAGAAATGGTATGAATATTAATCTGGCATCTAAGATCACAGATTACCGGATTGATGCTTATGGTGTACAACAGTATGAAAGAATACAGGAAGACCAGAAATCATTATTAACCGAAATCGATGGAGTAGTTCAAACGACCGCTGAATCACTCAATTCTATTGGTGTGACTATGGTGTCCGAGCTACTGGATGCAGATATGGATGATCTGTTATCTGCCCAGGGTATTGATGATGAATCATTGGACGAAATATATGAGGCTGTTCAATCATTCGTTGAACGGGAATTAGAGATAAATGATGAAGAAGTTGAATCTGGTGATCTGGCTTTGTACGCTGCTGAACCGGAGTCTGAAGATTCTGAAGACATTGATATGGTGGAAGAAATTGATGCACAGGATATTGAAGACGATAACGTTGCAGAGGATAAACCTGTAATAGAGAGTGCCGAATAAATCATGGCCAAGACCCGAATCTTTCAAATTGCCAAAGATCTGAATATCTCTCATACGGATATCCTTCATTTCCTCAAAGCCCGAAATATAGAAGTTTCCAGCCACATGTCACCTGTAGATGAAACAGTTCACCAGATGATCATGGAAGAGTTTGCGAAAGATAAGGAGCTGGTTGATCGATTTCGTAAAGAACAGGTAAGACGCGAGATTCATGACACGCGTTTAAAAAAACAACAGGAATCAGCAAAAAAACTAAAATTACTTTCCCTTACAGAACAACGTGAACTGGAAAAGAAAGAGATTAAAAGAAAAGCCGATAAGGAAATAGAAGAAAAGCAACGTCTTGAAAAAGAATCACTAAAAAAAGAAGATGATGTTGTCAAAAGAGAAAAAGAATATGGTGCAAGAAAAAGGAAACAGGACACTCTTGGGAAAGACCATAAAATTGCATCAAACAGGAAAGCCAAAGAGTTAAAAAAGAAGTTCAAAACATCTAGAAAATTAAGATCGATCAATCTTTCAGATATCCAAACTGAAATTGGGGTAGGAACCAGCAAACATCCATCTATTAAAAAACCAAAACAGCAAGAGAAAGTTCATCAGTCGGTAAAGACCAAGGTTAAGGGAATTCTGGCTCAGATGGATACAAAATCTAAGAAGAAATCCCATAAAAGAAGCAAAGTCAAAGAAGAACAAGAAGAAGTTTTAGAATCCGTTGAAAAGCCAACTTTACAGGTAGCAGAATTTTCAAATGTAGAAGAATTAGGGAAGATATTTGAAGTAACATCCAGCGATGTGATTCAGATCTGCATTGAACTTGGGATACTGGTAACGAAAAATCAGCGTATGGATTGGGATATGATTGAACTGCTGGCTGAACATTTCGGATTCATTGCAGAAAAGATCACAGATGTGGGTGAAGACCTTTTTGATCTTGAAAAGAGCGAAGATGATCTTAAAAATGCTACTCCGCGGGCTCCCATCGTTACAGTGATGGGACACGTGGACCATGGTAAAACAAGTCTGCTAGATTACATTCGTGAAACCAAAGTAGCTGAAGGTGAATCAGGTGGAATAACCCAGCACATTGGAGCATATAAAATTGAATACAATGATCGCAAGTTGACCTTTCTGGACACACCGGGTCATGAAGCGTTTACAGCCATGCGTGCACGAGGTGCCCAAGTGACGGATATAGTCATTCTTGTTGTAGCAGCCGACGATGCGGTCATGCCCCAAACCATTGAAGCCATCAGTCATACAAAAGCTGCCGGCGTCCCCATGGTGGTTGCAATAAATAAAATGGATATACCGGGTGCGGATCCTGAAAAAGTTCGTCGGTCCTTATCGGAACATGACGTATTAACTGAATCCTGGGGAGGTAAGGTACAGGATATTGAGATCAGTGCAAAAACTGGAGATGGCATAGATAATCTTATGGAAAGTCTATTGCTTGAGACCGATGTACTGGAACTCAAGGCCAATAAAGACTGCAATGCACGGGGAACCGTTGTCGATTCTAGATTGGATAAAGGATTAGGTCCAGTTGGCACAGTTCTTATACAAAAAGGAACTTTAAAAGTAGGTGACCCTTTTCTTTGCGGCGATTTCCCTGGAAAAGTTCGTGCCATTACAAATGAACATGGGATACGGTTGGATGAAGCGGGGCCATCGGATGCTGTACAGATCCAGGGTTATATGCAGGTGCCTCAGGCAGCTGACCTTTTTGCAGTTCTGGATGATGAAAAAGAATTAAAGCGGATTTCAGGTGAGCGCCAGCGTATACGCCGTGAAATAGAACAAAAGAAAATGGCTTTCTCCCTGGACCAGATGTCATCCCTTATCAAGGAAGGTACCATGAAAACACTGCCCTTGATTATTAAGGGTGATGTGGATGGTTCTGTAGAAGCCCTTTCCGAATCCCTTGAAAAAGTAAAAACGGAAGAAGTGGGAATTAAAGTGATCCATAAAAGTGTGGGTATGGTCACTGAATCAGATGTTTTACTGGCCGAAGCGTCTAAGGCAGTCATAATAGGGTTTCACGTGCAGGTCAGTTCCAATGCCCGGCTGCAGGCTAACCAGGCAGGCGTAGATATTAGGACATACAATGTGATCTACCAGGCTGTCGAAGAATTGACTCTGGCTCTGGAAGGACTATTGGAACCAGACCAGGTTGAAAGCAGTATTGGCAAGGCTGAGGTCCTGACCCAATTTAAAATTCCAAAAATTGGTTTTATTGCAGGCTGTAAAGTAATAGATGGTCTTATCATTCGAAATGGTAAAGCCCGTGTCACACGGGAAGGCGAACTTTTAGCTGAGGGTCTTATCAATTCCTTAAAACGCCATAAGGATGATGCGAAAGAAGTCAAAGAAGGCCTGGAGTGCGGTATTGGCATTGATGGTGTTAAAAAATTTCAGGAAGGTGACATTATAGAAGTTTATGAGATCCGTGAAGTGAAACGTAAACTAGAGTTAAGTTGAACTCAAATAAGCCCTATAACCGCATGGATCGAGTAGCTAATCAGATCCTGGATATTTTATGCGGTATTCTTACAAAAAATATAGATCTATCCCAATTGGGATTTGTTACGTTTACCCACGTGGATATCTCTCCAGATCTTCGATCCGCTAAGGTATTCTATTCTGTATTAGGACGAAAAAAATCAGATGAAGAAATCAATATTGAAATAAATAAAAGACGGAAAGCTTTCAAGAAATATATGAGCCCTGAATTACAGTTGAAGAGTACACCTGAACTTCGGTTTTATCATGATGAAAGTTTTATTTATGGTGACAAAATTAACCAACTGCTAAAAGATGCTGGAATATATGGAGATGATCATGATCCTGAACCTTCATAAGCCCGTGGGCTGGACATCATTTGATGTTGTAAAAAAAGTCCGATCTATCATAAAAGAAAAAAAGGTGGGGCATGGAGGCACATTGGATCCTTTTGCCGAAGGAGTACTCATCATTGGTACAGGTAAGGATACCAAGAAACTCACATTAATTACAAGTGCAGATAAAACCTACAAAGCTAGGATTTGTCTTGGGGAAATTACAGATACGCTGGATACTGAAGGCCAGGTAGTCAAAGTCAAACCGGTACCCAAAATAAATGCTGATGATATTCATAAGGTCCTGGATTCATTACTGGGTACATCCTGCCAGATTCCACCCATGTTTTCTGCAAAAAAGGTCAACGGTCAACGCCTATATAAACTTGCAAGGAAGAATATTGTAGTCAAACGTGACCCAGTTCAAATTAATATAAAAAGCATCGATTTATTGGACTATTTGGACCACAGTCTTTCGTTTTTAATCACTTGCTCTAAGGGAACGTATATCAGGGTTTTGGGCAAGAATATTGCAGAAAGACTGGGAACAATTGGCTATCTTAAATCACTGGTCAGAATGCAGGTTGGGCCCTATTCAATTGATGATTCTAAAACAATTGAAGAGTTTCAGGCATCATGGAAATTATCCGTAGCTTAAAACATTTTGAGTCTTTAACCTCATCTGTTTTAACCATTGGTTCATATGATGGTATTCATCGTGGGCACCATGAAATTCTATCAGCTGTTGTTAACCACGCCCATGCGCGTCATGTACCATCTGTGCTAATTACATTTGAGCCTCATCCACGGCATATCCTAGATCCAAATTCAGACAAATTATCACTGATAATGAGTATGGATCAAAAAATAGACATCGTTGAATCTCTGGGCATTGATCTTGTGTATGTTATCAATTTTACGGAATCATTCTCCAAAACAACTGCGCATGATTTTCTCGAAATATCCATTGTCCCTTTTTTTAACCCGGAATATTTGATCGTTGGTTACGACCATCATTTCGGTAATCAAAGGGAAGGTAGTCCTCAGTTCTTGGATGAATACTGTATGCAACGTTCAATTGGATTAGAAATTATTCAACCAATTTCAGACGATGGTCATAGTATATCCAGTTCCCGTATTCGGGAATTAATTCAGGATGGGTTTGTGCGTAGAGCAAATTTTGAATTGGGCTCAGTTTTTGGATTTATGGCTGTTGTTATTTATGGCGTCGGACGTGGCAAAGAGCTCAATTTTCCAACGGCTAATGTGATTCCCGTTGAGAAAAACCAGTTAATGCCCAAACCAGGAGTCTATTTTACACGAGGAAGGATTATTGGACTTCAGGCGTATGGTATGTGTAATTTCGGGACTAGGCCTACCTTTGATGAGCATGAACTTGTTTTGGAAATTCATTTTTTTCATGATGAGCTCGATAACCTATATGGGAAAGAAATAAGAGTAGAGTTTTTAGAGAGAATAAGGGATGAAAAGAAATTTCCTTCCCCAGAAGAGTTAAAATCACAATTACAAAAAGATAAACTAAGATGCCTTGAGCTACAAGGTAAGTACGAATAGGAGTAAAAAATGCCTATCTCAAAGGAAGAGAAACAGAAATATGTTGAGCAATTTGGTAAAGGTGCGGACGATACAGGTGTTCCTGAAGTCCAGATTGCTATACTAACACATCGTATTCGGGAACTAACAGAACATGTGAAAGAACATAAAAAGGATCACCATACACGACGTGGCCTAGTTCAGTTGGTTTCCAAAAGGAAGAAAATGCTGAAGTACCTTATGCGTACTAATGCAGAATCGTATGTACATTTAATAAAAGAGTTGTCCATTAGAGGTTAGTAGAAAAGAGAACTCACAAGAAAAGAAGAAGAAAGAAAATGCAAAGTAAAGAAAGAACAATCGCTGGAAAAACAATGCGATTAGAGACAGGTAGAATAGCCCGTCAAAGTAATGGTTCCGTTCTGGTAACCTATGGAGAGACAACTGTATTAGCTGCAGTCAATGCGGCTAAAGAACCGCGGGAAGATCTTGATTTTTTCCCCCTGCAGGTTGAGTATCGTGAAAAACATTATGCTGGGGGAAAGATTCCTGGTGGTTTTTTTAAACGAGAAGCAAGACCGGGAGAACATGAAGTTTTAACCAGTCGGGTAACGGATCGTCCTATTCGGCCATTGTTTCCAAAAGGGTTTAAAAATGAGACCCAGGTCATGATTACTGTTTTACAGAGTGATGGCGAAAATAATCCTGATGTATTAGCTGGTGTAGGCGCATCTGCAGCTTTGATGACTTCCACCATACCCTGGAATGGTCCTATTGCATCGGTACGGGTTGGACGCGTGGCTGGTGCCTACGTGGTGAACCCAACCAGAACTGAACTGGAAGACTCAGATATGGAAATGGTCGTTTCAGGGAACAGCGAAACTATTGTCATGGTTGAGGGAGAAGCAGATTGTATTTCTGAAACAGAAATGCTTGATGCATTAAAAGAAGCCCATGCAGTAATCAAAGATATCATTGACCTTCAAAACGAATTGGTATCAACTTTAGATATTGTGAAGGATGAAGTTGTTATTCCTGAACCAGATGAAGATCTAGTTTCTGTACTTGATGAAAAAATTGGCAGCCAAATTGATGATATTATCAAGATTGTTGATAAACATGAACGATCAACAGCAAAAGACTCCATGGTTAATACCATTCTTGAATTATTGGAAGATACCTTTCCTGATGAAGGGAAAACCATTAAATCAGTCATTAATGATAGATTCAAATCCGCTTTTCGTGAACAGGTACTTGCAACTGGAAAAAGAAGTGATGGACGTTCAACCACTGATATTCGTGATATTACTATTGATCCGAATATACTGGAGCGTACTCATGGTTCTGCACTGTTCACTCGAGGTGAAACACAAGCATTGGTTGTTACCACGCTTGGATCTAAGAGTAGCGAGCAGATTATTGACAGCATGGATGATGATTATAAGAAAAACTATTACCTTCATTACAACTTTCCTCCATATTGTGTGGGTGAAGTTGGCCGGATTGGTTTCACAAGCCGTCGTGAAATCGGACATGGAAATTTGGCTCAACGGGCTATTAAACCTGTTTTGCCTGATTATGATGATTTTCCATATACAATTCGCCTTGTATCAGAAATCATGGAGTCCAATGGTTCATCATCTATGGCATCCGTATGCGGAGGTTCCTTATCTTTAATGAGTGCTGGGGCTCCTCTAAAGGGGCATGTAGCTGGTATTGCAATGGGACTGATCACAGATGGTGAACGTCATGCTATATTGAGTGATATTCTTGGAATGGAAGATCATTTAGGAGATATGGATTTCAAATTAGCCGGAACATCCGATGGAATTACCGCCATTCAGCTAGATCTTAAGATTGAAGGACTATCCTTTGATATTATGGAAAAAGCTTTGGATCAAGCTAAGGAAGGACGATTACATATTTTGGGAAAAATGAATGAAGTCTTGCCAGAACCAAATGATATTTCTCCCTATGCGCCTCGGATCTTATCTATAACGATCAATCCTGAAAAAATTGGTGCCTTGATTGGACCAGGAGGTAAGAATATCAAGAAAATTATCGAAGACACTGAGTGTGAAGTCAATGTTGATGATGATGGGCTTGTTACAATCGCCGGAGCCAATACCGAAAAATGCAACGAAGCTGTAGAATTGGTTAAAGCTATTACATTTGAACCGGAAGTTGGAATGGAATTTGATTCTACCGTAAGTCGAATTATGTCCTTTGGAGCATTTGTTGAGTTTGCACCGGGCCGGGAAGGCATGGTCCATATTTCAGAACTGGAGTGGCACCGTGTTGAAAAAGTTGAAGATGTTTTGAAACGCGGGGATAAAGTTCGTGTAAAACTGATCAAGGTGGATGACCAGGGCAGGCTGGACTTCAGTCGGAAAGCTCTGTTGGAAAAACCGGAAGGATATGTTGAAAGACCCAAGCGGCCGCGCCGCGATGGGAATAGAGGCGGTAGAAAACCATTTAAAAAACGACGCTTTTAGGTTCCATAATCACTATAAATACAAACGGTGAAACTGCGATTCATTTGCATTTTCACCGTTTTTTATTAATATATCTTTTTAAATTAGATTAAATCATGATACCAGAATTATCCCTGCACTTTCAAAATCGGATGCCCTCTGTAATTCGGCAGGCACAGATCGTTTTTTCTCAAAGAATAGATAGGGATTCGATCCAGGTTGTGAACCTAGCTATTGGCAATGTATCCCTCCCAATGCATCCCGCGATGCAGAAACGAATGAATGAACTGGGAGATTCAAGGTTTTCCGATGGTATAGTAAAATATACCCCCAGCGTTGGTACCAAGGAAGCAAGGGCTGCTTTTCTTAACATAATCTCTGCAGAAGGCATCGATACATCAAACCTCTTCAGTATGGTTACAGATGGAGGTTCCGCGGCTATGGAACTAATGATGCTTGGTGTTTGTGGTCCATCTGCACTAAGACCGCTCATGTTGTTGGATCCAGCATATACCAACTATATAGAATTCAGTAAACGCCTCTCCATCCCAGTGGTTACTTCAAACCGTGAAATCCATGATGATGGAACATTTCCACTTCTTAACCTGAATTCAATAGAATCTTGTATTGAAAAGAATCTCCCATCAGCTTTACTTGTAATTCCATATGATAATCCTACGGGACAGTTTTTATCTCAGGGTACACTATTAGAACTTGCCCGACTCTGCGTGAAGCACAGTTTATGGTTGGTTAGTGATGAGGCGTACCGATCTTTGTATTACGGACAAGAAGAATCATCCAGTATATGGGCACTATCTGAACATGATGTTCCAGGAGTTTCCGGTATTCGAATTAGTATTGAATCTTCATCAAAGGTCTGGAATGCGTGCGGGCTCCGAATTGGTAGTTTGATTACAGATAACGAGGAGTTCCATACAAAAGCAATATCAGAATACACAGCAAATCTGTGTGCCAATGCTCTGGGCCAGGAAATCTTTGGGGCACTGGCCCATGAAACCCATGATGACATTCAGAATTGGTATGTTACTCAACAGAATTATTATAGGGCCATAATGGTTCTTTTAAGAAAGAATCTGATCAAAGAAATTCCTGGGTTGATTGTGACTGAACCGGAAGCGGCCATCTATTTTATTATTGATTTTAAGAATATTTGTGACCCATCCTTCGATGCAAGTGCATTTGTACATTATTGCGCATCCGAGGGTAAAGTGGCACTGGATGGGAATACCTATACCCTATTACTGGCACCCATGAATGGGTTTTATTCAGAACCAGATAAAGGAAAAACACAAATGCGGGTAGCCATGGTAGAACCACCAAACCTGATGGAAAAAACTCCATCCCTGTTAGCGGAATTATATTCTGATTACCAGAATAGATAACATAATACATTTCTCTTGAACAAGGTTTCTATCTTCGTTATTTTAAAGTATAACTTTAAGTTATATAGTTTGTGGCAAAAGTACAACCCAAGGTAAAAAAGCTTTATTATTCAATTGGAGAAGTGAGTGAACTCACCCAATTAAAGGCCTATGTATTGAGGTATTGGGAAACAGAGTTTTTACAATTAAAGCCGCCAAAAAATCGAGCAGGAAATAGGACCTACCGTCAGAAAGATATCGATATGATTCTGAACATAAAGGATCTGTTATATAATAAAAAATTCACAATTGATGGAGCACGTGCTGTATTATCAGGCAAAGAAGCTTCCCTGGAGAGTATCGTGCAGTCTGAATCCCTAAAAGAGAAGCAAAAAATGATTATGAAAAAAATAAAGGAAGAGCTGGAAGGAATTTTATCAATTATTGCTAAATAAATATTCGGAGCGTGGCGCAGCCCGGTAGCGCACCACAATGGGGTTGTGGGGGTCGCAGGTTCAAATCCTGTCGCTCCGACTTAAAAAAACTCGAAAGAGTCTTTATTTTTAGAATAAAAAAGTAAATTCCGCATCTGGGATTTGCCCATGTTAAATACAGAATTCATTTTTATTAGCCTTACCCTGATTATTCTGATCATGGTCTCAATATGGATGAGAATTCCCAAGGCATCCATTCCACTTGGCCTGATCTACATGATATTTATGTTATCAGACAGGAAAACTATGATAGGATATAAGAATTTAGTTGTAAATGATGAACTAAAACATGTAGTTGTACATACATTACCTGATAAGAAAAACCTGGTTTCAACATACGTAGAACCATTGAAAACGACTCTTAAACCTAAACCTTTAACATTCAATTCTGACCTTAAAGAAAAAGATATTCGGAATGTTGTACAAAAACAAATCAAAAAACCTAAACCTGTTGAAAATCCTACCCTACAGGATGATTTGGATATTTTAAAGGTAAAAGACATTAAAATCTGTAAAGGTATTTATAAGAGAACACCCGTTGGTGCGGATGTTATTTTTACCAATAACGTGGATTCGCTTTACTGCTATACCCGCATTCAAAATACAGGTGCAAAGAAAGAAGTAAAACATGTCTGGTATTATAAAGATCAAATCATGACTCAGGTTAGGTATAATGTTAAGAAATCAAACATTTATCGTTCCTGGACAAAAAAAACAATTTTATCTACCCAGGTAGGGCGATGGCGAGTCGATGTGCAGGATCCAGATGGAACTATCATTGGCTCTAAGAAATTTGAAATTAAGAACATTTCAAATCTCAATTAAGATCTTGAAACATCTCTTACTTCTAGTAGCATGTATTGTTGCTTGTAGGACTGTAATCAAAAAAGAAACAATCCAAATGAATTGGACAGAGTTCGATCTGGATCTACCTCGCGGTATTATGGTATATCAGGGTAGTAATAAAGAAATTCCTTTAAAGGCATGGGTAGCTAAAATTGATCTTTCAGATGATGATATTTCCGTACGGGTATTATCATCATCTGATATTGATCGTAAAGAATCTCTATTGCATTTTTTAGAATTGACAGGTGCACGTCTGGTAATAAATGGAGGTTATTTCAATGCAGATAAGAACCCGGCTCAGCATGTAGGTTTATTAAAAACACGGGGAACACTGGAAGAACCGGCCAGCCCGTCTGTATTTCGGGATTCTGAACGCTATTTTATCTCCCGGGGTGCCTTTGGTGTAAAACACGATGGTTCTGTTGATATCGCCTGGTGTTCAACTAAGAATGATTCAATTTTTGAATGGCAAAGCCCATTGATTAATCGTCCTGGATTTTCACTCAATGCACTTCCATTCAATTCGGCAGATCACTGGAATGTCAGGGATGCAGTTCATGCTGGTCCTGTACTGATATCCGATGGTGAAATTAATGTCACGGCTGAGGATGAAGTCTTTTTTAATACACCAGTAACTGGAATACAGCCTAGGTCTGCCATTGGCTATACAAAGGATAATGAACTTATATTGATGATTGTGGATGGTAGACAGCCGGAGAGCCGCGGTGTTTATTTGGAAGAGTTGGCTGTCATGATGAAGCAGTTCAATTGTGATGAAGCATTAAACCTGGACGGAGGAGGTTCAAGTGCCATGGTTGCTGATAGTCGTTTATTGAATCGTCCTTCAGGGAGGACGATCCAGAGGGAAGTAATGTCTGCTATAGGTATCTTTTACAGGAATTGACTTCTATGTCCTTTATTCGGAAAATCTATGAATGGGTTCTATCCTGGGCCGATAAACCCTCTGGGCCAGTTGCCTTGGGTGCAATGTCCATGGCAGAAGCATCATTCTTTCCAATTCCCCCAGATGTATTACTGATCCCATTGACGCTGGGCAAAAGAGAAAAAGCTTTATACTTTGGACTGATTTGCAGCATCTGTTCTATTCTGGGTGCAGCTCTTGGATATGGAATTGGATTATGGGTATGGTGGGCAGAGCCCAACGTGTTAACAAGTTTCGCCCAGTTATTTTTTGATCATATTCCTGGCTTTACATACGAATCATTTGAAAATATCAAATCTCTGTATGATGAGTATAATTTCATGATCATTTTTACAGCTGGTTTTACACCAATCCCATTTAAGTTATTTACCATCAGTGCTGGTGCATTCAATATCCAATTTCCTATGTTTATCCTCGCGGGAACGGTGAGTAGAAGTGCCCGATTCTTCCTGGTTGCATTTTTAATTAAGACCTACGGTGAACCCATTAGGGAATTCATTGACAAGTATTTCAACCTACTGGCAATCGCTTTTACTGTTTTACTTTTCGGCGGATTTGCTCTTGTAAAATATATATTCTAAGATTCGGGGTGTGGCGCAGTCCGGTTAGCGCGCGTCGTTCGGGACGACGAGGTCGGGAGTTCGAATCTCCCCACCCCGACTGATGAGAAAGTGATGGAAGAGTAAATAATCCAATAATATTTTATGCATCATTGATCGGATTTATATTGAAAAGGAACTTGATTCAGTTCAAGCTTAATCAATCAGCGGAGCCATGTTATTTCCCAATATTAGAAACCATCATTTTTTTTAGCTAAATATTATCTAGAGATTAATTCTCTTCTGGGTATTGTTACATCATTGAAAGAGTAATAACGATTAATAATTACATTGACATCTATTTCAGAATATTATTTATCACATTCAAATTTCGATGTTAAAAATTCAATAATGTGTGTCTTATCAGATTATTATTTAGGCCATCGTATTATTTCATCAAATTCATTTATTAAAGTGTTTTGTATCATTTAATTTTTCACCCTTGACATGTTTATAATCTTTTTAATATTTCTTATATGTAATTTAAGAGTATGGATACGATCAGGCTTCTTTTGAGAATAAGTGGGTATACAGGTTTTGGCTTT
>ENA-UPTF01001984-UPTF01001984.1-marine-metagenome-genome-assembly--contig:-NODE-1984-length-12256-cov-2.795385_pt1 | contig 12256 bp, 13 predicted proteins | sample MGYA00238166_ERZ767019 | MGnify/ENA primary metagenome ERZ767019 (study PRJEB28930, sample SAMN06266391) | marine metagenome | isolation source: Sea water from 250 m depth | place: Atlantic Ocean... | reverse complement strand
AAAGTCCCTATACGGAGGGGTTCGCCGATCCGGCCGTTCTGATTATAGGGGTCCTCGACCTGGGCGACCGCATATAACACTCGACTAGCGCTGTCGAAAACGCCCTCTGAACGCACGATTAGGCCTTCCCACGTGTGATGAACCGTTCCGGCTTGCGAGGTCAGTGATACCGGGAGAGACGAACTCGAGTCGCCTACCGACGGGAGATCGACGAGAGCAAGTTCGCGTTGCGTAATGGGCAATCGTATCTCAGCGTAGTCGGTCGCGAATATCAGAGCGAGCTGGCTGCCGGTGTTGACGTATTGGCCCACGTCGGCACGTTTTTCTTGGACCATGCCGTCGTAGGGAGCTCGAATACTGGTTCGGTTGAGGTCTTCTTGAGCTTTCTCCAGCGCCGCTTCGGCGGACGTCAATTCGGCAATGGCCTCGGCGAGTTGCGGTTTACGTAACGCCAGATCCGAGATCGGACCTGTCGAGGCGTTCAAATCTTGGAGGGTCTTCCAATCATCCAACGCGAAATTCGCCAGCGCGTTTTCTTTGGCGACTTGTGTCTGGACCCGGGCGACATTGGCTTGCGCGCTTTTGAGCGCGGATTGGTAATTTCGCGGATCGATCTTAAGCAGTAATTCACCTTGGCGAAAAAAACCGCCCGATACGTAGTTCGATGCAACCTCGACGATTTGGCCCGAGACTTCCGATACGAGAATCGATTCGGTACGTGGCGTCACGGCGCCCTGCGTATTGACCCGAAAGATGACGGGTTCGCGACGTGCCTCAATGGCGTCGACCAAAAGCACGGGAATCTCTCGCTCCATTTGTGTCGGCGCGGCGCGTGTTTGAACCATAACGAATGCCCCGCTAAAGGCAAAAGCGATGATCGCAATGGATATCAACCATTTCTTCATGAGTGACTTTGCATCCGATGAACTAAACAGCTATTGATCCAGTCGTTGATACTGCGCGAATACGACACCTGAATTCTTCCCCAACAAGCAAAATAATGTAACGTATACGTTACATATACTAAAGTGAGAAGGTAACGTCAAGGTTACATCGTAATGTGTCTTGCGATGCACGCATATCACCACGGCTTGCGAAGGAGCGTATACAAAGTGCCCGAGAGGGGTTAGCCCGCGTCCCGTGGGATAGAAGGTTATTCGCGAGCAAGACCAAGGTCATTGGCGGACCGCGGGCGACCCACGTGTGAGTTTTGATGACGGAATTCGCTACCATGGTGATCACAACGGCGAACTAGTCTGACGATTTCGATGAAAGAGCCCGAGGATTCAGTGTTCCAAGAAGCCATGGACGGCGTGGCACCGCTCAAAGAGGGCGTGCATAAGGCAAGCCCAAGACCCCGTGCACAACCCACTGCCGGGCAGCTGCAGCGTCGTCGAGACGCCGAGACCGAGCGTAACGAGGAAGGCGATCGCAACCCACTAACACTCGGAGAAATTGCGCGAGTAAATCCTTTTGACGTCCTCGCTTGGAAAAAAGACGGTGTTCAACCACGCGTTTTTCGACGCTTAGCTCAAGGAAAGTATCCTGTCGAGGCGACACTCGACTTACACCAACGGACCTTGAAAGAAGCTCGCGAAGACGTATTTCGATTCGTCGAGTCGAGTAGCCTTAGAGCCTTTCGCTCGGTTGTGATTGCCCATGGCCGAGGCGATAGAAGTGCTGATCCAGCGAAGCTCAAGAGTTACGTCGCGTACTGGCTGTCGCAATTAACCGACGTAATAGGGTTTCACAGCGCGCCTCGTCATCTCGGGGGTACTGGTGCAACGTTCGTTTTGATACGAAAATCTCCGCCGCAGAAAGAAGCGAATAGGGAACGCCACGGACTCAAATCCGATCCGACTCAACCGTTCGACTAGCAGCGTTCCTGGTCAGCGACCCGTGCCGTGTCGCAGGATTCTCGTTCAACAAACTTTTTAGAGTGGCAGCCGCAAATCGCTTGGATTTCCCCCAACATCGCTCGGTTCAACCGAATTAGTTGGCAACGAAGTTTTCACAGCCGGCCTTTGTCGAGTTCGAAGCGTCCGCGGGCGAGATTAAGACGCAGCACATCGCTTGCGCCCTCGGCGAGTCTCAGTGCACGAACGCGTCGGTAGAGAGCCTCAAGTGGATGGCCCGTCCGTAACGCAATCCCGCCCACGAGCTGGATACCCCAGTCGACGATGTCGCCAATGGCTTCCGTTGCAAAGACTTTACATGCGATACCCTCGTTGACGATGTTTTCGCCGGTGTCGCCAAGTCTGGCGGTTCGATACACCATGCTTCGTGCGGCGAACGCTTTGATTCGCATGTCCGCGTAGCGCATTCGGACGCCCTCTCGCGAACTCAAAGGCTGGCCACTTCGGTGAGGTGCCGCAAGATGCTTTTCCACGAAATCAATGACCCAACGCGAGAGACCAACGCTATCGGCGGCGAAGGCTAGACGGGTGTTGCCGATTTGGCCTAATGCGCGTGGCATGCCCTCGCCGGGCTTACCGATGATGTGCGTTTCCGGGACGACGACGTCATGAAATTCGATGTATGCGTGGTGCGTTCCATCGACGGACCCAAAGGTATTCTTGATTAGGACGCCCTCGAACGACGTATCGATCAAGACCATGGCTGGCCCGTGGCCTTCAATTTCTACCAACGTATTGACGAAGTCGGCGTCTGCGCCACCCGTTACGTAAGACTTCTGACCGTTGATCCTCAGCTCGCCGTTCTCAAGAGTTGCCCATGTGGCGCGCTCAGCCGCGTCCGGTTCCGTAAATCCAAACGAGCCGCGTTTCTCTCCCGCAAGCACAGGGGCAAGGTAATTACTTTTCAATGGTTCCTGGACACCGACAAGAACGCCGGGACCGGGACCGAAAATACCGGGCAGGTGCGAAAGATTCATTGACCCTAATGTGTCGCGAACGACAGTGAGTTCGAGGAGGGAGGCAGCGCTTCCGCCAAATTCTTTCGGTTGGGTCATACCAAAGAGGCCGAGGTTTTTGGATGACTCGACGATCGCGCGATGACGATCAGAAGCTCCTAGGGAATTGTCGGCGAGCATCGGCAACAGCACATCGTTTCCAAGATTGACGACGTCGTCGCGCAAACGGGCGAGTTCACTCGTAAGTAGTTCCGGCATAGTGCGCTCCTAGATCGCGGGTGCTATCGCCATCACGGCTATTAAAAAGACAAGCAAGATCATCGCGATGAATGCGTAGTAAAGCCAAGATTCTTTGCGTACTTGCTGTTCGACCAAATGCTCGATTTCAGTGGTGGTACGGGCCGTTGCCGTGGTAGTCAGTCGGTAACGCGTTAGACCGTCGCGTCGTCCCGGAAGTTTGACGAAGAGCTCGGCGGTCTTGTCCATTCGGGCAACAACGTCGAGCATCGGGATCCCGGTCATACGGGAAAGTTCTTTGGGGTGCAGGCCTTGGTTCGGATGATCCAAAAAGCTTCGATACAACGCGAGTATCTGTTGGTTTTTCCCTCGGAAACGAAACGAAAAAATCATGTCGGTCGGTCGATCTGGTCGAGTAGTGCTCGCTCGACAATGTTTTTGGATGATCTCTTCATCGGCGGCGTGACTGCCTTGGTAGTTGGCGTGCTAAAGCGCTTAGTGTGGATAACGAATTTGAATAGTCAACCGAGGGTCGAATCCCTTTCGCTTCAAGAGGCGATGATCACGGCTCGAACAGGGGCGCGGTGCCCCTCGATGGTCTCAAGTGCATTCTGATCGGAGAGTGCCTCGGCCAATGATTCAAACGGCATGTTGGCGGTGCTTCGTTGCTCTCGTGTTCGCGTTAGCGAGACGTTCTTAACGTCGACACTGTGGAACCCCAATGCTTCCAGGTCACGGTAGAGATCTTCGATGGAAGGAATTTGGACATGCTTCATTCGCGCATAACGTTCGTTCGCGACGAGTCTGGTCGGATAGACGAGCGTTTCTAGGACCAAGGTGCCGTCGGGCATCAGCAGTTTGGTGAGTGCGTCAAGATGAGCGGCGGTACTTCTTTGGTGGTAGAGGACTCCCATGGAGAAAACGACGTCGAAGAGCTCGTCCGCGCTGAAGTCGTCCAGTCGAAGGGGCAGGATCGCTCGTTGATCACCTACGTATTGAGCAAACAGCGCGTGCTGAAGCACAAAAAGAAGGGTCGAGTCGATGCCGGTTACCGACGAAGCGCCTGCTTCCAGCATACGCCATCCGTAATAGCCGTTACCGCAGCCTACGTCGAGAACTGAGCGGCCGTGAAGATCGACATTTGATCGGACGCGTTCCCATTTGAGGTCGGACCGCCATTCGCTGTCGATGGGGTGCCCGTACAGCCGGAAAGGACCTTTTCGCCAAGGTGCAAGGGTTTGGATGCAATGTTCGAAAACGTCGTGGCCGTCGTATTCTTGGTCGTCCCCTATGGTCACCGTATCTCCAAAAGATACGCAATTCGGAACGGCGTTTGGAAGTAAATCAATGGCGTTAAGCCATCGAGGCAAATCGCCGTGATTGAGTTTGTTGATCGAAATATCGTGACCTTGGCTCTGCCAAGAGGTTTCAAGATATTCGGCGACACCCATGAACTATGAAGTAGCGAGGACCGATATCCAGTTCAGGCATCGAAACCAGACACGGCAATCGGTAAACCCGGCTTCGCCGAGTCGAGCGAAAATCATGTCTTGCGAATCGATCTTCATGACGTTTTCCAGCGCGGCACGCTTTTGGCTTATTTCAAGTTCGCTGTAGCCATTTTCGCGTTTAAAGTCGACGTGCAATTCAGCAAATTCTCGGTCGTCATCGATTTTTTCAGAGACGAGGAAAACGCCGTCGTGGCGGAGTCCCTTATGGACATTCCTCAACAAGGCGAGGCGATCTTCGGGAGGTAAAAATTGGAGCGTAAAATTCGCCGCGATGAACGACGCATCGACGTATTCGATATCCCTGATGTCCGCGTGCTGAAACGAGATCCGTTGATCAACCAGGTTAGCCCTGGCCGCGGCAATCATGGGCGCGGAGCTGTCGATTGCCACGATCTCGCATCGTCGATCACCAATTGCCCTCAAAATCGAAGCGGTGGTAGCGCCATGCGAACAGCCGAGGTCATAACACCTGGTGCCGGTGTGTATACGTTTTGCCGCGATAAGACCAGTAATATCGACAAGGCTTTGATATCCCGGAATTGAGCGGCGAATCATATCGGGGAATACGTTACTGACAGCGTCGTCGAATGCGAACGGATCGATCTGCTTTCTCATACCCTGATACAGGCCATCCCTCACAATTCTGTCCTTCGTGATTGTCATGATAGGATCGCGCGTTACCCCAATCGACCTATTGTATATGGACGTCCTGGACCTAAGCAGTCCCGAACTGTTTTTCGACCGAAACGCTTTGGCTCATGGATAGCCAGAAGTTCCGCGAGGGCATGAGCCAGTTTGCGACTGGTGTTGTGATCGTGACGGGCATCGAGTCAAACGTCTTGGTTGGTTTTGCGGCCCAGTCTTTTGTGTCGTTATCATTGGATCCGCCGTTGGTATCGATATCTCCACAGATCGCAAGCACGAGTTGGCCTCGTATTCGTGAAGGTCATAACTTTTGCATCAACGTTCTCAGCGAGGGTCAACGCGATGTGAGCGAGGCGTTTGCCGTTGTGGGCGAAGTTGCATCAATTAAATGGCAGCCGTCTGAGGCTAGTGGGATGCCCGTATTGGACGGTTCGATTGCCCACATCGATTGTCGTATACGTGCCGAACATGAGGCGGGCGATCACACCATAGTGATCGCAGACGTTATCGATCTGAACGTCCGCGACCGAGAAGCTCGGCCTTTGGTGTATTTTCGCGGGAGTTACGGTGGATTTGCCTCAGATTGAACGGCGCGCCATATTCTCGATTGCAAACACCCGATGCGTTTTTACGACAGTCCCTCGACGGGAATGGCGGCGCCATGGATGGGGTCTGCGGCTTCCGATGCAAGGAAACGAATGACCTTGGCGAGCGCTTTAGGCGCGACCCATTGATCAAAATTGGCGTTTGGCATATCGGCCCGGTTGCGTTCGGTGTCAATAATGCTCGGTAGTACACAATTTACGTTAATGCCTGTTGCTTTAAGTTCGTCGGCAAGACTTTCGGTCAAACGGATCACGACACTCTTAGACGCAGCGTAGGCGGCCATCGATGCACTCCCACGGAGTCCGGCGCGGGCACCAATATTGATGATCTTCCCAGACTTTCTCTCGACCATAAGCGGAGCTACAGCCCGGGCCATGTTTAATACGGTACGGGCATTGAGGTTAAACATGAAATCCCAAGTCGCGTCGCTGGTGTCCGCAACCGAGTCGCCCATCGTGAATCCGCCAGCAATGTTGGCGAGGATATCGATAGTACCGACAGACTTGACGACCTGTGCGGCTCCTTCGGGATCAATTAAATCGGCTTGGTGAGTCTCGTAAGGGGCTTCGAAAGGGACGACGTCAACGCCCACGACACGGGCACCGCTCGTGTCAAAAATATTGGCTACCGCCTGACCGAGCACGCCAGCGGCACCGGTTACCAACACAGTTTTGTCGTCGAATTCACTCATAAATTTTCCCGCTGAGCGTTACGCCAGAGCCTCAAGCACGCGCCAATCGATCTCTCCCATGGCCCCATGGGGATGGACCGGCTGAACGCACACGTGCGACGCCCCGGCATCGTAGTGCTCTTGTACGCGATTTTTTATCGCATCGATATCGCCCCAGGCAAAGGTTGCATCGATGAACGCGTCGGAACCGTCGCCGTCGATATCCGCCTCATCGAGGCCCATGCGGAGCCAATTGTTTCGGTAGTTGGGGAGACGCTGATAGGTCTGCGCCGATTTCCTGGCAATGCTTCTTGCTTGGATTGGGTCGGTTTCGAATACGACTTTCTGCTCGACACAAAGAAGGCTGTCTGGCCCCATAGCCTCTCGCGCCATTTTTGTATGGGACGGCGACGTGAAATAGGGGTGGGCTCCGTCAGCGTTTGTCGATGCAAGCTCCAACATTTTTGGGCCGAGGGCGGCGATAACGGTCGGTGGCCTTTCCTTCGGTGGCGGACCCGCGTACGGAGAGACGGCCATTTTTGCCAAGTAGTCGCGCATGGTCGCCACAGGCGGCCCGTAGGTCAGACCTCGTAATCCTTCCACAAGCGGTTTGTGGGAGACGCCCAAACCGAGGAGGAATCGATTGTCAGACTGCTCAGCTAGGGTGTTTTGCGCTGCTAAAGTCACCCCAGGCTCGCGGTGATAGATATTGGCGATACCCGTTGCAACGATGAGAGAGGACGTATTTGCGAGCAGCCAAGCGGCATGAACGAACGGATTACGGCCGACGGTTTCAGGTATCCATAACGCCGAAAACCCCAAATCTTCGATGCGTTTAGCGGTGTCGGCAGCCATGGGCGCAGCCATTGCATCGGTGAAGAACCATACGCCAAGCTTCGAAAGATCCATGAAATGACTCCTAAGTCCCAGTGAACCGGCCGACGCGGCGTTCGGCAACTGCTTTGATGCCCTCTTCGGCATCATTTGTTGCCCGTAACCATTGTTGCTCAGCCAATTCGTGATCGGTTGCTTTGTCGATTTTTTCTGCAAGTCCTTGGCGTGCTGTCGCACGCACCGATACGATCGCGAGCGGCGCGTTTTCGGCGATTTCACTTGCAAACGCGATCGCCCGATCCCTGAGCGTCGTTTGCTCGACCAGTTCGTCCACCAGCCCCAATGACAGGGCTTCTTCGCCTTTGAGACGTCGTCCGGTCAGGAACATTAGGTTGGCCGCCTGCTGGCCAACGATCGCCGGGAGCGTGACGGTAAGGCCAAATCCAGGATGAATCCCGAGTTTGACGAAATTGGCTGAAAATCGGGCTTCGGGGGACGCAATCCTGAAATCAGCGACGAGGGAAAGTCCAAAACCTCCGCCGATGGCAGCACCTTGAATGGCCGCGACGATGGGCTTTCGTGCCGAGAATAGTCGCACGCCTTCGCGATAGAGCGTGCCGGTGGTATTCATGAAGCCTTGCTCAGTAAATTCATCGCTGGCGGATTCGTCGTTTCCACCACTGCCAAAATTGGCCCCGGCACAAAATGACTTACCTTCGGACGCGAGCACGATTGACCTACAGGAAAGGTCGTCGTCGAGGACGTCGAAGGCGTTCGCGATTTGTCGAATAAGGCTCACATCGAAAAAATTATGCGGTGGTCGTTGGATTTCGACGACCGCGACGTGATCGTGCAGAACCACGGAGATATCGTCATATTGATGGGTCATGTAAGCGTCTCCCAGCGTTCAAGCCGAGCATGGTAGCAGCAGACAATGGGAAACAGGAGCGATCGACGTGGCAACCTTAAGGTGAGAGCTTCCTAGGTCGATACCGAGGAGTCGAGGCGCATTTCGGTCGAAGAGACGTCGACCCGAAAATCTTGTTCGGGTACACCTACAGCGATTCGATTGAGGGCGGGCGGTAGCGACAAGTCGTCCAGCGTTTCGAAGCCATGGTCACTCAAACGACCGTACACCAGAAATTCAGTCCCTAAGCTTTCGAGTTCGTGGAGGGCAGCGTCTCTCGCCGCGCTGTCAACGTAATAGCGCGCTTCACCAATCCGCTTGATGGTATCGACCCCGACGACAAACGTTACGCCATTTCCTTGACCCAACGCATTTGCTTTTTCAACGAAAGTAGGTGTGTTCGTTAGAACACATTCGGACTCGTTGAATTGCATGCGGCGACGAGCCAACTCGATGAAATCGAGGAGCGCTTTGTCGACGTTACGAACACACAGTTCGAACTGGACCGGTTGTCCAATACGGCGGCTCGCATCGGCTCGCATTTGCGTGTGACCATCATGCAGTGGGTTAAAGGACCCCGGCAGAAATGCGGTTCCTGGGGTTCCCAAAACACCACGCGAGCCGTCGAACAAGGCGGCGATATCTGCCGAAGCCGTTTCGATGGTGTCTTGCGTCGATACTTCGAGCGCGTTACTCCGTAGCCCAAGAGAATGAGCGAGGAGGTTGACTGCAGTATCTGCCACAACACGTTCCTCGGAACCCCTCGTTCGAGCACCTTTACGCAATTCGAAACACCATGTTCGTGTGGTTGTTCGAGTTTGCATCGCGATATGCGCCCGATGCGCTCCTCGCTTTTTCGTAAGGCTGGCCAAACTTGCGGTGATTGCGAACCCGAAAATTTCGACATCGTCGTTTCCCGATGTGGTCAATAAGGTCGAAGCGCGAAGATACGCTCGAACCGCCATTCTTCGGGCGGTTGCATCGCTGCAGGCATGGACATCGCTCCCACCGACCATTTCATCAAGTGCATCGGATGCGTAGGGCACTTGGGCCTCCAGAACCGTATTTGAAGCTCCGGGGACAGTTAGCAGGTCCGAAACAAAGAGCGATCCACCACCGGTGACGTAGAAAACGCCGCGCTGTGGTGCGTCGTGAATCTCGCTGACCGTGATGGTACGTTGGTCACGTTTCACGAATCGAGAAACTCCTTCACAACCTCAAGAAATTGTTCGAGCTGATCGTGGTGAACCCAATGCCCAGCGCCTTCAATCCCAGCGACCATCGAGTTGTCGAAAACCTTGGCGCGACCGTCGTCTTGCGGATTGGAAGCCCAAGATTCAGTTCCGTGGATCAACAGTGTCGGAGAATTGATGCGTGCGTAAATTTTCCACGTTTCTTCGGGGGACAAGCCGATTGGGGCAAAGGCCCTGACGTAGTTATCGAATTTCCAGCTGTAGCTACCGTCCTCATTCTGGTTGCTGCCATGCACGGTGAGATGTCTGGCCTGGTCCTCACTCAAATGCGGGTTTTCGGTTTGCATCCGCTGGAAGGCTTCTTCCAGGCTGGCATATCGCTTCGGCATACGGCTTGAAAGCTGACGGAGATTTCCGACCCATGCTTCGAGTCGGGCGTGAGGAGCCGTTTCCCCATACTTTTCGAGCATTCCGGGTGGCGGCCCCATTCCTTCGATTGAAATCAATTTCGTGACGTTTTCTGGATAGATGCCGGAATAGAGGAGCGAGATTGAACCCCCCAACGAATGCCCCATCACCGTGGCTGGGACTGCACTGGTTTGGTGAAGTAACTGCGCAATGTCGTAAACGTAATCGATAATCGTGTAGCTACCACCAAGCATCCACTGTGAATCACCGTGCCCTCGAAGGTCTGGTGCGATGATGTGGTAGTCGTGTCGTAGCTCATCAGCAACCCAATCCCAGTTTCGACAGTGATCGCGACCGCCATGGACCATCAACAAGGTCGGTGCATCTTGGTTGCCCCAGTCCACGTAGTGAAGGCGCAGGCGTTGAGAGAAGTAGATGTGAGAAGTGGGACCACCTTTAGGCATGGGGCCATTCTACCAGTCCTGTCCATCGCCCCAATTTGAGCGCTTTGCTTGATCCAATGGAGTGGGTGTCGATGTGGCGCATTTGGTTTAGAGCTCCCCATCTCGGGTCCGAACTGCCCGCAGCATCTGTACACGAAGAGCGCGATAGGCACTGTCGCCAAAGCGTTCTTCGAGCCGAGTCGCGTAAACGAGCGCCTCGTCGAACGACCCCGCGTCGCGGTGCATGGTGGCGAGTAACTCGAGCAGGATTCGATGATCACCAAAGCGATCGGCAGCCAATTCGGCAACTTCGATCGCCTCTTCCCGTCGACTGTTCGAGTTTAAGGCTAGGGCGTAGAGGTAGCCATTACGAAGGCCGTGGGGTTCGAGTTCGTAGCTGCGTTGAAATTGAATTAGTGCATCGCTGGGATTGCCGTTGCGAACTAACCACAGACCATATGCGATTGCGGCTTCTGATACCGGGGGCTTGATCGAAATCGCTTCTTTGAGAATGTTGCCGCTCTCGGAATCCCGCCCAACCCGTCGATAAAGATCGGCAAGATTCACCAGGCCCGGAATCCACTCTGGCTCGATTGCTAGGGCGTTTTTCAGTTGTGTTTCTGCGACGTCGAATTGACCGAAGGCCACCGAGATGGTGGCTAAATTGGTATGGGCTTCGGGTAAGTCGCTTTGCTGCATCTGAATGGCTTTATATTCTTCGAGAACGGACAGCAGGAGGGCGCGTTCCGAGGGTTCGGTGAATTCGCCGAGATATCCAACGGCGATTCGCGCCGCATCGGTTCGAATGGCCTTGATGGGGTCTTCAAGTAGTCGTTTGAGATTGCCATGACGTTGGGTTTGGTCCACGCGATTGATGCTTTGCAACGCGTGCCAGCGGACCAAGGGCTCGGGATCCGCGAGACCATTGGTGACAGCCCGCGCGGAGTAGCCTAATTCGTAACCGCCGAGTAGTAGCAAGGCACTCCCCCTTGCCATCGAAGGTTGTCCTAGATCTTCGGCCACCTCGGCGAGAGCATATTCCGCGTCAAATTGCCTTCGGCTTCCGGCGAGAAGTGTTTCGGAAAAGTGTGATCGGCGATGCGTGCCGTGGTGGTGAACGATCTGTTGCATTGCCCACTCGTCAGTCTCGTTGTGGCAACTAGAGCAGGGATTTGGCGTACCGTATTTGATGCTGAGGTCGGGTCGGGGCACACGTAGACTGTGGTCATGCCGATCGTCGATTTGCATGTATGTGCGTTTTGGCATGTGACAGTCGATACATTGAATGGGCTTTACGGTATGCATATGGTGAGCGGGGGTATCGAATCGCCCGGCCGCATCCTGAAAAGCACTTGGCGGGTTTTCATTGTGGAACTCAGACTACTTAACCCTCAATGATACAGAAAAAAATTGGGAAGAACATTCTCTCTTAATTCCAGAGGGAAATCACACGGTAAGGTTAATGTTTATTCAAGGCGGTCCGGTAAAGAATGGTGCCTCCAGTTCCGTTTGGATTGATGAGCTAAAATATTTAAAGGAGGCCCCCCCGCTTCCACTGGAAATCTCAATAGTGAACTTTGATAAGGAAAAATTTATTGTTCGTCTTAACACCGAGCCAAGCAAAAGATATCGCTTGGAAACTTCAGGTAATTTGGAGGATTGGGAAATAAAGAACGAGTTCAGCTCAATTGAAGAAAACCTACAAATTGAGTTGCCGGTTAGTAGAGATAAGCGTCGGTTATTTTTTAGGTTTAAAACCGAGTAAATAACTTATTGTTTATTTAGAATATTAGCCAACTCACCTTTGCAGTAATAAATCATGGTTTCATTGCGTGGATTTCACGCATTTCGAGCGTTCTGCTCACATCGCTTCCTTTTGGCAAAGTACTAAACGAAGAAAAAGATACTTTTTTAAGGTGGTTTTGCTTGG
>ENA-UPTF01001983-UPTF01001983.1-marine-metagenome-genome-assembly--contig:-NODE-1983-length-12265-cov-13.741385_pt1 | contig 12265 bp, 12 predicted proteins | sample MGYA00238166_ERZ767019 | MGnify/ENA primary metagenome ERZ767019 (study PRJEB28930, sample SAMN06266391) | marine metagenome | isolation source: Sea water from 250 m depth | place: Atlantic Ocean... | reverse complement strand
GTTTAGTGAAAGCAACTGTACGTGCTTTCTGTAACATCCCTGCTGAAAAAAGCTCAAGTTCCTTAATCAGAGTTTTGTATTCCTCTTCCGGAGGATTTTCGGAAAACCCTGAAACATCGAGGAGCAGCAGCAAACTGGCGGTGCGTTCAATGTGACGCAGAAACCGATCTCCTAGCCCTCTGCCGTCATGTGCTCCCTCGATGATGCCCGGAATATCGGCAATTACAAACGGATCGGAACTCTCAGGCTTAACAACTCCAAGCTGTGGTACAAGCGTAGTGAAAGGGTAATCGGCTATTTTTGGACGAGCATGCGATACCCTGCTTATCAGTGTGGATTTGCCGGCGTTCGGAAAACCAACCAGGCCAACATCAGCCATCAGTTTCAGATCAAGCCTTACCCAGCATTCAGTTCCCGGTTCCCCCGGCTGGTGATAATCGGGTGTACGATTTGTGGCAGTCTTGAAACGAGCATTTCCCCGTCCTCCGCGACCTCCAGTGAAAACAAGATAGTCTTTTTTTTCAATTACTTCCTGCAGAACTTCTCCGGTTTCATCTAATTTGGCCACTGTACCCAACGGTACAGGTATGCGCAGGTCTTTACCGTTACGGCCATGCTTGTCGCTTCCTCCTCCGTTTTTCCCGTTTTCCGCATGCTGATGCTGCTGAAATGAAAGATCCAGCAGAGTATTTTTGCTGTTGTCCCCAACCAGAAAAACATCTCCGCCTTTGCCTCCGTCTCCGCCGTCAGGACCTCCCTGGGGAATATATTTTTCCCTCCTGAATGACGTGCATCCGGAACCTCCATTTCCGGAACGGACATGAATTTTAACCGAATCTACGAATTTCATGCTTTTAAAGGAAAAGAGTGGTTACAGATTCAGAATGGAAGCTTCAACTGAATGTTATAATTTTATCCGATGTTTGTCCGTGGGGCAAGCCAAGTACATTTAGTCTATACACACAATTTTATCTTTGCCATTTCCTGTAAATGCATATATAACTCGAATACAACAGGTGCAAGCAGTTGTTTTGTTTTATCAGGAAAACCATGGAAGAAACAATCACAGAAGGAATTAGGGTTCAGGTTGAATCATTTTACCTGGACGCCCACTCTACTCCTGAAGAGAATCGCTATGTCTTTGCTTACCATATACGCTTAAAAAACCTCAGTCAGCGTACGGTTCAGCTTATGCGTCGTCACTGGATTATCACTGACAGCAGCGGTGAGATTAATGAAGTTAAAGGGGATGGTGTGGTCGGTGATCAACCTGTGTTAGCGCCTGATGAAGAATATGAATATACCAGCGGTTCCCATCTCAAATCTCCTGTCGGAACAATGCAGGGGACATATCAGATGACATCAACAGATGGAGAAGAATTCGAAGTGACAATTCCCTGCTTTACACTGGCAGTACCTGGAAAGATTAATTGAACGGAACTATTTAAAATTCAGCCAGATCGCACCTGAACCGCCAAACCGAGGCGGAGCTTCCTGAAAATCAGTAATGTAAGAGTCGCCGTTTCGTTCAAGCCAGAGCTTAACTTCCCTTTTCAGTACAGGAGCTTTTTCAGCAGAATGGTGACCTTTTCCGGTGATAATCAATGCTGAACGAAAATTTTTCTGATAACAGTCGATGACAAATTTTTGCACTATCTTAATGGCCTCATCCCTTGTTTTACCATGCAGGTCGATTTCATCGTCAGGTCTTTTAAGTGAATCACGGGTTGAGGATCTGGATTTTTTATTCGAAGTTTGTTCAGGCGGGGTTTCTTCGTCAGGCACATCTTTGACGTTTTCAAAGATTTGCTTCATCAGAGCATCATTCTGATCCGATTCTTCAAAAGTGAGGCTGGATGGAGTTGAGCTTTTCCTGCTCATTCTGCCACCTTTTCAGAAATAGTATCGTGCCGCAAACGCGTTATAGAATCCTTGCGATGCGTTGCTGATGCCCTGTTGACTGAGCACACCAAGCTCTATTGATATTCCGAGATTTGGACTTCCACGGGGAAAAAACTCATTGCCTGAAAAGAATCTCAAGGCCGTACCGCGATCACTGCTTTTTGAGATTATGCCCAGACCAGCGCCATAATAAAGGTCATTTGTCCCTTCAACCATGAAAACCTTTGAATACCTTAATTCGACGCCAAAAGTGTCCTGGGAACCGGAATTGTATCCCACCAGCAGTTCAGCGGAATCGTCTGAACTTAGCCAGTTTTTGACAGAGAGATTCTCTTCATTACCGTTTGGACGGTAAAAAATTCCAAATCCTACTCTCCTGGCAAAACTCCTGGCAGAGGAATCAAATTCAATGATGTTCAGGTCAGCCCTGTCTATTTTCAATTCCTGTGAAGTAAGCTTGGACTCAAGATACAAGGTTTTTTCATCCATCAATCGAATTTTACCTTCCAGGGATTCACCGCTGTTAAGTCTTAATGTATCAGCACTTGCTGCAGAAGCTAACAGAATTATTGTCAGTAATGTGATTAAATATTTTTGCATGTTTCTTTGATATGATGATTTTGATGTGTGTCCTGATTCAGCCTGATTAATGCAATTCGTGAACCTTAGTTTGAGGTACATCAGGAGAAGTTGCTTCAGCTTTGGTAAGCCGTTGTTACTGGAGTGTTTCCTTGACTTTAGGGGTTGATTCAACGCACAATGAATTGGGTTAAAATACTTCATTCTTCTGAAAAAAACTTAAACAAATCATCACCTGATTACACTTATGAACAATATACACCCAACAGCAATCATAGATGAGGGAGCAGAACTAGGGAATCATCTATCAATCGGACCATATTGCCGGGTTGGTGCAGAAGTTAAACTTGGTGATGGATGCCATCTGAAATCACACGTTGTTCTGGATGGTCCCAGCACAATTGGCTCTGAAAACATTTTCTTCCCTTTTTCCTTCATAGGAGGTGAACCACAGGATTTAAAATTCAATCAGGAAAAAACCCAGCTGATTGTCGGCAGCAAAAACACATTTCGTGAAGGTGTATCAGTCCACCGTGGTACAGCCGGGGGAGGAGGTGAAACTGTAATCGGTGACGGTAATCTGCTGATGGGCTACGTACATGTTGCTCATGACTGCAGGATAGGCAACCACAATATATTGGCAAACTATACAGGTCTCAGCGGCCATGTTACCTTGGATGACCATGTTACTTTAGGCGGACAAAATGGAGTGGCTCAATTCCTAAGGATAGGTTCCTACGTCTACACAGGGGCAGGTTCTCTAATTGACCGCAATGTTCCACCCTACTCCACAGGATATGGAAACCGCTTTGAAGTGAAAGGAGTAAATATCGTCGGCTTGAAACGTCAGAAATTCAGCCGGGAAATAATTGCAGAAATCCTCGAAACCCATAGAATTTACTATCGTTCAGAACTAAAAAATGATGAGGCGCTGCGAGTGATTGAGGAAACATTCGGGGAAACCGATGCTGTTCGTACATTTCTTGATTTTATTTATTCTGTGGAAAAAAGCGGTAAACACTAAGTATAAAGGCAAAGCAGATAGTTTAAATGCCAAACATGCTCGACGCTCTTGAAGAGCGGCTTCAGCAATACATGCTGGAGCAGGAAACAAAAAAGACATGGGACGGCTGGATTCAATGGCTGGCTGAAATCGACTGCCCGATTACATTTGAAAAGCCGCTGCAGATTCCCAATCGTCCTTTCAGTTTTCAAACCTGGCTGACTTCCTGTGAACAGCAGCTGAATCAGTATCCTGAATGGCAGGCAAGGCTTAGTACACCAGCTTGGCTCAAGAGACAGCAGATAACGGTATTTCCAAATTTTATTCAAAGCGGTGACAAAAAAGCACTGGAAGCCACAGAATTAAGCGGGTTACAAGCAGAACTGACAAGAATGGTTGATCAAATACATACGGTTCAGCAGAGAATATCTCACCTTGAGACAGGTGCTTCAAAGTCTTCTGCACAGTCAATTCACCAAAGCGCATCCCAGCAGATTCCTTCAATGACTGTGTCCAAGAGTACACTGCCCGCGTCTGGCTTATCTGATCCCCTTGGCCGTCCGGATCTTGCCCGAACGCTGGAAAGGGAGATGCAAATGGCCAGTAAAGGTAAAAGCATAAAAGGCTCAGCGATCCCAGGTTCTGATCCTGATGCAGCCGAACCTAAACTTGTTTCGCTTAAGGAAGCGTACCTTACATATAATAACTGGTGTGATCAATTTGATGATGTTCATCTTGATTTACAGGAATTTGTTAACGGGGAGCTCAGAGTCAAAGGCAGCCATAAAATTTCATTTAAGCAGTTTAAACACCGTCTTTTGAAAAACGCCATAGATGGAAAACAGTTGGAGGGTGTTCTTGAATCTTTTGCACGGCTTCGAAGCAGTGGTATTGACATAAATCTCTCAGAAAATGAGCAAAAAGAGAATGATTCTGAACCGGACTCAGGTCCATAGATTTTAATTGGACTGCATACAAGAACAAATTTTTAAAATCTAGTTCTTTTTTAAAATTCGACTTAATAAGTGAACCTTGAAAAGGGAATAATTCACATTTCAATTAATGAACCTTGAAAAAGCAACAGCAAAACTCGAGATATCCGGCAAAAATGGTTAGATGCACTTTGATTGACAAAATAAAAATCAATCAGGCGAAGCCATTCAATGATCACGTCTATTAAATTTAATTATAAACATTTTAATCAGTTTTAATCACATAACAGCAGCAGGATAATGCTAGAACAGATAAACAACCTTCGAGAAAGGGGACAAAACGAACTCAATGCTTTAACCGGCACAGACCAGCTGCCGGAATGGTACCACAGGTATCTTGGACGTAAAGGAGACCTGACATCATTGCTCAAAAAACTGAAGACCCTTCCTGTAGAAGAGAGACCTGAGACAGGTAAGGTCATCAACAAGGTAAAGCAGGAACTGCAGGAATTATTTGAGTCTAGACAGCAAAATCTGCGGGAAAGCAAACTTGATCAGCAGCTGGAAATTGATGATCTTGATGTTTCACTCCCTGGACGTCCATGCACACCCGGACATCTGCACCTGACAACACAGACATTGCGGCGCATATACCAGATATTCAGGGAAATGGGATTCCAGGTTTATGAGGCTCCAGAAGTGGAAAGCGATGAGTTTAATTTCCAGCTTTTGAATATTCCTCAGTATCACCCTTCACGAGACATGTGGGACACCTTCTGGGTAAATGATAAAGTTGTCTTGCGTACCCACACTTCTCCCGGACAAATCTGGGCTATGCGGGAATATTTTCCGGAACCGATTAGAGTGATACTGCCTGGAAAATGCTATCGATACGAGCAAATCACGCCACGCTCTGAACACCAGTTTTACCAGGTTGAGGGTTTGGCAATAGGTAAAAACATCAGGCTCACTGACCTGATCGGCGTGATGGGTGAATTCGCGCACAAGATGTATGGTGAAGAACGCAAAATCAGAATACGAGGAAGCTACTTTCCTTTCACTGAACCAAGCATCGAAATAGACATGAGCTGCAGTTGCGAAAACAAAGGGTGCCGTCTCTGTAAAAACACAGGCTGGCTGGAAGTAGCTGGAGCGGGTATGGTGCATCCCGTTGTTCTGAGCAACGGCGGTTATGATCCTGAAGAGTGGACTGGGTTTGCTTTCGGGATGGGAGTGGAGCGACCTGCTCTTCTGAAACACAACATAGATGATATTCGTTACTTCTACAATAACGACCTGAGATTTCTGCACCAATTCTGATTATGCTGGATAACTTTGAACCACAGGAAAAGAAGGCGATTATTATTTTTATAGCGCTACTGGCACTGGGGCTGGTTTATGTAGGGACACATGAACTGCAGTGGGAAAAGCCTGGAGAGAGTTTCAAAAATACTCTTCCGGTTGAAGAAGCCTCAAACTCTGGACGTTTTCTTTGAGGTCTCTTGATAATTTCATGAAAATTCCATAAACATCCTCTTTTACCCGCCAAGAAACAGCCTGCCGACATCAGGATTTTCAAGCAGCTTATCTCCTGTATCTGCCATCGCAAGGTTGCCGGAAACAAGCACGTATCCGATATCACAGAATTCAAGACCTTTCTTGGCATTTTGTTCCACCATCAGAATAGTCTTACCTTCATTTCGCTGCAGATCATCCAGTATTTCAAAAACCATATCAATGAAACGAGGCTCCAGTCCAATTGAAGGTTCATCAACAAGCAGAATGTTTGGTTCCATTACCAATGCCCTGGAAATTTCAAGCAGACGTCTTTCCCCTCCAGAAAGCACCCTTGCCGGTTTACTCCGCCTTAGCTTGAGCCTGTCATATTTTTCAAAGATACGCTCAATTGAGGTCCTGACTTCGTCCGTATTTTCCTTGAGATAAGCCCCCATCATCAGGTTTTCTTCCACAGTCATGTCCGGAAAAACTGAATTATCCTGAAGGATATATGAGATTCCGGCTTCTTTCAGTTTCTGGCTGGAACTCATTTGGGTGATGGACTTCTGAGTGTCTCCAATTTGAGACAGAATCTGTCCGGAAAAAATCCTGGTAAAACCAAAAATTGAATGAAGCACCGTGGATTTACCAGCTCCGTTTGGACCAATCATGCACAGGGACTGACCTTTTCCGACCTGAAGGTTGAACTCATGCAGGATTTCCATCTTTCCGTAACCTGCATTCAAATCTTCAATTTTCAAAAACGGATCACCCTCCACAAGTCCAGATATTTTTTCAAGGCTGACTGTTTCTGCCAGCTGCTGTGCCTGCCGATTTACATCATCAACGGAAATGACCGTTTCCACTTCTCCATCATGGTAACCGAATGAAGTTTTAGAATCGGTATTATTTGAACTGCTGTTATTTTGCATCAATGGGCTCCAAGATATGCGTCAATTACTTTCTGATCCTGTTTAATCGCTTCAGGTGTGCCATGCGACAGCATCTCTCCATGTGCCAGGCAGTAAATGCTTTCTGCCAGATTCATTACAACTCTCATGTTGTGTTCGATAACAAAGAGAGTAATGCCAAATTCATGGTTTGCTCGCTTCAATCTGTCAATAAGCCCATTAATCAAAGTGGGATTGATGCCGGCAGTCGGCTCGTCAAGCAGAAGCACCTTCGGTTCATTCATCAAAGCCATGGCAAACTCCAGCAGTTTTTGCTGGCCAAAGGACAGGTCTCCTGAAATTAAAAAGCGCTTTGAATAAAGTCCAACGAACTCCAGCAAATGTTCTGCACGTTCAGTCAGTTCCTGCGGATACTCAGTGAACATATCCAGCCATTTGGTATTATGATGTGCCGCGGAAATCAGCATGTTCTTGACGCAGTTCATTTTTGAATAGATCCTGGTTTGCTGAAAGGTCCGCAGAATTCCCAACCTTGCAATTTTCTGCACCTTGAGCTGAGAAATTTCCCGATTATCAAAATGGATTGTTCCCGAATCAATGGGATGATATCCGACGATTGAATTGAAAAGGGTGGTTTTTCCAGATCCGTTTGGTCCAATCAGGCCGGTGATTTTGCCTTCCTCTACATCCATGGAAATATTGCTGTTGGCAACTACCCCACCGAAAGATTTGTTTACATCTCTGACTTGAATGATTTTGTTCATAAGGACGCTTCTTTTTCAGCAGGGCTGTTTTCTTCAGCTGATGCGATGGCCTCATCAACAGTGATGCCAAAAAATTCCGGCCACTTTTCCTGTGCCCAGCCCATGATGCCCTGCTGGAAATAAACTACATTAATGATAATGAGTGCTCCCAGAGCAACCCATTGCCAACCAAGCAGGTAGGTCCAGGTAATTTCCTTGATCACATGAAAAATAATTGCGCCAATTACAGGGCCCCAAAGAGTTCCTTTTCCTCCCAGCAGAACCATTAGTACCATGAAGATGCCGAAAGTAACTGTAGGAAAAGCCACTTCCAGCGGTTCAATGAAACCGGTCATGTTGCCGAAAATTCCTCCCGAAATCCCCAGGAAAAATGCAGCGAATGACCAGGCAATTGTCTTGTAGCGGTTAGTGTGAATACCCATAGCTTCTGCTTTTTCCTCATCATCACGGATGGCATTCAGCGCCAGCTGGAATCTTGTTGAATAAAGCCACTTGAGAAAAATAAAAGTACAAACCGCAGAAATAAAACAAAGCATATAAAAAAACATTTCACGATCACCGGGACCGCCGGGATAATTTGGCAGTGAAATACCTCCGCCGCCTCCTACATAGTCCCAGGCTCCAACAAGTTCACCCGCAGCTATTGCAACTCCCAGTGTCCCTATCGCAAAATACGGCCCACGCAGGCCAAAGACAATCCAGCCAAAAATCACAGCAATTATTGCACAGGCAAACGCCGCAATTACCAATCCAGCTGATATTCCTGTAAAATACTGATACGGTGTAAAATCTATCTTTACAGCCCCAAAATGAGCCGTATATTCAGCAACATCATAATACATCCCAATCTGTACAACAGTGCAGATGTACATACCCGCACCAAAAAACAGGATATTCCCCAGCGAATTGTACCCCATCTGACCACCTAGAATGTCCCAGGTAAGGGCAAAAAGAATCATCATCCAGAGCACGGCTAATTGAAAGGTGTATGCCGGAAAAACAATCGGTGCAAAGATTCCTGCCAGCAAAATTGCCGCGTAAAAAATAATTTTTTTAAATTGAAGATTCATTGCACCACCTGACGCTGACGGCTTTGCATGATCTGGCGTATTATTAGAACTCCCACCAGTAGCCCGACAACTGTTGCCTGTTGAAATTCTGCGCCAAAAATGAAACCGCTGAACTGTTCAACTGCCCCAAGACCCAAGGCAGAAAGAATAACTCCGATCAGGTTCCCAAACCCTGCAGAAGTAACAATAACAAATGACCTGATTGAATGAGTTATTCCGAAAAATGGCTGAATGACCCAGATGATGGAAATCAGCACTCCGGCAACCCCGCAAATAGCTGCATTGAGTGAGAAAGTAAACGCGTAAACCCTGTCAGTGTCTACGCCCATAATTCGTGCAGCACGTGCGTCCTGGGATGTGGCACGGATTGCCCTGCCCATCCTACTTTTTTTCATGAAAAATGTAATAAGCAGGCCCACCACCAATGCCAGGAGAAATGAGACCAGCTTGGTATCCGCGATTGTGATTTCCCCACCAAAAAACTCGCGTATCTCCATGCCTGCGTCTGCTGTCTGAACATCAGGACCGTAGGCAAGATTTATCAACTGCTGAATAACTATGGCAAGACCGAAAGTTGCCAACAGTGAGGTAAAAAGATCACGTTCAATTACACGTTTGATGATTGTGTGATACAACCCCCAACCAAAAACAAACATCAAAACGAAAATGATTGGTATGCTCAGAATTGGATGCAGATTTATTGGGGGCTGCGAGAGAGTGAAGGTAATGTAGCCTCCCATGATAACAAAATCGCCCTGGGCCAGGTTCTTAATATTCATAACTCCCCAGACCAGTGCCAGTCCATAGGCGGCAAGTGCGAAAACAGAACCAATCAGCAATCCATCCAAAAGAAGCTGAAGATTCAGCATAGGGACCAAACCCAGAAGGCTTAGGTTGTCAAACATGAGGTTGTATTTTCAGGCAGGAAGAGCAATGCGTTCCTGCAGTTAAACAGGAACGCATTGACAAACTATTTTTAAATGTAAACTATCGAGGCCACTGAACAGGATGTGATGCCCACTTCGATGGGGCAACCACGTTCAGTTTGCCATTCTGAATTTGTCTAAGCACCATAGGCTTGGCAATGTTATTACCAGCTACCGAAAAACGGATATTTCCGTAAAATGTTTTCATATCCGTCGCTGCTATGGCGTCCCTCAAGGCTTCGGTATCAAAGGAATCCGCACTTTCAAATGCTTCAGCCCATACCAGAACGGCTGCAGATGCTTGTGCTGCCTGGTATGGTACGTTTTTGTACCCGTCAAAGCTGGCTTTAAATAGCGCATCGTATTCCGCAGCGGTACCAAAATGCCTTCCACTGTAGGTAAGGGTTTCTGCCCACTGTGTTGGACACAGGAAACCGTTAACACCAGAACCGAATTTCTTGATTAATTTTGCCGATTCACAGTGTGTGACTGCAATCATCGGGACATTGACTTTCATTTCAATAACCTGGCGTCCTGCTGTTGCAGCGCCCTTGGAATGTCCTGAGACAACCAGCAGGTCTGCTTTCAATGCCTTAGCCTTACGAAGAGTTGGCGTCATGTCGCTCAAGTCCCTGGGAAGCTTGTCATCAACAACAATCTTCAAACCATGTTTCTTGATATCATCTACCACACCTGCACGAACATCCAGAGAGAATGGATCATTTTCGAAAGCCATGGCAACTTTTACGTCCCCAGGAGATTTACCGTTTTCCTTATTAACTTCAGCGGCAAGGGCAACCGCACTTGCCAGGTACTGCTCTGAAGTTGAAAGTACCGCAAACAGATACTTGTATCCCTGTGTAAAAAGAGACCTGGATGCCCCTTCGGCTTCAACCATTGGAATCTTATATTTCTCCGTCACAGGAGCAATCGCCTTTGTTAGTCCTGAACTGTATGGTCCAAGAAAGTACTTGATACCGTCCTGCTTGATCAGGCGTTCAGCCAACTGAGCGCCGCGGGCAGGTGTTGATTCGTCATCATAATATTTAACTTCAAGCAAGTAGGTTTTGCCTCCAACTTTGACTCCGCCCATTTCATTGACACGCTTGATCCCCAGATTGTATCCGTTTGAAGCATGAATACCATTCGAAGAATATTTACCTGTGAATGAGATTGCCGAACCAAGTATTATTTTGTTACCTACAACCTTTGCCTGAACTGGCAGAGAGAGAGCCAAGGCTATAACCAAAACCAAGCCGGCAAAATATAATTTGTTACATAATGATTGCATATTCACCTCATTGAATTGAAAAAAAGTTGCCAGTCAGTGTCAAACTTATCACTGATCACCACTTCTCAAATTCTCATCAGCATTCCCCTAATAGTTCGTCTGAAAAACCTGAATGCTTTCATAGTAATTTGAGCTCAAATACAGACAACGACAATACCTTTTAAACTGCCTGTCTGATAAGCAATAACCTTTAAAAAATTTTCTGATTAATTTCCAACCAAATAATTGGCAATTCTCAGCAATTTCTCAGGTTCTGCTCCGGAGCGTTCTACATCGTACACGACCAGTTCAAGGAAATGATCGTTAAATCTCGGGGAATCAGTATCCAGACTCCCTTTGATGAACGAGGCAACTGTAGAACTAAAATACAAAATTGTCAATTAAAAAAAAATATCCTCCTTAAGTAGACTTCGATAGTAAATGCTTAAAATATTTTTTTCTGCTAAAAAAATGCTCTCATGAAAGGGCAGGTGGTCTGATATTATGTTCCCCTTTGCGAAATCTTAGGAGCTGTTTGCGTAGATATGAATGGCGTTCGACAGGATAATTCACTTCTTTAGCAGCCCTGCGGATAACTTCAATTGCTTTCTTTTGTTTTCCTGACTGAAAATAGGCTTCTGCCAGAGTATCCAGATTGTCAATTGTGGGATGCAACTCCACTGATTTTCTGGCCAATTGCATACCTTTTTCAACATCACGCAACTGCCTGTCCTCAGCAGTCAGATATATCCATGCAAGATTGTTCAGCACCAAGTCGTGGTCCGGACGTTCAGCAATAATTTTTTCGTAAATTTCGATTGTTGAAGCTTCAGCTCCAAGCAAAGTGAAAACGTTTGCCAGCCTGAAACTGACATCAAGCGCCATGGGATGCTGGCTGAGAAAGCGGGAGTAATGATTTTTGCTTTTTTCAAGTTTTTCCAGCCTTTCATATACCCAGCCAAGGCGGGCGTGTATCCAGATGCTGTCGGGAAATTCTTCCAGGACGGCCTCATAATGCAATGCCGCAAGTTCATTATTACCCAGTATTTCATGGAAAACACCCCACTGCTCATGTATCCATGGAGGAAGCTGTTTCGATGACATGTCCTGCGGTTCCATCTTGATTTCTTCAGGAGCTTCCGCGAGCAGAAAGTGCAGGTTTTTCAATACCTGCCTTGTGAAGGGATCAGTTCGAGCCCTGGTTATTTCCTTCCAGGCCTTTTCTGATTGGCGGCTGGCAAGAGCATGCATGGCTGGCATCAATGCCTGCATTTCATGCCCTATCCAACGCAGCCGGACCTCTTCAGGCTGCAGAAGCAAATAAAGATTCCATGCCCAGATACTGCCTGGATTTTCATACAGGGCTTTAGTTATGTTTTGAAGGGCCTGCTCATTTTTATTGAGTTTCCAT
>ENA-UPTF01001982-UPTF01001982.1-marine-metagenome-genome-assembly--contig:-NODE-1982-length-12266-cov-9.384117_pt1 | contig 12266 bp, 9 predicted proteins | sample MGYA00238166_ERZ767019 | MGnify/ENA primary metagenome ERZ767019 (study PRJEB28930, sample SAMN06266391) | marine metagenome | isolation source: Sea water from 250 m depth | place: Atlantic Ocean | study... | reverse complement strand
CAGAAAAACGGCAACCCTGTATCGCCACCGGCAGTAATTCTGTCCGGCGGTGAAACCAGCGTCACTGTAAAAGGCTCCGGACGTGGAGGACCAAACACCGAGTTTATGCTTGCACTTCTGCAGGAATTGCGGGGTCAGGATGGAATTTGGGCTATTGCCTGCGATACAGACGGTATCGATGGCACAGAAGATAATGCTGGAGCATTCATTTCTCCGGAAAGTTTTAAAAAATCAGAAGAACTCGGCCTGGATCCGTCATGTTTTCTATCAAACAATGACTCCTACAGTTTTTTCCATGAGCTTGGAGATCTGGTTTCACCGGGGCCTACAATGACAAACGTAAACGACTTTCGCGCTGTATTAGTCTTGCCCGCATAATGCGCTGAAGTTTTTTGTATGCACCTCTATTCTCCTTTCCACCGAAAGTGCTCCAGATTTGTTCTGCCATATTGATCGAATTCAATACCTTCTGCTTCAAGCAACTTTTGCTGGAGTAATCCTCCGGAACCACTGCTTCTTTGGCTTATACCTCCTTTGTAATTGATAACTCTCTGCCATGGGATGTCAGAATCCTGCGGAACTGCTGAAGCGGCATACCCCACCATGCGTGCAGTGCACCCTCCTACAATTTCCGCAATTTGGCCATATGTAGCAACTTTTCCTGAAGGAATTAAGCTGATGATGTGATGAATTTTTTGATAAAGAGGTGACTCCATAATGCCTGCTGTGTAAATCTGCTAAATGTATAATGATTGGTGGAAATACTGTTATTACCCTGATTTTCAGTGCTTGATCTTAAATTTTCTTTCAATATTTTTTCCATAATAAACAGAAACAGTTTTCTTTAATTATCCCATAAGCATGGAATTAAATTAGTCAAATTTTATGTTAACTTTAATGCATACTATAGAAACTGAACACCAAAAAATAAAAAAACTATTGAGTATATCAATAATTAGTATACAGTCATTTGAATTGTAAAAATTAATACGTAATTGGTCGCTTAAGCTCATGTTTAATCAAATTTTCTTAAATAGCAGTACTAGTCAAATGTGCCATTTGCGATCAGTGGAGCCGCTTTTTGATAAGTATATCGAAAGGTCTGATACAAACATATTATGAAGTCACTAAGAATTTGACTATGTCTTAAATGGAGTGACTTAAAGAGGAAAAATTTAATGAAAAGAAAAGGCCTGGCAGCCGTTTACGACAAACCAAACACTCCTTTCAGGATACGTGAGTATCCACTACGTGATGTTAAGGATGATGAAGTATTGGTGCGAGTTACGATGTCAACCATCTGTCGTTCCGACATTCATTCATATCAGGGACATCGACCTAACCCTTGTCCGGGAATTCTAGGACATGAAATTATCGGCATTGTGGAACAACTCGGAAATAAGATAAAAACCGACCTTCGCGGTGACAAACTCTCTGTTGGAGACCGCATTACCTGGACTGAATATTTTCATCATGGTGATTCATATTACCGTGAAATAAAAGACATGCCTCAAAAATCAAAGGGAGTGAGAAAATATGGCCATGACCTGGTTGAGGATGATCCTCATTTCAACGGAGGGTTTGCAGAGTACTGCTACATTTATCCAGGTACCGGAATTCTAAAATTGCCTGATTCCATTTCTGACGAAGAGGCAACACCTCTTAATTGCGGGGTTGCTACGATGATTGCCGTCACTGAAGCCGCAGAAATTAAAATAGGAGATTCCGTTGTGATACAAGGCCTGGGACTGCTGGGTCTTTACGGCTGTGCAATTGCCAAAGCGAATGGAGCAGGAATGGTAATTGGTCTGGATAGCGTTGACGACAGAATACGTATTTCAAAAAAATTTGGTTCCACAGAAAACATTAATGTATCAAGTCTCAGTGAACAGGAAGTTATTCAGCGTGTCAGAGAGCTATGCCCTCCTGACGGGGCTGATGTTGTGATTGAGGTCTGTGGACAGCCCTCAGTTATACCATCAGGTATAGAAATGCTCCGTACAGGCGGGATTTACGTTATCGGTGGCCTAGTCAATCCGGATGCAATGCTGACACTTGACGGTAACAGCATTCTCAAGAAAATGTTGACAATAAAGGGTATACATAACTACCATCCACGCCACCTGATTCAGGCTCTGGATTTTGTGATGAGCAACCAGGACCGTTTCCCCTTCAGAGAAATTGTTGACTCAAAATTTCCCCTAGATCAAATCGACACTGCCTTTGCAAAAGCTGCAGATCGTTCCGTCCTGCGGGCGGCAATAGTACCCTGAAAGTCAAAGCATTTATAATCCAATATGATCTCTGAAAACAATAATGCCCCAGAACTGGGGTTCACTCCAAAAGGACTATTCATTGGTGGGAAATGGGAAGAGAGTGAAAATGGTAAAAGATTCGAAACCATAAATCCCTCAAACCAGCAATATTTGGGTGATGTCCCTTTGGCTGATGGAAAGGATGTCAACAGGGCTGTAAATGCTGCAAAGAAAGCATTCCCGGACTGGTCCCGCATGCCTATCAAGGAACGTGCAGGATTTCTGTTCAAGCTCGCGGAAAGACTCATGGATAATCGAGATGAACTGGGAATGATGGACTGTGTTGACTCAGGCAATGCACTTTCCGGTATGAAAGCTGATGTTAACTGGTCTTCAGATTCCCTGAAATTTTTTGCTGGCCTGATTACAGAAATCAAGGGCCAGACCCATTCAGAAAAATCAGGTCATCTAAATTTTACCAGGAGACATCCTTATGGTGTAGTTGCCAAGATTAATCCCTTCAATCATCCTCTGCGCTTTTGTGCAGAAAAATCAGCAGCTGCTCTTGCTGCAGGAAACACAGTCATAGTGAAGGCCTCAGAACAGGCGCCGTTGTCGAGTTTAAGATTTGCTGAAATCTGTGAAGAGGTTCTCCCTCCAGGAGTAGTCAATGTATTAACTGGCGATAAAATATGCGGTGATGCCATGGTCCGTCATCCAGATGTAAGACGAGTAGGCGTAGTTGGCTCGGTTCCTACTGGAAAAATCATTGCTAAAGCTGCTGCAGATGATCTGACCCATGTGACATTTGAATTGGGCGGAAAGAACCCGATCATCATATTTCCTGATGCAAACCCAAAACAAGCGGCAGGTTATGCAGTCAAGGGGATGAATATGAACCGCCAGGGACAGTCTTGCAGTTCTACATCCAGGGTTCTTGTGCACCGGGACCTTCATGATGCAGTTTTAGAAGAAATGGTCCAATTAGTCGAACAACTTCCAGTAGGTTTACCATGGATTGAAAAAAATGAGCTGGGTCCTGTTGTTTCTGAAATACAGTATAAGAAAATCCTGGAATTTATTTCATCTGCAGAAAAAGAAGGGGCACAGTTGATTACTGGAGGAAGTTCACCTGAAGATGAAGAACTAAAGAATGGCTTTTTTATCCAACCAACTATATTTGATCAAGTTAAACCTGAAATGAAGATTGGCAAAGAAGAAATTTTTGGGCCTGTAATGTCAGTGTTCAAATGGGATGACTATGAGAAAATGCTTTCGGTGGCTAATGGAATTGAATACGGACTTACTGCCATGATTGTTACAGATAATCTTAAACTGGCCATGGAGACTGCAGAACGAGTTGAAGCAGGTTATGTATGGATAAATTCAACAGGACGCTATCTTGGAGCACCCTATGGAGGCTGGAAAGCAAGTGGCATTGGACAGGAAGAATGCTTTGAAGAACTTATGAGTTATACTCAAATCAAAAACGTAAACATGCGCTGGTAGAAAAGAATGCAAAACAAATATAATTTGCCAAGTTCTAACATTCCTAAAACTTAGGCCTAATCAAAAGTAAATATTTTCCAAATAGCATATAATTTTTTTTATATAAATCATGGCTGAAATAGAACTCAGAAATATCTCTAAATCGTTTGGTTCCACTGAGGTTATCAAGTCACTTGACCTTTCAGTTTCCAATGGTGAGTTCATTACCATTGTGGGGCCATCCGGATGCGGAAAATCTACTCTTTTGAGAATCATTGCAGGTCTGGAAAATCAATCGACAGGTGATGTAGAAATAGATGGAAATGTCGTAAATAATACCAGGGCCAGCGAGCGTGATTTAGCCATGGTTTTTCAATCCTATGCTCTCTATCCTCATCTTACTGTTCAACAGAACATGATGGTACCTCTTAAACTTCGTCGATTGTCTATATTGGAACGCTTCCCGATAATTGGGTGGTTAATGCCGAACCGTCGCTCCAAGTTAGATGAGATTGTGAATAAGGTCCAAGTAGCGTCAGAAACTCTTCAAATAACACATCTTTTGGAACGCAAACCAGGTCAGCTTTCTGGAGGTCAGCAGCAGAGAGTAGCAGTAGGGAGAGCAATGGTCAGAGAGCCTTTGGCTTTCTTGATGGATGAACCACTGTCCAATTTAGACGCAGGATTGAGGGTCCATATGCGTGCAGAAATTTCAGAATTGCATCGAGATCTCAAAACAACATTTATTTATGTTACTCATGATCAGGCGGAAGCTTTAACCATGTCTGATCGAATGGCTGTCATGATGGACGGAGAAATTCTCCAACTTGATACTCCCAATGAAATTTATAACAATCCTTCAAACATCAGGGTAGCTGAATTTGTTGGAAGTCCTAAAATAAATATTCTCCATGGAGATTGCGATGAAAAAGGCGATATTAAGTGTATAGGGATAAAAATAACTGACTCTATTAAACTTGCCCAAAAAGGAAATATTTCCGTAGGAATAAGACCTGAACACATGGAACTGGTTACATCAAACGATAAGAATGTCTTTAAGGGAAAAATTGTTTACAGAGAAAATCTGGGATCTGATATTTTCCTTCATGTAACTGTTAATGAAGGAGAACAAAAAATAATTGTAAGAAGTGAACCCAGCATGGTTATTAATTCAGCAATTGGTGATTCAGTTATGATTGGATGGGATGAGCAAAAAGTTATGGTGTTTGATGTTGATGGTAAAAACGTGACAATGAAAGATATTTAATTTAGAGACTGAATAAATAATGTCACAATCTCGTTCCCACATCTGGTTTGTTAGTCCAGCCGTATTACTTATGTTTGTGATCCTGATTTTGCCGGTATTTGTTGCAGGAACATTTTCTTTTACCGACTACAATTTAGGAAGTCAGGACTTTAGGTGGGTTGGATGGAAAAATTATGAGTCACTGGGCAAATTCTCCAGTTACAAAAAGATGTTCACTGCATCTTTGACTTATGTGGTTATTGTAGTACCTGTTTCTGTACTTCTAGGGTTAGGCTCTGCAATGCTCATCTCTTCATTACGTTTTGGAGGAGAATTCTATAAAACTGTTTTCTTCTTGCCTGTCATGGCAACCCTATTAGCAATGGCATATGCTTGGGAATTCACCCTTGATCCAGTCATAGGAGTTGTAAACAAATTTCTTGATGATGGTTGTAGTGTTGGATGGTTTTATAAATTATTTACCGGATCATGGCTGGGGTTCAATCCAACGGAAAGTTGGTATGGAGGACTCTGTAATGATCGAATGCCTAATTGGCTGGGTAACAAAAAGTATGCGTTGGGTTCTATTTCATTTATAGGGATATGGCAGGCATTTGGTTTCAATATGGTCCTTTATTTGGCAGGTTTAACTTCAGTACCACGAGATTTATACGCTGCAGCTGAGATGGATGGTGCAAATTCTACATGGGAGAAGTTTAAACTTGTTACTTGGCCAATGTTGGGACCAACACATGTATTTGTAGTTACAATAACATCAATTCGTTCATTTCAAGTCTTTGATACTGTTGAAGCACTTACTAGGGGAGGACCTAGTAAGTCTACCTATATGATGGTTTATGCAATGTTCGAAAAAGGAGTAAAGCAAAATCTGATCGGTATGGGGTCCGCTATAACCATAGTGTTTCTTGGCTTTGTTCTTTTACTTACTCTAACACAAGTCTATTTCATTAACAGGAAGGTACATTATTCATGAAACAACGAACTAACTTGGTTTCAGAGGCTGGGAAACATATTGTTTTAGTAGTAGGCACATTAGTTGTGATATTACCATTCTACTTGATGTTATCATTTTCATTCAAATCACCTTCAGAAATACAAAGTATTTCAGGTGGTTTTTTTGGTGCACAAGAAATGATGACAGATCGCAAATGTTTAAAGACAGAATCAGAAGGTTCCATGCGGTCTAAAGAAGAATGTACCATGCTTCCAATTGTATATAACTACAAGGCCGCTTTTGAAGAAGCACCTTTATTACGCTACCTTTTGAACGGTGTAATAGTAACTTTATCTATTTTTGCAATTCAGGTTATAATTGCTCTTCCTTGCGCATATGCTTTGGCAAAATTAAATTTTTGGGGAAGAGATGTTGTTTTTGGATTGGTAATTTTTTGTCTTCTAATTCCTGTCCATGCCATAGCTCTTCCTTTATATCTAATGCTGGCTAAGTTTGGTTTAACAAATACCTTTGCCTCTCTTGTTATTCCATGGACAATATCTGTATTCGGAATTTTTTTAATGCGTCAGTTTTTCAAGACTGTACCTGATGATTTAATTAATGCTGCTCGAATGGATGGCATGAGTGAGTTCTCAATAGTCTGGAAGGTTATGCTTCCAACTGCAATTCCTGCATTGCTTGCTTTTGCAATTTTTTCTGTAGTCGCTCATTGGAACGATTATTATTGGCCCAGAATTGTAATCACTGGCGATCAAGATCTTATGACACCTCCATTAGGACTTAGAATGTTTAAATCTGATATGGATGGTAATGAATATGGACCTATGATGGCCGCTGCAACTGTAATTGTTGCACCTTTAGTGGTTGCATTTTTATTGGCCCAACGCAGATTCATTGAAGGAATAACGCTTACGGGTATGAAATGACGGTGAGTTTATTCTAAGAGATCGGTTTCTCTTAGAGCTTTTCATCGTTTTGGGACGACAGAACTAGCGGAGCCCCGTTCTGTAGTCCATTGTTAACGGGGCTTCATGAGAAGGAGTTGATTTATGCAAATCAAATTTCTATTTTCTGCAGTTTTTGCGGCTTTGGTTCTTTTTGTATCATCTGCTGCTTCTGCTATAACAATTGAGGTTGGGTATCCATATTCCGCATTGTTCGATGTTACAATTAAAGACAACATTGTACCAATGTTCGAAAAAGCTAACCCTGGGATTAAGGTCAAACTTCGTGCTACCTATGATAACTATGAAGATGCCGCTAACACCATTCTACGAGAATCTGTAGCTGGGAAACTACCTGATGTAACTTTTCAGGGACTGAATAGACAGGCTATGTTTGTAGAAAAAGGGATCGCGAAGTCATTTGAACCCTTTATAGCCAAAGAAGCTAATTTTGCTAAGGATGGCTATCACAAGGCGATGTTGGATCTAGGCACATTTGATGGTGAAGTATATGGATTGCCTTTTTCAGTTTCTCTTCCTGTTGGTAACTACAACATGGATGCAATGAACAAAGCCGGTATTAAAAAATTACCTACCACTTGGGATGAAGTAGTTGATGCTTGCGATAAACTAAGGGCAGTTGGATATGACAACCCTCTTTTCTGGGGTTGGAATATTACTGGGAACTGGTTTTTCCAGGCACTTATGTGGAGTCAGGGAGAACCTATACTTAAAAATGGTAAGGTGAATTTTGATGGTCCTGCTGGCTTAAATGCTCTTAAAACCATGAAGAAATTGTTCCGAGGATGCAGAATGCAGAACCTTCAAGCTGGTGATGCTGCAAAGCCTTTTAATGCAGCCAAAGTAGCTATGTTCTTCTGGTCAACTTCAGCAGTGGGAGCGATTGAAAGAGCAAAAGGTGATTTTGTTTACAAAACATCGGAATATCCTGGAATGGGGAGACCTCCAAAGGGATTACCTGCGGGTGGAAATTCAGTTATGATGGTTTCTACTGGAGACTCAAAAAGAGTTGATGCAGCTTGGAAATTCGTAAAATTTTGTACATCAGGAGAAGGTGCTGCTGTTGTTGCAAAAACCACAGGATATATGCCTCCAAATAAAGCTGCTAATGAAATGCTGGGGGATTTTTACAAGGAAAATCCAAATAAACACACCGCAGTTCGACAAGCAGGTTTACTTAGAGATTGGATTGCTTATCCAGGCGATAACAGCTTGGCAATTACTCAAGTAATTTACGATGCTCTTGAATCTATTGTAACAGGAGATTCAGATGATATGGTAGCGCTTCAGCAGGAATTAGCTGAGGAGGTTGCATCTATGCTTCCTAATTAATTAGGATCAGTTATCATTTTGATTCTTAATATGAAATGGCCAGTCAGGGATTTTTACTTTGACTGGTCATTTATTTTTCAAGCACAATTTAAATATAGTTGCTTAGACCTCGATTATTCCTGGAAGTGAACTGTTTTTTGGCTCTGAACGAAATTTTAAATAACAAGCTGATAAAAAAATGAAAATAAAAACTACTACAATAGGAGCATATCCTAAGCCATCATGTACTCCGATTGGAGATTGGTTTCCTGACACTGAAGATCAAGAAGCAAAGGGGGCAGACAAGGGGCTCTTGCAACGATGGAGCATAACTGATTATGAAGAAAACATGAGTAAAGCCGGTGAAAGTGCAGAATCAGACTTTCTTAATGCCATTCAAGAGGTAGTTGATGATCAGGTACAGGCAGGAATTGATATTCCCACAGATGGAGAGGTGCGCAGGGAAAATTACATCTATTACCAGTGTCGCAGAATTACAGGCATCGATTTTCATACTGTGACACACAAGAGCGTGAGGTCTGGTGCGTTCCAGGCTGATTTGCCCACAATTACTGGCCCTGTATCTCTTAGTAAACCAGTGTTAGGTCATGACTATCGCACAGCCCAGAAATTCTGCTCAAATCCTGTGAAGATAACTATACCTGGCCCAATGACAATTACTGACTCTATTGCCGACGATTACTATAATAATGATAAGAAACTGGGTATAGATCTTGGAAATGCTTTAAATGCTGAAATATTGAATTTAGTTGAGGCAGGTTGTAAAAATATTCAGGTTGATGAGCCAGTTTTTGCGCGAAAACCGGAAAAAGCGTTAGAGTACGGAATTGAAAATCTTGAAAGATGTTTTGCTGGTGTCCCTGAAAATGTCACCAAAATAGCTCATATGTGCTGCGGTTACCCGAATGCTTTAGATTCAGAGAACTACCTTAAAGCCTCACCTTCTGCCTATTTTAGTATTGCTGAAGCTTTAGATGAATCTGATCTGGACGCAATTTCAATTGAAGATGCACATCGCCCCAATGATCTTAAGCTGCTTGAAATCTTTAAAAAGACATCAGTCATTATGGGCTTAATTGATGTGGCAAAAAGCAAATTGGAAGAAGTTGATCAAATAACAGAAAGAATTCAAGAGTGTTTGAACCATATTGACCCTCACCGATTAATTGCTGCTCCAGATTGTGGCCTCGGTTTATTGAACAGACAGCTCGCTATTGACAAGATGAAAAATCTTTGCAAAGCAGCACATTCAATTTAATTCAAACTGTTGCTATTTCATGAAAATTTGTGGAGCCATGTATGAAGATTCACAAGTTTCATAATTCTTAATTTTGTAATCCTTTTCATATATTCAGGCATTTAGACAAAATTTTTTAAAGAATCTGAACACTGCCATTACAATAGCAAATCAGGCAAATTGGGCTGTTTCAGTTTAATGATCTGATTGCCTACTTATATAAATAGGTCTTCCTTCCAGTAATTATTTACCCGCCCAAATTATCTTTCTGAAAGAAAATATTAGTACAATTTCATTGTGCTTTCATCAGCATCAAATAAATGTAAATTAAGTAAGACTTCAAATCGGTAAGGTCAAGGAAGTATTAATTCAAACAAATATTTCTAAACTGCTGTTTTTATTGATTGATCTGATTAGTCAAATAGAGGCGTGAGAGATGGAGCGAGAAACGGGGTTCGAACCCGCGACCTCAACCTTGGCAAGGTTGCGCTCTACCAGCTGAGCTATTCTCGCTTTGTTGGATAATACATATTCATTCTATTTGGAAAACGAAGTTAGTCAAACTATTTTTAATATGAGAAGAATAGTAAAAATAATTAAGTTTTTATGCATGATCTTTGCACTTTGTTTTAGGATGACGTACAGATAGAGCTTGAAAAGATATCATGCACATTTGATAATTAAAAAAGTTCACCTTTTCTGTAATTCCAAGAAAGATTGTAAAAACTAAACTTTCATGAATTTTAAAATTTTACAAAATAATATAATCTGTTTTCTGGTAATCCTTCTCATTTTTACCTTTGTCAAGCAGCTTGAGGCAGCCTCCCCTTCTTACCAGCCAGCACCGCTTCGGAATCAGTCACTGTTATTTGAAACAAGCGGTAAAGCTATCCGGAAAATTAAGTTGGATGTTTCCTCAATAAAAAAGCCTGTTGTAAAGAAAATAACCAACTCCAAAACACCTTACCGCAATAAATTTTGGAAAGTTGAAGGCAATAGTTATGACATACCAATCAGGTTTAATTTAAAAGTCAAAAGTATCCTACGGAAGTTTGCATCAAAGAATCGTAAGCAATTAATAGTGGGTATTCAGCGTTCTGGCAAATTTATGCCCATGATAACCAGGATGCTGCAGAAAGAAGGACTGCCGCTGGACCTGGCTTACATGGTTCCGGTTGAAAGTAATTTCAATGTTCGCGCTCGGTCTAAAAAAAGTGCTGTAGGATTATGGCAATTTATTGCTTCAACTGGACGGATTTACGGCTTAAAAATTAATCGTTGGATAGATGAAAGGAGGGATCCTGTTCTCGCGACTAAAGCAGCAATCACTTACCTAAAGCACCTTTACGGTATTTTTGGTGATTGGGAACTTGCAATGGCTGCTTATAATTCAGGAGAAGGACGTGTAAAAAGAGCTATAAACAGGGCGAAGAAAAAAGGACGTAAACACAATTTTTGGTCACTGCGTCTGCCTCGAGAAACCAGGGGTTATGTCCCGTCTATTATGGCAATGGCAGTCATATATAAAAATCCGAAGCGCTATGGTTTTGGACATGTACGCCCACTTTCACCAATGGATGAAACAAAAGCCAGTTTGACTGTAGCTTTTTCTCTGGAAGAGGTAGCAAAGCGCTCAAAAATGTCATTCAGTGCACTTCGAGATAAAAACCCTGCTTTGTTTCTGGGCGTACCACCTATGACTCAGACGAGTTATTCGTTCTATGTACCACAAAACAATCGACAGGAGTTAATGGCTTCTCTGAAGCAGAACCCAAATCCTTCAAAAAAATGGGGACATTCATATAATGCCCTTCTGGGCAGTTCTAATCGGGTGACAAGAGTACTTGAAAAATTTGGAGCACCAATTTATTTTCGCGTTAAGACAGGAGACAATTTATGGGACTTGGCTCGTAAACATAAAACATCTATTAGAAGATTAGCAAGGTGGAACAGGCTTAATTCGAAATCTGTTTTGCGGGTCAATCGCAGACTAAAGATTTATGTTCCCACCTGGCGGGTTTTCAGGGAAGTTGCCAGAAATTCTTCTTATTCCAGTAAAAGATTAATTGCCCTGAGAATTCGGGTCCCAAAGGGAGGTGCTCTGTCTGTAATTGCTGAGAAATATAAGACTAGTGTCAGGAAATTGATGCGTTGGAATAAATTGAGCAGCCCTCATGCAATCCGCGCGGGACAAAGTCTAGTGGTTGGATACCGTAAAGCTTCAAACAGTAATCTACCCCGCGAAGCAAGTGTGATTCGTGTTCCGCGAAATACTACACTGTCTCACTTAGCTATTCGCTACAAAACATCTGCGAAAAAACTGATGAGCTGGAACGGTTTAACTAATTCCAGGCAACTTCGGACGGGAATGAGGCTTTATGTAAAAGCACCTGAAAAAATTAAACGAAAACAGCAAAAAAGTATTATTGCAAAAAAGAATTCAAGAAGATTAATTAAAGTCCGGCACAAGATTATTAGTGTACGTAATGGCGACACTCTGTGGGGAATTGCCAGAATTTACCGAACCACAGTTAAGGTGTTGGTTGCACTTAACGAGCTGAAGTCTGAAAGCCACCTGAGACTCAATCAAAAATTGATTGTTCCTTACCGCTCATAAATCATTCGTCCCCTTGTTTTTGCAGACATTTTTGCATTTTAATCAAAATCCAACATTATCTTTCTTTCAGATATATAAATTCAAAACGGCTTTTTAATGGCGGTCTTTACCGAGGAAAAGAAAAAATTACTTATCGAAGCTCTTTCTTAC
>ENA-UPTF01001981-UPTF01001981.1-marine-metagenome-genome-assembly--contig:-NODE-1981-length-12269-cov-2.836368_pt1 | contig 12269 bp, 5 predicted proteins | sample MGYA00238166_ERZ767019 | MGnify/ENA primary metagenome ERZ767019 (study PRJEB28930, sample SAMN06266391) | marine metagenome | isolation source: Sea water from 250 m depth | place: Atlantic Ocean | study... | reverse complement strand
GCCTGGTCCCAGTTTCAATTTCTAATTCAAATTCTTCGGTCGAAGAGATGCGTTACGAACCGTTTGCTATTCATAACTGGATTATTAATCCGCGTATGTCTTTAGAAACCTCAGTTCTTTATGAGTATTCGGAAATTACTCAGAGAGGTGATGTTTCCAAGCAGCGGGATTTCAATTTCGTAAAGCCGAAAGTAGATTTCCGCTATGACCTGACTCCAACCTGGCAGATTCGGGGTACGATTGAAAAAATTGTTAACCAATTAACTTTTAATGATTTTGTTGCCGCATCGGATGAGGCGGACGAAGATTCCAATGTGCAGGCAGGTAACGCTAATTTGCGCCAGGACTGGTATTGGAACTATGAGATTAGCAGTGAATATCGACTGCCAAATGATATCGGTGTAGTGAGTGGACGACTCTATTATGAAGATTGGCGTGACTCTATTGAGCGATTGGATGTAACCATAGACGAAGATAACTTATTAAGCGCCAACGGCAATATTGGCGATGGCGAGAAATATGGCATTGATATAAATAGCAGTATTCGATTGCGTATGATTAACCTGCCTAATTTATTAATTACCGCGAGTCTCAATGCTGAGGATTCGAAAATCACCGATCCTTTCCTTGGTATCGAGCGCAGGATGCTGGGAAGTTTCCGTGGGCGCAACACACTGGGATTTCGTCACGATATCCCAAATTGGAATCTCAATTATGGTGTTAACTGGAGCAACCTCTGGGACGGTAATCGATCTCGTTATGATATAGATGACATTGAGCTTTCTGCTGGCGATCCGTTCTGGTCGGCATTTGTGGAATGGGTTAGCCCGCAAAACATTACTTTCAGACTCGACGCGCTACGAATCATAAATAACGGTGAATTTTGCCGGGAGCGACAGCGTTTTGTGGGTCGAATATCTTCAGGAATTCTTGAAGAGATTGAAGATCAATGCACAAGATCCGGCCCCACCGTCTCTCTCCGGGTTACCGGTACTTTCTAGTCAAATTGGGAAGGGTGTGGCTGGCGATTGTTTGGTGCTTCGCTTAGCTCTGACTTGTGCCGCTGTCTCCTTAACCATTTCTTTATCTCAACTGTAATTCCATAGCTGGATATACAATTTGTAACCAATTCATTGGATTAGCTGTGTAATACTCTCGCCCGCAAAGAAATGGGAGTTCGGGTTGAATCGACGCAGATTCGAACCTAAAAACTGAGGAAGTACCAGATGTTTCGTTGCCCGAAGGGGAATTTAGTTGCTGTTTTAATTGCATTTACCGCGCAATATGGGTTTGGACAAGATAATGTGGGTGACGATTCTACTGTAGTTTATCCATCGAATTATTTCAGTGAATGGACGCCTGTGACTGCTCAGGACATGTTGGATCGAATTCCAGGTCTCAGTGATGGCCGCAGCAGCGGGTCTAGCAGAGGGTTTAGTGGTGGTGGGCGACCTGGTGGTTTTAGTCGCAGTTCTCGTGGCGGCGGTCGCGGTTTCGGCGGCGGTAGTCGAGAGACTGAAATCCTCATTAATGGAAAGCGTACTGCAGGGAAAAACAATAGCACGGGAGGACAGCTTACCCGTATCACTTCAGATCAAGTCGACTATATTGAAATCATTCGCGGCACTTCAGGTGAATTGGATGTGCGGGGAAGTGGGCAGGTAATCAATGTTGTTCTTTACGAAGCTTTTACTGATTTATCGATGCAGTACGAGCTTGGTGCGGTTCAGTCCGATAACAATACGGTAAAGCCTTCGGGCAGTTTATCTTTTAGCGGCCAGACTGGAGCGCTTGATTATCAAATCGAGGCGCGTGCAAGCGAGGTTTATTTCAGAAATGTCAGTAAAGAATATTCAGTACTGGGTGATTTTTCCCCAAATGATCGTATCAGAGAAATCAGTCAGACTGATGGTGATAACAGCACAATAAGCGCAAACCTCGGCTATGACATTAATCCCAATAGCAGTGCTAGATTCAATACGCAGTTTACCGAAGGGTCTGGTGATAATGATACTCTCAGACGCACTACCGATTTAAAAGTCTTTCCCAATGTCGATTTTTTCCAAAGAGAAGAAAGTCCCAGAGAAATAGAAAACTGGGAAATTGGCGCTGATTATGAATACAACACGGCGCGTGGTGATAGATTTAAAGTTTTAGCTATAAGCAATGCTTTCAGTGATGCCCTGACTCGCGAGCGCTGGGATATTTCGGGCCCTCAAAGCGAAGATAAAAATCTGTTTCTAGATTCTGGCAGCACTACCCGTGAGCGCATTATTCGTGGATCCTATACATTTGATATGTTTGGTGGTTCACAAGATATCGAACTCGGTGCCGAGCGAGCACAAACTATTCTCGATTCGAAACTAGCCTTGGGAATTGGGGGTATACCTGGCACACCTTCATCTGACTTTGGTGGTCTGGTCCCAGTTTCAATTTCTAATTCAAACTCTTCGGTCGAAGAGATGCGTTACGAGCCCTTTGTAATTCACAACTGGATTTTTAGTCCAAGAATGTCACTGGAAACTTCAGTGCTATATGAAGATTCGGAAATTACTCAGAGGGGCGATGTTTCAAAATCTCGTGATTTCGATTTTGTAAAACCGAAAGCTGATTTTCGCTATGACCTGACTCCGCAGATCCAACTTCGGGGAACAATTGAGAAGATAGTAGAACAGTTAACTTTTAACGACTTCGTTGCTGCTACTGACGAACGTGATGAAGACTCTAATGTACAATTAGGAAACGAAAACCTAAGACAGGAATGGTATTGGAACTATGAGTTCAATGCTGAGTATCGACTGCCAAATGATATTGGGGTTGTAAGTAGTCGGCTCTATTTTGAGGATTGGCACGATCGCATTGAGCGCATCGACGTTTCTCCTTCCGACGATGACTTGCAGGGAGCAAACGGAAACATCGGCGATGGTGAGAAGTACGGCATCGATATTAATAGCAGTACCCGCATGCGCATGATCGGACTGCCAAACTTGTTAGTTACAGGTTCGGTTAATGTCGAAGACTCGAAGATTAAGGACCCCTTCCTAGGCATTGAAAGAAGAATGCAATTCAGTCGGCGCGGGCGCACTACCTGGAGTTTTCGTCATGATATTCCCGAAAGGAATTTAAACTGGGGTATGCGCTGGAGTAACTCTTTTGACGGTAATCGTAAGACCTACGATCTAGTGGATATCGAGTTGTCGGCAGGAGATCCGTTCTGGTCAGCATTCGTTGAATGGGTCAGCCCTCAAAATATTACCTTCCGTTTGGATGCTGATCGTATCATCAGTGACGCTGAGTTTTGCCGGGAGCGGCAACGATTCGTAGGAAGAATTTCCAGCGGTATATTGGAAGAAATCGAAGACCAGTGCAGTGCCTCCGGCCCCACCTTATCGCTGCGGATTACTGGCACTTTCTAGCTCGTGAGAAGGGTTAGACAGCATCGCAAAAATCGGCACACTTTGAAACATTTTTCATTTACGCTGAGAGCCCGAATTGTGGCAGGATATGGGAGTTTAGACCCGTATTTTGCCCAGGTAATCTACGGCTCTGAAATACCGGATTTTTAGGGCTTTTTGATATCCAGAGAGCCACTGAGAAGTAGGAGAGAAAATTGAATACTGTAACTCTAAAAAGACGTTTACTGGGACTTCTGGCCGGCCTAATAGCGCTGCCAACCCTAGTAAACGCTCAAGATTCCGCCGAATGGTATACCCTGGGTAATGATTATGCCCATACGCGCTTTACACCATCTACTGAGATTACCGCTGAAAATTTCAGTGATCTGGAAGCGGCATGGGAGTGGGACGGCGCCAGCTTCGGTGCAGTAAGTGGACGTTCCACACCATCGTATATCGATGGGAAATTGTTCACTGTGGCCGGTTACAACCGCCATGTAATTGCGATTGATCCAAAGACTGGTGAGACGATTTGGTCTTATCGAGAGCCGAAGACTCCTCGGGCTGAATACTCCATGCGGGCCGACTACGGTAAGGGCATCGCCTATACCGAAATAGATGGTCGTGGTGTGATATTCATCATTTCGCCGGGATTCTTCATGACAGCTCTTGATGCTGATACTGGTATCCCTTTAGAGAACTGGGGAACACCAGTCCCTATCGACGGCTTTCCGCAAACTGGTGTGGTGGATCTGATTAAGGACCTTGGTCACCCTTATGATCCTTATGAAGGCATTCCTTTAGAAACTGGTTACATTACTTCTTCATCGCCACCAATCGTTGTCAACGATACTATTGTTGTTGGTAACTCTGCAGAGCAGGGTTATCACCAGGCGCGTATTGAAAATGTGCCAGGTGACATTCTTGGTTATGACGCGCGTACTGGTCAGTTCAAGTGGAAATTTAATGTGATTCCACAACCTGGTGAGTATGGTCATGAGACTTGGGAAAATGATGCATGGGAATGGACAGGAGATGTATCTTCTTGGGCGCCACTTTCTGCCGACCCCGAGAACGACCTAGTTTATATTCCAACGAACAGTGCAACCATCGATTACTACGGTGGTTTTAGGCCTGGAGATAATCTCTTTGCGGCAAGTATTATCGCGCTGAATGCCAGTACTGGCGAAAGGTCATGGCACTTCCAGTTTGTGCATCATGAGATTTGGAACTTCGATACACCAACGGCACCAATCGCATTGGATATTAATGTCGATGGTCGCGATATTCCTGCAGTAGTTCAGGCAACGAAGCAAGGTTGGTTGTACACCTTTAATCGCATTACCGGCGAGCCAGTTTGGCCTATCGTCGAGCGACCGGTTCCTGCTTCCATTGTTCCAGGTGAGGTATTGTCGCCAACTCAACCACACGTAACTTGGCCTGAACCTTATTCAATGCAAGGAATTGGTGAAGACGATTTGATCGACTTCACTCCTGAATTAAAGGCGGAAGCCATTATCGCTATGGAAGATTATGTGATGGGTGGTTTATTCAATCCGCCGATTCACGCCAACAATCCTGATGGCAAGTATGCTGCAATGAACTGCCCTGGTGGTGCTGGCGGTGTGAACATTACCAGTCCTCCGGTAGCTGATCCAAATACGGCAACACTTTATGTTAATGAGCACACTGCTTGTTTTGCACTCCGCTTGATTCCAGGTGAAGAAGCAGACCTGCTGTTCCCTAATTCAACTGGAACAACAACTTCGCAATTTGCTAATGGCGTTCCTGGCGCGACTGCACGTCCGCCACGGCATCCTTCAGGTCTTCCAATCTGGAAGCCGCCTTATAGCACCATCGTTGCTTATGACATGAACACCGGTGAGAAAAAATTCACTGTTCCAACCGGTGAGACTCCGCAACGTTACAAGGATGTGTTTGAGCGTTATGGTGTGCCTGAAAGTGAGTACGGTAATACTGGCACCGGTGCACTTGTGCCAATGGTTGCTACACCAAATATGCTGATTTATTCAGACACGGCATCCGATGGCACTCCGATGCTTTGGGCTATCGACAAAGACAATGGTGAAATCATCGGTGAAATCGAAGCGCCAGCTCGCAGCAGTTACGGTATGAGCTCTTGGACCCATGATGGTCATCAGTACATTATGTTGCAGACTTCTTCGAAGCTAACAGCAATGGCTTTACCAGCTGCTCAAGCTGAAAGCTCTGGATATTAAGCGAATAGGCAGTTTGCAAATAAAAAACCCGGCTTAATAGCCGGGTTTTTTGTGTCAAATATATTCAGCCAGAAGTTCTAAAATCCATTAGAGTTGCGATGATATCCTCATTATCAATATAACCATCCTTAGAAAGAGTATCGACGTAAATAATCTCGCTGGTATTTTCGCCACAGGCCTGCCAACGTCGAATGAATCGCACATTGTTGGTACCGGCAAAAATTGTAAATGTCTTTATGCCTTCTGCCGCAGCAATATGTTGGCAAGCAGAGTCATAACCAATAAATTCATCGCTCTGATTAATGAGAGCACTAATTTCACCTATTGAACATTCGATTCCAATCAATTGAGCGCTGAAATCGCATCTCTGGATATCAGAGAATGCAGTTTCCGCTGTTGTGACGCCGGCTTCCTGAGCTGCTTGTAATAATGAAGAACTTTGTTCTCGTTCTTGGTATCCAAATCCTAAATCCAAAACAATTTTAGTATTCGGTTCATTTAATAGAGTTAGCAGCAGCTCTTTCTCAAATTCACCTTGAACACGTTTGCGTTCATTGCCGCCCACGCCAAGATTTACAGTAATTACTGTAGAAATTTTGTTGGGATCAATTTTTAATCGAAATTGCTCAGCGCTTTGTAAATTTGATTCTACTGGCCATACCTTGGGATAACAGAATTCTTCGTTGCCGAGGATATTATCTAGCCATTGATTTGTAAGTTGTGCCATGGAGGCGTGCTTGGATGAGCCTTGTTTTCCCCTAGAATTAAAGAAGCGATAGTTCGGTAATGGAACTAGGGGCAGCACGCCCAGCTGTGTTAAGCGGGAATCTGGATCCAGAATTAGAAATTCTACCGGGGATAAGTTCGCAATTATTCGTCTTACTTCCGTCAGCAATTGCAACCAAACCTGGAACTTCTCTAATAATCCACCGCGTCTTGCATAGTTAAGTTCATGCACTTGAATATTCGATTCGCGGGCAAAGATTTGTTTTAATTTTCCATTGCCTATTACAACGATCTCAGAATTTGGATAAAACTGGGCGACTCGCTGGCAGATGACTGAGGTAATTGCGACATCCGCGCCGACAGTAACCCGAGACAGTATAAGAACTTTCTTTGGTCGAACAATTCCACTAAGTTTGCGATCTGGAGTTAGGCGAATCGATTCTATGCGCTGATAGAGTTGTTCTTCAGTGCGTAAATGAAATGAATAAAGTTCCGATTTCATTTCTTTGCCTTCCGGAATATGACAAAGATAATTGACGACTTGGCAGATTAACCGGTTATAGGTTTCGGTTTGAAGTTCTTCGAAATCGTCACAGAGGCGTTCAATTACTGTGCCGAACAACGTACGGGCAGCGATCTGATTAAGAGATTCATCTGCGAAATTGGTGGCCATTTCGCAAAGTAAGTGAATATGCTCGCGGTTGTATTCATCGCTGTAGTAATAACGATCTATAAAGCTTGAAGCGACGCGCTTCGCCAGAGAATCCAAGTGCTGGGGGTCTGCTGATTTTTTTAGTTCCTGCCATTGCTCTTGGTAGTAATTCGATTTCAAACCGATACCCCATTTAAGGAGGATTGACAGGCTTTGAATACATCAGATGGAGTAAGTTCACGCATGCAGGCATGATGCCCAAGGGGACAGGCTTTCTTATGACACGGGATGCAAGCTAAGTCCTTTTGCATGACGACAGAATGTTCCAGATTACTCTCAGTGTAGATTGGGCTTGTCGGACCCATTAAAACGATATGAGGAACATCAAATGCAACCGCATAATGCCTTGGTCCGGTATCGTTTGTGATTAGTAAATTACAGCGTTTAATCAGGGGTTTCAATTTGGCCAGATCGATTTTGTCTCGCGCGGTGTTGATTATGTCGACAGAACTGGTTTCAACAATTGCCGCAGCAATTTCCTCTTCTCCTGGTCCCGCAAATAGCAGAAATTTGCAGTTGTATTTGGCAGTAAGTAATTCGGTCAGCTTACTAAAGTGTTCTGCTGGCCAGCACTTGGAAGAACCAAAACTTGCGCCAGGGTTTAAACCAATAACCAGATCTCCGTGCTGAATACCGTAATTATGCAGCCTGGCATTAGCTTCACCCTGTAGTCGATCAGAAATATAGAGTTTAGGTTTTGGATGGTCCGGAAGATCTAATTCTAAAAAACGACATAATTCTAGATAGTAGTCCTGCATGGGCATGGGTTTGTATTTGCCATTTTCTACAATAGGTTTCGGACCCTGAAGAAAAAATTTGCGCAGATTTCTTTTGTAACCGTATACCAATGGAATTCCTGCATACTTAAATGTTAGATAGGAGTGGGTGGTATTGGGCAGAAGCAATCCCATCTGCGGTTTTGTTCGGGAAAGCGTATTACGAATCACCTCGAGCCCTTTGAAATTCTTATCCTGGCAATCAACGATGAAGTTAAACCATGGGCTGTCTTCCAGAATGCCCTTTGCATAGGGCCGGACTAAAGCGGTTATGGTTGCGCGGGGGAAATTGCTTCGCAAGCATTGAAATACTGGAGTGGCCATGACGATATCGCCAACCCAATTGGGACAGCGAACTACCAGGCTATCAATAGACTGTAATGCCGGGAGCATGGTTATGGAACTTTTTGTTGCGGCTAACTTTGGTCGAGGGTATAGGCGACTGCTTCTTTCTTCTGGCCGGTCGCCATTTGTTCACGCTCTTGCTTAATATAATCAGAGCGTACACCCATGACGTTTGAATATCGAATAGTGTAATGAATCTTATCTTCCGCAATTAATTGTTCAGACAGATCTCGATCATAAGCAACAAGATCTTCATACTCCTGCAGCCAGGTTTCTCTATCCATGGCTTCTATTTTTTCTACTAGCTTGCGATAAATTGGTGCACATTCCCAATCAGTCTCAGCATTAACGTACCAATTGCAGAGTTTGGATAATTTATCCAGGAATAAATCGTGATCTTCACCGAAATTTAAGCAGGACCCATCGAAGTAGTTACCTTTGCCTGCCATCTTCGATTCGTCGATAAGTGGTTTGGCGATCTCATAGCCAGCGGTTCCTTTAAAAGGGAAGAACAAGGCCCAGCGGAAACGGCCCATTTTAACTTTGGCACAGAGACGAATGGTTTCCATGATCTCTTCGCGAGATTCATAAGGAAGACCGAACATGATGAATGCCGAACTATGTAAGTCATAAGCATGAGCAGAGTAGAAAGAATGTTCAATCTGCTCATTCTTCATGTAGCGTTTTAGCACTTCGCGCCGCACGCGAGGACAGCCAGACTCTAAACCGAACTTAACTATTATGCAGCCAGCTTCTTTTAAAGCTTTTGCGGCTCTTTCATCGAAACAGTTTACATGGCCGTTTACTACGAAAGGTATACCAACATTATGTTTTTTGTAGGCTTCACAAAACTCAACAACATAATCGGTGTTTAAAGTAAATAAGTCATCATCAAAGATGAAAGTATTAATTTCTGGGTTTTCTTTTAGTAGTTTTTTCAAATCGTCCATCATTACATCGACTGGAAAGTGGCGTAAAAAGTCTTTTACACTTTTCGCTGCGCCGTCTTCAATGTATTGATCAACGATCTCGATATTAAAACAGTAAGTGCATTTATATGGACAGCCACGAGACGTGAGTATACCCATCCAGCCGCGAGTTTCTTTCATGACAGCCTGCATATCGAATACTTCATAGTCCAGTGGCGGCAGCTTTTCCAGGTCTGGGAATGGAGCTACGGGATTTGAAACTGGCACGCCTCCCATCCAAGATCTGAAGTTCGCTAAGGTGTGTGGAGTTTTTCCTTTTTCTAAAGAGTCCATAAGTTCTAACAACGCCCAGTCACCTTCGCCGACGCAAACATAGTCAAACATCTTCGACTTATGCACTTCATCGGGAACCATAGTGCAATGTACTCCGCCAATGACCTGGACTAATTCTGGAATTACTTCGCGAATATCTTTGCTCTTCTCTTCCACCCACTCCATTTGTTGAGACATCACGGAGAAGCCTACTAATCCGGGTTTGGTCTCACGGATGTATTCGATGATTTCTTGGCTTGAAGGTACTGGTTTGTATTTCTCTGAGACATGCATCAAGTCGAGTTCGTGACCATTGGCGTGGAGCACGCCGGCGAGGGAGGCAATGCCATGATTGGTGCCTAAGGGGGCATCAATCTGGGGATAGATCATCAGTATCTTCATAAGCAGGGTGGCGGCTTGTCCAAGTCCTTGTTTTTATAGGTTTAGTTATTTAGGCGTGCAGTTTACCATCGAATAGCTTGTGTCAATAAGTAAATTGGCTTCCCGTTGTATAACATCGGACTATATAGGGATATTCTTGATCAAAGTCAAAGTAATAGTGGCCCGGGGCCAACGGGAACTTGGTGAGAGTCTAAGCCACTATCATGTCGTGTTTGTGGATAACGGTTTTTGTGATTGCTCTCCGTCGCTGGTAGCATTAACAATCATGTCCGCCGTTACCGGCACGCGATTAAAGATATGACCACCCAATGCATCGGATATGGCACAGAGTAATGCGGCGGATGCACAGCCTTGTATCGGTTCTCCTATACCTTTAACTCCAACCGGATTTTGTGGGTCTGGAATATCGGTAGCAGCCCAGTCCATTGGTGAGGGCACATCCAGATAAGTTGGTAACTTGGAATTATGAATGCCAGTGGCAGAAGGCAGTCCGTTTTGGGGATCATAAGCATGACGTTCAAACCCTGCCATGCCGAAGCCCATAACTGCTGCACTCTTTATCTGGATATCTAATCCTCGCGGATGCAGCACGGTACCGCAATCCGCAACTCCCAAGTAATCCAAGATTTCGTATTTGCCGGTTTCCAGATCTAATTGAATCTGAATAAATCCTGCTGCTAACGCTGGGACGGTTCCCTCTTTGTCCAAGTTGTCGCGAGCTACGCCAATGAGACCGGTGCCTGCTAATCCAGCGACTGAGCGGCTGGTCATGGCATTGATGTCCTCTGGAGCGTTCTGGCCGGAGTATTTCCCGCCCAACTCTATCGCGCGGGCAGCGGCATCAGCATAGGTTATGAATATTGATGGATCTTCTGCACGGAACACGCGTTCCTCGCCGATATCATAATCCGCTGGCGAGCCGCCTAAATCGATGGCAGCTATTTCTAAAAGTTTTTCAAGTGCATCCATTGCCGCTACATAGTTTGTACGGGTCATGGTAAATGAGGTATTGGAACCAAACTGCCCAAAGTTCCAAGGAAGATGTTTACGGCTATCACCTCGCTGGATAACACAGTTATCCCAGTTACATTTCAGTACTTCTGCTGCAACACGGGAGGTGGCGGTATGAGAATAAGTTCCTAGATTTCCCACGCCGGTATGAATATGCAACTTGCCATCTGGAGTGATGCGTACCAAGCCATCGAAGCCATTGCTGCCAGCAGAGTGATAGGCTTGACCGACTCCGACTCCGATAACTTTGCTGCCATTGCGTTGTCCGCTTTGGGCAAGTTTCGCTTCCCAGTCAAATTGGTCAGCACCAATTGCCAATGCGTCAGCAAGGTGAGAGCTGGTTAATGTGCTGGAACTTGAGCCATAAGTATCGTCACTCAATGGCGCGTTTACCTGGCGAATAGTTAAGGGATCCAATCCTAACTCTCTAGCTGCTTTATCTAACAATGGTTCTATTGCGGAGTGAATTTGATTCTGTCCTGGACCACGCTGCGGCCCTTTCAATGGCGTATTAGTGAAAACGGGAATCCCTCGAAAGCGCATGGCTTCCGGTTGATAAACAAGAGACACCGCATCGCCAGCAGAGAGCCAATCAGAAAATCCGGAGTTGGCACCGTTGTCTTGAACCACATAAAGGTCGATGGCAGTTATGCGACCATCGCTTCGAAATCCCATCTTAGCGCGGCCCTGGAATCCATGGCGGGCTGAGCCAATGTAATACTCTTCTTCGCGACTGACGCGCATCATTACTGGTCGCCCAGTTAAACGTGACATGTGTGCAGGTATGGACATAGCAGGATATGCACCACCTTTTGAGCCGAAGCCACCGCCGCAATACTCTGCTACGAATACTAAATCTGCCGGATCAATTCCGATGTACGCTGCAATTGCCGGTACCGGAAAACTTTGGCTTTGGCTGGAACCATAAAGAAAACATTTTCCGTTTTCCCAATAGGCCATGGCTGAACGTGGTTCCATGGAATTATGGGAGAAACTCGCGGTTACAAAACTTTCGTCCAATATATAATCCGCTGAGTTAAAGCCTGCGTCCAAATCACCAACAGTCCATTCCCGAGCAGGTTCACCTTGAGGAAGTTCGCTATTAGTGAGTGAAGCAAATTCATCATCGCTCCAATGTATGGAGCGAAAATCATCTTGCATCGTGGAGTTACCCACGTTGCCTTGAGTGCGGGCATGAGGCCCACCAGGCCTTAAACTAGTAAGCGGATCTACTACGAATGGCAATGGTTCGAAATCGAAATTAATCGCTTCAATGGCGTCTTCTGCCGTGCGCTCATCTACAGCAGCTACCGCAAGTATTGGATCACCAACATATGCTGGTTCGTTGGTAAGTATAGGATTGCCGAGATTTGGCATTTGCGGCACATCCTCGGCGGTTAAGATTGCAACTACGCCTTCCA
>ENA-UPTF01001980-UPTF01001980.1-marine-metagenome-genome-assembly--contig:-NODE-1980-length-12279-cov-3.170382_pt1 | contig 12279 bp, 9 predicted proteins | sample MGYA00238166_ERZ767019 | MGnify/ENA primary metagenome ERZ767019 (study PRJEB28930, sample SAMN06266391) | marine metagenome | isolation source: Sea water from 250 m depth | place: Atlantic Ocean | study... | reverse complement strand
TTCTCCTGAAGGAATCGGGTCACTGATCCCATCAATAAGCGTCTCACCATTGACCACAACTCTCGCTTTTCCTGCCTGTATCAAAGTCAGAGTGTGAAGACCGTCTTGGTCGGATGTCAATTGCGATTTAGCCCGAAAGCTAAAACTAGTAATGTCATCAACACCTTCTATTCTTTCAAAGTGGAGTAAACGACCATCAGGTTTTGTTGATGTTGCTACTGAAGTTCCTTCGCATTTGAAACCATCGAAGTATTCAATCGAAAAACCTTGTTCACCATTTTCTGTTGTCAGAATTCTCCGCGCTATAGGCCTACTAGTTCTGTCTGAAACTGTTCCGGGTTCGTAAACAATTTCACAATTTTCAAATCTATTTTCAAAAGCTTCTAGTGGTGATACCACATATTGTGGCACTAGTTGAGCTGAGCCGCCGCCCATTATCATCGCTGTTGCAGCATTTGGTCCTATTAAGGCAATGCTCTTTAATTCCTCTTCATTAAATGGAAGCAATCCGTCATTTTTCAGCAAGACCATTGATTCAGCAGCGGCTTTTCGAACCAAAATACGATCATCAGGATTTTCGAGTTCTCTTTCAGGGATTTGAAGCGGATCTTCAAAAGCACCTGTCCTTTCGAGTAAAAGAAGCAACCTGCGAACCGAAGAATCTAATGTCGTTTCATCAATCTCTCCGCTATTTACCAGTTCAACGATTTTTTCTCCGTAGTGCTCGACAGGACCCGGCATTTCTAAATCGAGTCCAGCGTTAACAGAATTTGCAGTTGATCTAGTAGCAAACCAATCGCTGACAACTATCCCATCGAAACCCCATTCGTCTCGTAAAATTTTTGTAAGAATATTTTCATTTTCACATGCATAAACACCGTCTAAACGATTGTATGCAGCCATTATTCCCCAAGCCTGAGCTTCCTTTACTACCGCTTCGAATGGAGCCAGATATATTTCTCGCAATGCTCTTTCAGGCACAACAGAATCTATTGTGTTCCTTTCAAATTCAGAATCGTTAGCAACAAAGTGTTTTGTTGTTGTCCCTACTCCACCCGACTGAACACCTTTTACAAATTCAACAGCAATGCTCGAAGTGAGAAAAGGATCCTCCGAATAGCATTCAAAATTTCTTCCTGCAAGTGGCGTTCGGTGAATGTTGACGGTTGGAGCCAGAAGAACGTGGGAGCCTCTTGCACGGGTTTCGCGCGCTAATGCTTTTCCCAACTGATTAATTAGCTCCGGATTCCAAGTCGCTCCTAGAGCTGAACCACACGGAATACACAAAGCCGGTGTACCTGAACCTAAAAGGCCTGCCCCTCTCGCACCTGCTGGGCCATCCGTTACTTTAAGCGAAGGTATTTCTAGACGTTCTACAGGAAACGCATCCCAAACCCCTCTACCCGACATCAAAGTAGCTTTCTCTTCAAGAGTTAATTCTGTCAATAAGTCATCTATGCGTTTACTCATATATAGATATTTAACCTACAAAAATTAATTTTGCTAATGGGGTTTTAAAAGATATATCTATTCACAAAATGCGACTCAATGATCTCGGAAGTAACCTTTTCTTTATGTTCGATTTAATAATTAAAAATGGCACTGTAATTGACGGAACTGGTTCACCTGGAATAAAGACTGACATTGCTGTATCTGATGGGAAAATTTCAGATATCGGCAGCTTTGATGAAAGTGAAGCAAAAGAAATTGTTAATGCGGAACACATGATCGTTTGTCCGGGTTTTATTGACCCTCACACCCATTATGATGCTCAGCTTTTCTGGGATCCTTACGCCTCACCTTCCAATCTTCATGGGGTCACAAGTGTCGTTATGGGCAACTGTGGTTTTTCAATTGCTCCGATATCCGATACTTCTGACGCTGAATACCTTGGGGCGATGCTCGTTCAAGTAGAAGGCATGTCCGCTGAAGCACTTCGTTTAGGTGTTGATTGGAAATGGAATTCTTTCGAAGATTATCTGGGACGTTTAGATGGGAATGTAGGAGTTAATGTCGCTGCGATGGTAGGTCATTGTGCTCTTCGGCGAACCGTTATGAAAGAAGATGCTGTGAAACGCGAAGCTACCGAAGATGAGATAGCAAAAATGCAAAAACTTCTTGGGGAAGCTCTTAAGGCTGGTGGTCTCGGTTTTTCCACGAGCCGTTCATTCACTCACACAGATGGTGACGGTTTACCCGTCCCTTCAAGGGTTGCATCTGTGGAAGAGGTTTTAGCGCTAGCAGAAGTTTGTGAGAAGTACCCCGGCACGACACTTGAATGGGTGGCAGATGGGTGCATGAACGGTTTTTCCGATGAAGAAGTTGAACTGATGACTCAAATGTCACTGCGAGCTAGACGTCCTTTAAATTGGAACGTTCTGACAGTCGATTCTGCTCGCCCTGATGACTACAGAAATCAAATAAATGCATGCGAGCGCGTAGCCGAAGAAGGTGGAAGAGCAATGGCCCTCACCATGCCGATTCTGGTTGGAATGACGATGCATTTTCATTCATTCTGCGCTCTTTACAAGCTTCCAGGATGGGACGAAATAATGAATCTTCCTGAAGATGAGAAAAAACAGAAATTAGCTGATCCTTCTGTGAGGAAATCTCTTGAAGAAAATGCGGCTTCACCAGAAGCAGGAGTTTTTTCAAGGCTTACAGGTTGGGGCAAATATCGAATAGGGGAAACTTTTTCTGCAGAAAATGAAGGGCTTGATGGAAGACTGGTTTCTGACATTGCCCGAGAACGCGGAACTAGAGATTTCTATACTCTTCTTGACATAGTTTTAGCAGACGATCTTAAAACAGTTCTATGGCCTGGACCTACCGATGATGATCCTGCCAGTTGGCTGATGCGACAAACTGTTTGGGAGCACGACGAGGTGATGATTGGTGGTTCGGATGCTGGAGCTCACCTTGATCGCATGGCAGGGGCTTCTTATCCGACTGAATGGATCCACGACTGCCTTAGCGGGAGGAAACTCGCATCTGTCGAAAAAGCCATCGAGCATATGACTGACGTTCCAGCCAAATTTTTTGGTTTAGTGAACCGGGGCAGAATCGAAAAAGGTTTTTGTGCTGATTTAGTTATTTTCAAGCCTGATCAAATCAATTCGCAAGAGCTAAAAATATTAAATGACCTGCCAGGGGAAGACCCGCGTCTTTATTCAGGAGCTGAAGGGATTGACAAAGTTTTCATTAACGGGGTTCTTACGATAAATGATGGGCATCCCACAGAAGCTTTGCCGGGTGTTGTTTTACGTTCAGGAACCCACACTGTCACAAACCCAATCCCAGCTGACTGCTAAATGACACAATTATCTGAAAGTCTGATGATTCTCTCAAGACTTAAGGGCATCTAACGAAATGCCTGAGTCTCCAAGACCAAAAATCAGGCACATGCCTGGGCTCGATGGAGCCCGTGGCCTTTGGGTGATTCTGGGACCCCTTCTCTACCATGCTCGACCTGAAAATGTGCCTGGTGGCCCTTCAATCGTTCCGGGGGGAATACTGTCTCTTGACTTGTTTTTCGTATTATCAAGTTTTCTTATTGTCACTATCGCTCTAAAAGAATGGGATCTGGCTGGAAAAATAGATCTTAAGGGATACGCCGGGAGGCGCGCGCGAAGACTTCTTCCTGCTTTATTGGTAGCACTCGTAGGTCTAACTGCTTATCTAGTTTTTTTCGGACATGCAGGTCAAGTAAGTCGCTGGACCGGTGCGATCGTTTCGGCACTCACTTACAGTGCAAACTGGCATGAGATAGCTGCAGATATTTCTTATTTTGAACACTACAGAACTCCTTCTCCGCTGAAACACATCTGGTCATTTTCAATTGAGGAACAGTTCTATATTTTCGCTCCTCTTTTCATTATCGTTGGTTTGGGTATTCTTAAAAAAAGCGAAAAATTGCTCTTATGGTTCGCTATCGCTGGAGCCATAGCCTCCGCTTGCTGGATGGCAGTACTCCATGAACCTGGAACGGATCCATCTCGTGTTTATTTCGGCACAGACACCAGAGCACAGGCTCTTTTCGTTGGGATTATCTTGGCTCTCCTTGCAAGAAAAATAGGGCCACCAAAATCGGAAATGGCCACAAAGCTAATAGCCCTGATTGCATACCCAGCTACCGCTTTTCATCTCTGGGCAGTCCTTTTCATTTCTCAAGAGAATGAATGGATGTTTGAACGTGGTGGGTTCCTGCTCATTGCTGTCATGAGTGCTCTGATCATTTACGGTTTGACAGTTTCAGCTCAATGGAGCCCTTTACATCGCTTCATGGAATCGACTCCTCTTAGATACCTAGGGCGTATAAGTTACGGCCTCTACCTGTATCACTGGCCTGTTTATATGCTCGTAACCGGAAACCGTCTTTCCCGCCTACTTCCTGGAGTAGATGAAATTGAAGGAGTCCCCCTTCTTTTATGCCACTTGTTGATCACAGGAATTTTGGCTTCCGCCAGTTTCCATCTGATAGAACGCCCTTTCCAAAATCGTCGTTTCCCTTTAACAAAAAGACCCACAACAGCCCTATCAGGAACAGTCGCTGCCTCAATAGGAATCGCAGCCATCCTGTTCGGTCTGCTTTGGGTCAATACGAGACCAGCCGATGCTAGCGAAGACTTCTCCGCTGCGGGGGGTGTCTGCGTCCAACAAGGATTGCTCCCACCGCCCAGCGATGAAAGAACAAGAATTCTTGTTGTCGGCGACTCAGTATCAGTACAAATTGCTGAAGCCCTGTGTGGCTGGTCACTAGAAAATCCGGGCGAAATCGTAGTCATGAATGAAGCTCATCTTGGATGTGTTGTTGGCCGCTACGGACAGAAACGTATCCCTGAAGGAATAGAAGGTCCTGTAGGAGAGCTGTGTTCTGCTTGGAATGACCCAGTACCTTCACATGAGATGTTGGATAGGGACATAGTGTCATGGCCTACGGCAGTTGAAATTTTTCAACCTGACGTAGTAATTGGACATATCACTCCTTGGGATGTAACAGACCGGTTAATTCCTTCTTTGGGTGAAGAATGGGTTTGGGTTGGAACCGCTGCCTACGACAATTACATCTCGTCCGAATACCGAATTGCTACTAAAACTCTCGCATCAACGGGCGCTCACGTTTACTGGTTGGAAGGAGCACATCTGCGTCGAGAAATAAAGCCTCAAAATCATCCTGATCGTATCGATGCCCTTAATCAATTGGTTGCTGATGCAGTTTCGGATCTTGATTATGCGACTATTGCTCCGTACAAGGAATTCATTGGTGAAATTGGCAGCAGTAGAGAAAAACAAATACGTGATGATGGTGTTCATCTGACAGAACAAGGACTTTCAGAAATAGCTGAATGGATTATCCAAGACATAATCTCAGCTAACACAAAGTTAACGCAGTCACTGACTTCTTGACGACCACCAGGTGTTCAAACGTTGTTTCAGTTCTTCCTTTTCAACTTCCCCCTCTTCTCTCTTTATCTCTAAGAGGAACTTCAAAGCTTGACCTACTTCTCTACCCGGCTCTAGACCCAGATACTCCATGATCTCATCACCATCTAAACCGGGGCGCTCTGATTTAACTCTCTCTTCCTCGGCTAGATCTTTGATACGTATTTCGAGATCATCCATTGCTGCTTGAATGCCTTCTTCTTTTACACGATTTCGCGTAGTGCAATCGCAACGGATCAAATGATTCAACTTGCCTAGCAGGGGTCCCGCATCTCTTGCATATCTACGCACAGCTGAATCTGACCAACCATCTACGTAACCTTTAAACCTTCCAGAGAGTCTCACGAGTTCACTTACTTGTTGAACTATCTCCTCTGGAAAATCAAGAGCTTTTAGTCTTTTGCGAGCAATTCGCGCTCCAACTTCTTCATGATGTCTAAAAGTGACTCCCCCATGCGAAAAAGATCTTGTGTCGGGTTTTCCGATGTCGTGGAAAAGAGCCGCCAAGCGGACAACTACGTCAGGTTTTGTTTTATTGACAACCGCGATCGTATGAGCCAAAACATCTTTGTGTTTATGTATGGGGTCTTGTTCCATTTCCAGACGTGACAGTTCAGGAATAATGTCATCCATTTCGCCAGATTTAACAGATGCCCACAAACCTTCAGCACAATCTTCCTTGAGAAGGATTTCAGATAGTCGGTCCATAATAGAATTTTAGAAAAAAATCGCGAACAATAATAGTCGTTAGGAAGATTTTGGCTGATTCTCTATTTTTATTCCCAACATTCGAGCGGCATTACCTCTAACAATCTTCCAAACAACATCTTGCGGCAAATGACCCATCATGTCTTGAGCGACTTCTTTAGTGTTAGGCCAAGTGGTGTCAGTGTGTGGATAATCAGTTTCAAAGGTGATGTTGTCTACTCCCACTTCATTCAGTGAATTAAGTCCGTGCTTGTCACGAAAGAAGCAGCCAAAAACCTGACGGTAGTAATAGGTTGACGGTGGCTCCGGCACAATGTCAGCAACACCTCCCCAAGCTCTATGCTCTCTCCACACATCATCCACTCTTTCTAAAATATACGGAAGCCAGCCAATCTGACCTTCGCTGTATGCCAAAGTTAATGTTGGAAAACGCACGAGAACACCTGAGAACAAAAAGTCGCTCAAAGAAGCTATTGCATTATTGAAACTCAAAGATGCAGCAACCGCTGGTGGGGCATCAGGAGAGGCAGCCGGCATCTTCGAAGAGGAACCTATATGCATGCAAACAACTGTTTCAGTATCTTGACATGCTTGAAAAAAAGGATCCCAATACCCTGTGTGTATAGATGGTAAACCTAAATTTGGTGGTATCTCTGAAAAACAAACTGCTCGACAACCGCGTTCGGCATTCCTTCTGACTTCTGCGGCAGCTAAGTCTGCATCCCAAAGAGGGATAATTATCAGTGGTAGAAGAGCACCGTTAGAGTCACCACACCATTCTTCAACCATGAAGTCGTTGTATGCCTTTACGCAAGCCAAAGCAAGTTCTCGATCTTTAGCTTCAGCAAAAGTTTGACCGCAGAAACGCGGCATGGTTGGAAAAGAAAGCGAGGCTTCAACATGGTTGGAAATCATGTCTTCGACACGAGCCTTTGGTTCATAACAACCAGGTCTCATTTCATCATAAGTAATAGGTGACATAGTCATTTCTTCACGTGCAAAACCAACTGCCGCTACATGCCTCTTATTTGGATACACGAGATCTTCATAAAACCAGATGTCACACCAAGGAGCATCCGGAGTGTCTAACTCGTACTCGTACATCTTAGATCCGCCCACCCAAAGCATTTCGCCTAAACGACGACGTTCAACTCTTGGTCCTTTTTCCTTAAATTTTTTCGGAAGCCATGTCTCCCATAGATGTGGAGGCTCAACAAGGTGATCATCAACACTGATAATCATTGGAATCTCCGTTTGAGAACCTTTACTTACCTGTTCTGTTATGGCCATTTAGTCCTCCGGAATATAGAAAATCTATTTCCACGCCTGTATCAGATTCTAGACCTTTGTTACCCAACTCGCATCTATGACAATTTCTAGGCAATATGTATTAGTTAAGAAAGGAAAATAAATGAAAGTTGGAATTGCGTTCGCAAACATCTTAAATTTCGGCACGCCAGAAGGAAGTATTAAATTCGCACAGGCCGCAGAGAAGGCAGGAGTTGACTCTCTATGGACAGTTGAACATGTTATTTACCCTTCAAATTATGATTCGAAGTATCCATATGATACGAGCGGCAAAATGATGATGGCACCTGATACAGATCTGACAGACCCTCTAATATGGCTTACTTGGTTGGCCGCAAACACATCTTCTATCAGACTGGGCACCGGAATTCTTATCCTTCCAGAAAGAAACCCTTTAGTGTTGGCGAAAGAATTAGGAACTTTAGATTATCTCAGCGGTGGCAGAGCTGAGCTTGGAATTGGAGTCGGATGGCTTAAAGAAGAATTTGACGCCCTCGGAATACCTTGGGAGCGTAGAGGTGCACGCACCGACGAATACGTTGCTGTAATGCAAAAACTCTGGAGTGGTAATGAAGTCTCGTTTAATGGTGAGTTTGTTTCATTCGAAAACATTTCTTCAAATCCGAAACCAGTAAATGGATCAGTCCCTATAACAATCGGAGGTCATAGCGACGCGGCAGCAAGACGTGCGGGGCGTATAGGGAATGGGTTTTTCCCCGGGAATGGCGATTTGGGACACATGTTAAACCTTATGAACGAAACAGCTGAGCAAAATGGACGTGACCCTAAAGAAATAGAAGTCAACTGGGGTGATAATGAGATAATGGGTTCGGATCCCATTGCCGCTGCAGAAAAATTGAAATCTCAAGGAGTCACACGAGTTATTGTCCCATCAGTCATGTTTTTGAATAATACAGAAGAACAATTGGCAGAATTCGGTGAGCGTGTAGTCTCAAAAATTTCAGATATCTGAAGTCAGATAGTTGAACATTCCTTTAACTTTTAGACTGATTAAAAGAAAACCAGAAGGTGAAAGCCGGTAAACAATCTGATGACAAGTTGGAGAAGTAACACAGGGATGCGATCAGGGGTACCGATAACTCCTCTTAGCTCAGGTAGACGGTCTTTTGGTGGGCCAGGAAGCGGATTTCCTTCATCTTTATTTACGAAACGAAATGTACTAATTGCACTAATAATCTTTTCTGTTTTAATGATTATCGTTATAGGCCAAAGCAGTAACTCAGAACAAATAGAAGAAGAACTAGGACTTGAAGCATTGGTTCAAGTGTCGATGGTTCGAGCAGGTTTACCTAAAGTAATAGTAGAAGTAATCGATTCAACAGTTGTACTTAAAGGGATCGTAGAGACTCAAGAGTTGAAAGAAGCAGCCATTCGAATAGCTCTTGCACAACCTGGCGTTATAAGCGTTGAGGACATGCTGAAAGTACCTGCACCTGTAAATCAAACAACTACCACCACCACTCCAGATCTGCCTGCGAACCAAACAGATCTACTTCTGCAAACTCGACTGAGTGCCGCTGGTGCCTCTTCTGGAATCCAATTCGAGTCGGGAGGCGACATTTTGACTCTTGAATCAATACCCACTCTGGAGAGACTCGCTTATTTCTTATCCAATGAAAAGGAAATAAAAGTTCAGATACTGGGGCACACAGATAGCGATGAAAAATGTCCGGGCGATAATCTAATTCTTTCACAAAGACGAGCGGAAGCTGTAAGAGCACAGCTGCTTGCTCGCGGAGTCGAAGCTGAAAGACTGATCTCCACAGGAATGGGACATACAGATCCGATTGCTGACAATCTGAGCAAATCTGGTAAGGCTGCAAATAGAAGAATCGAATTCCTGCTAATCACAGAAGGACAAGAAGGGATTCCTTTGCCTCCTCAACCTGAAACAGTAGATGCTTGTTAATTGATCAAACTTTCCTTTCAACTAAGGAGTTTGCACTATCCCTGAATTAGCAAAGATTGTTTTGTAAAATGCATTTAGGACGTGTCGTCTAAACATTTGTGAATCTCACATTGGTTCGCGCGTGTTTAATGAGCACTCAAAGGCGAGGAGCTTAAATGACAGGAAAAGGACTTTGCGTGCGCTGCAGGCAGATAGTTTCTCTTATGCTTACAAGTCTTGTTTGTGACAGGGCAGGTGCTTCAGCTCAACCAACTGGAATTTGTTCTGAATGTGTTGAGCAAAATGAACTTAACGAAAAGAAAATCATAAGTAATTAACCTTGACGCTTGTCACAAAATGACAGATTGCTTTTCTAAGTTGGCAAAATACGAGTGTGGAAACTTTTGGAATTAAAGATGGAAGCCCATCTAAGATCGATATATCTAAATTTTCAGGTTGGAAGGCTCGCCTAACTGCGACTGCTGTAGGACTTTTCAGCCATGCTCCAGATCCGTTGGAAGAAACTTTCCAGTACCCAAATGATCCTGGGCTCTTTGGACCCAAATCAGTTACGTGGAAAGTAATGGGTGATGTTTCATCTTTCATAGGTGGAATAAGAGCACTTCTAATCCAGGCAGCTCACCCCGAAGTCGCAGCTGGAGTTGCGAACCACTCAACTTACCGTGATGACCCTCTTGGAAGACTCTCTCGAACTGCTTCTTACGTAACTGCAACCGCGTTTGGGGCATTACCCGAAGTTGAAAAATCAATAAAAATGGTGTCTTCAGCTCACCGGCCTGTTAGTGGGACTTCAAGCCGGGGGGAAAAGTATTCGGCTGGAAACCCCGAGATGGCCGCTTGGGTTCACAATGCGTTAATAGATTCATTTTTGGTCTCATATCAAAACTTCGGTCCGTGTCCTCTCAAGGAAGAAGAAGCAAATTGTTACGTCTATGAGCAAACAAATTTAGGAAATCTGATGAAAGCATCTCCCCTACCTGAAGATTCAAAATCTTTGAGTCATTGGTTGTCTGGAAATCCAAAAATAGGACCATCCAAAGAAGGATCTGAAGCAGTTAAGTTCCTTAAGAACCCTCCACTACCTTTTTTTACTCTCACTGCTTACAAAATTCTCTTCAACGCAGCAGTCGTTACTATGCCTGAAGAACTTCGTGAAGCTATAGGAGTTGCTCCTAAAAAAGGCGCCAAAACAGCAGGTAACTTTCTTACAAAAATCCTGCGCTACGCTCTCGGTTTCTCACCTGCTTGGGCCGCGGCTTTGGACAGAAGCGGAACAAAACGTCCCATCGGAATACGTTTTAGGGATACATCTGGGGTAACTCGTTAAAAATTAGCGAATCTTACTCTTTGAACGTAGAGTTTACGAATGCCAGATGCAATTGTCATAGGTGCGGGAGTAATGGGATCTTCAATCGCCTATGAACTCCAAAAATCACATCTAGACACCCTAGTTTTAGACAAGGGCGAAGCTGTCGGGGGCGGTTCTACAAGTGCTTCTTCAGCAGTAATTCGATTCAATTATTCCACTCATGCTGGTGTAACAGCCGCTTGGGAATCTAGGCAAAGATGGTTGTCGTGGGCAGAGCATTTGGGACTGGAGGAAAACCATCAAGAACCTTTAGCCAAGTTCCATAAAACCGGGATGCTCTTTCTGGAGCCACCCGATTTCCCACGTTCAATCTTTCTTGACCTGCTAGACGAATTCAATATTCCCTATGAATCTTACAACACTGAAGAATTAGCGAAAAAATTTCCCTCTCTGGACCTTGGCAGGTTTTGGCCCCCAAGGCTGCCTGATGATGACAACTTCTTCAATGACCCAGGTGACAATCTGAATGGTTGGATCACCCCAGATGCAGGTTTCATCGATGATCCTCAACTAGCAGCAGTGAACCTTATGGATGCTGCAAAAAGAAACGGTGCCACTCTCCGTCTTCACTCTCAGGTGGAAGCAATCCTCAAAAAAGATGGAATTGTGTCGGGTGTCTCACTCAAAGATGGAACAACTATAAATGCTCCAATCGTTGTAAATGCGGCCGGACCTTGGAGTTCAGCGCTCAATCGAATTGCTGGCGTGGAATCCGAAATGGCTATCACAACAAGTCCCATGAGACAAGAAGTTCACGCTGCTGAGGCTCCCAACGATTTTAATTTTGACTCCGGAGCCCCTTTACTAACAGATCTTGATCTTGGATATTATGCAGTCCCAAAAATGGGCGGTACTTTTTACGTCGGAGGTGTTGAACCAGATTGCGATCCCCTGGAATGGGTCGATGATCCAGATGGAGTTTCTCTTAACCCCACTGTTTCAAGATTTGAAGCCCAAGTTTGGCGACTAGCTAGAAGAGTTCCAGAACTTAGAATTCCAACTCGTCCACTAGGAATTGCTGGTGTCTACGATGTGACACCCGACTGGGTTCCTGTTTATGACCGAACTTCACTGCCAGGCTTCTATGTGGCCATTGGAACTTCTGGCAATCAATTCAAAAATGCCCCACTTGTTGGAGAAATCATGCGCGAAATCATCTCCGCAAGTGAAAATGGTCATGATCATGACACCGACCCTCTAACAATAAAATGTTCACACACTGGTTTAGATCTTGATTTAAGTGCTTTTTCACGTAATCGTGAAGAATTCTCAACAACTGGCTCTGTTTTAGGATAAATAAGCAAAATATTGCTTATTTATCAAGGTTTTTTTTGTCGCACGGTTGTAACAATCCCGACATTGACGTTTATCACTAAATTCCCTTACACTCGTGATTCTTGAATGCATATCTGTATTCAAAATATTTGTAAACAAATGGAGGGGGCTTCCTTTATGGAAACGCTTATTAGGCGTCGAAGCTGGCGGATTATGTCTGCTGTTTTGGCGCTTGGATTGATTGCCG
>ENA-UPTF01001978-UPTF01001978.1-marine-metagenome-genome-assembly--contig:-NODE-1978-length-12282-cov-4.678574_pt1 | contig 12282 bp, 13 predicted proteins | sample MGYA00238166_ERZ767019 | MGnify/ENA primary metagenome ERZ767019 (study PRJEB28930, sample SAMN06266391) | marine metagenome | isolation source: Sea water from 250 m depth | place: Atlantic Ocean... | reverse complement strand
GGATCCCATGGACCGCTTTCGCAAAGAGCCGAAAGGGCGGGTAGAACACCTGCGATCATGGCGATTCGACACAGGCCAGAGCGCCTACGAGGTGGAGAAGTTCGCGCACCGAAGTTTTAAACCGTTCAACGCAGGTTTTAAAGGCGAGGGTCCTCTGCGCCGCTCCAGCGGCAACACCGAACTTTTCACCGTCGATTTTCTTCAAGATTTGGAGAGAATGGTCCAAGAACTCAGCACTCCCACCACCAATCCCATCACGGGAGATAGCCCCGAGCAGTGCGAGACCGAGATCCTGCGTCTCCGCACTGGCACCGAATTACTCAACAGACCACAGACGGCAGTGTGAGTGGAGTCGTACATGCGCCCGCCCGAACTACCAAATATTTTTCGGGGAACGGCGTTGCAGTGGTGTCGATGTGTGCGGTCCTGCACCAGTACCGCCCCGTAGCCACCAATGAGGGGGGGGTGCATGGTGACAGACGTGACAGAGACGGCGACTGGCCCGGATCGACTGTTTTTGACCCAAGTCTGGGTACTCTGCTGGGTACTTAAGAATTGCTATCCCAATGCATAGGAAACCCCACAAGCTGTCAGTGCTTGCGGTTCTTACCCTTCCTGAATGTCCTCGACAGGACTCGAACCTGTGGCCTTCTGCTTAGGAGGCAGACGCTCTATCCACCTGAGCTACGGAGGCAAAATGCTATTCTAGATAGGCTTCAGCCTATATCACTTAACACATACCTACTTCGTATTCGCAGCTGACAGAGGCCGTGCCTGTGAACTCCCTCTATTTCAGTTCATGTCTGGAATTTGCGCCCACACTTCATCTTTATGGGCGATAGCCATCGTCCAGATCTCGTGATCTAGGGGTATGTTCTCAAAGAACACAACCTGCGCATCATCGATGGTATCCCAATCATCAAAAAAGACGACCAGATTCCAGTTGAATTCACCACCTGTATTATGCTCCTCTACCACATACCCTCTCATGAGTCCGTCAGAAATTGCTCCATCAAGTGCTGGTAGCACATCAGCCCAAAGTTCATTCCATCTCGGCAAGTCAGCTCTATTAACCTTGAAGAGATTCTCATACACGTACGATGCATCAGCAGGTGATTCCAAATTCCGCGCACCAAGATTCCAGATCTCGTCCTTGTGAGCTAAAACACTCCTGTTGAATGCCTCTAATCCTTCTGGATCTACAGCATCTATTCCAGTAATGACCTCTGTCCAAGCTTGTTCAAAATTAGTCCCTTCCATACCTGCTAAATGCCAGCGGAGATTGTACTTGCCACCCGTGTTATGCATCCATACGCCATAACCCGTAATCATTCCGTCTTCCACTAGGTTTTCCATTACAGGCACTGCTGCACCTCTATAGAGTGCAGCAAATGCAGGAATATCACTAAAGCGAACGCTATGCGATGCTATAGATATCCGTGTCGCCCCGGGGTTAGTCTGGCCATCTGTGCTAGTCTGCGCATCCGCGCAACTGATACCTACACCACTCAATAACGAGATCGTTAACAGCTTCTTAAGCATTCAATCCTCCTGATTTTCTCAAGAAAGAAATAAATAGTACACCTACCAAACCCTTATCAAATAACGTTATATGATATTTTACTTAAAGTTATTTATCACACCATCGGATGACACCTACCTGGGTATTCCGATACAAGTCGACAATAAGATAGTAGTGAGCTGCCCCATCGAAGAGGGACCCTCGACGATTAAAGTAGAAATTCGACCATAAGAAACCCTCCAAGAAGCAGGATTCCGAAGATCCAGGCTAAAAGGTTGAAGTAACGGTCGATAAATGAAGAAATCGGCTTACCAAACTTGAAGATCAGCCCAGCCAGCACAAAAAAACGGATGCTTCTGCTAAGTACAGAAGCCACAACGAAAATTCCGAAATTGATCGAAAATACACCCGCTGAGAGTGTGAACACTTTATAGGGGATAGGTGTGAGCCCTGCAAGAAAGATTGCCCAAAAGTCCCAGCGATCGTATTGCGCCTGCACCTGCTCAAATGCTTCCGGGCTCACCCCCGGCACATATTGATAGAACCATGGTTCGAGCAAATCCCATGCACCCGCACCGATCCCGTATCCTATTATTCCACCGAGAACGGACGCACTCGTCGCAATCAGGGCGAACCTCAGGGATTTACTCGCGGCCCCAAGGCAGAGTGCGATGAGCAACGGGTCAGGAGGTATCGGAAAAAAAGAGGACTCGGCAAGGGCGAGCACAAATAACGCTGCTACCCCATAGGGCGTCTCTGCCCAGTGCAGCACCCAGTCGTACAGCCGCCTCACGGGCCCGGCCTTCTTTACTGTGTCAGTCACACACCCTCACCCTGCCAGGCGAATCGGCCTAAAAGTGGAACAAACGTAACGGCTCCCTTAACCACTTCCTCCGTTACCACAAAACCGGTTTTCTTGATCTGGACTAATTCCTGGGATTCTCTCGAACCCACAGGAATCAACATACGCCCACCCTCATCCAGTTGATCCACAAGCGCAGGTGGAATCGAGGGAGACGCCGCGGATACAACGATCACATTGAACGGCGCGAACTTCTTCCATCCGATCGTTCCATCCCCCACAAGTAGAGCAACATTATTCGCACTTAGTGAGTCCAGAACCTTACGAGCACGTTTAGATAGTTCACTCAGTCTCTCTATCGAATAAACACGATCTGAAGCCAGTGCGAGAAGCGCGGTCAGATACCCGCTTCCAGTCCCGATCTCTAAAACCTTTTCATCGCTGTTAGGAGAAAGTAATTGGAGATAGTATGCCTGGAGGGAGGGCTGAGAAGCAGTCTGTCCGAATCCAATCGGGAGAGGCGCGTCTTCATAGGCACGTGGCCATAGCACTTCCGGAATAAAGATGTGGCGAGGCACCACATCGAAGTATTGAAGTGTCTCAAGGTCATTGATGCCCTTGGCTCGAATCTCTTCGATCAGCTTTCTGCGATGACCGATAAAGCGAGTGTCGTCTAAAGGGCCAGTTCCCACGCCCGGATCTCCTCAAGGAGCTTATAGTTCGTGAGGTCAAGATGCAGCGGTGTGACAGAGACATACCCATCTTCAACCGCCTGAAAGTCAGAATCCTCCGCACCCCTCCAATTGACTGCTCCGCCCCCGATCCAAAAGTACTCTCTACCAGAGGGGTCATTCGCTCGAGTAATCGCATCCGAATATCGCCGACGACCAAGTGTCGTAACTCTAATCCCTTGCACTTCATCCGGTGGCACTGCAGGTAAGTTCACATTGAAGAGGGTGTCTTCGGGAAATTTCTTCTGTCCTAATATTTCCCCTAAGATCACACGCACCACTGACTCCCACCCTTCTAATTCTTCTGGCCGATCTCGAACGTAGGAAATTGCAATCGCTGGGATCCCAATCACTGTAGCTTCCATCGCAGCCGCAACAGTCCCTGAGTAGAGAACATCTTCGCCCATGTTTGGGCCATGATTAACCCCGGATAGACATACATCTGGTCGGCCAGGAAGAAGTCCGTTAACCGCGAGGATCACACAGTCCGTCGGAGTTCCATCGACCACATACGAGTTGTCCGAGGTCAAACGTGCTCGTAGCGGATGATGGAGAGTGAGGGAGTTGCTAGTGGCACTCTGTTCTCGATCAGGCGCAACAACCGTCACGGAACCCAGGGTACTTGCTGCACTAGCAAGTACACGAATCCCGTTAGCGAGATAACCGTCGTCGTTGGTGCAGAGGATATTCATCGCCAGGCTTTCCTGGTTCGGTTAATCGTGACCGAGGGTGTCTCTTAGCTCAAGCAGATCAGCCTTCAGGCCTTGTAACACCTCGGATTCAAGTACGCCCCGCCGTTCTTCTTCAAGCTTACCGCCCGCGCGCATCTCGAGAAGCTTCTTGTTCGCACCCTCAATTGTGTATTTCTGCTCATAAAGAAGCTGCTTCACGAGCATAATGACTTCAATCTCTTTCGACCTATAGACCCGATTCCCTGCCTGATTTTTAGTCGGCCTCAATACTTCAAACTGAGTTTCCCAATACCTGAGGACATGGGGCTTCAACCCTGTCAGGTCACAGACATCACCGATGGAGTAGTACACCTTTTTGGTAACGGGCTCGTTCATCGTCACTCCTGGAGGCTTAGGGATTTAACCACACGTACTACTACCACTCCTCAGATGTTGGCTCTCTGAGCATCAGCGCTTCTAGAGCATCTGCCGGCTTAACGTCATTATTCAAGATCCCATAGACCTGCTCTACAAAGGGCATCTCTACACCACGATCCTTCGCCAATTCGTATACCGACTCGGTAGTCTTTACTCCCTCGGCTACCGCCTTCATGTCGGACAAGATTTCCTGCAGTGACTCGCCTCGCCCTAACCGGTATCCAACCGTGCGATTGCGACTCAGATCCCCTGTACAAGTCAACAAGAGATCGCCCATGCCGGCCAACCCTGAAAAAGTGGCTCTGTCACCCCCCATCGCGATCCCGAGACGAGTTATCTCAGCCAAGCCACGAGTAATAACAGCAGCAATTGTATTGTGTCCGTACCCCAGCCCAGAGGTAATTCCTGCTGCAAGTGCCACAACATTCTTGAGCGCGCCACCTAGCTCCACACCAACAATGTCTGTGCTGGTATAGATTCGAAAATATGGGGTCTGGAAAATATCCTGAGCCTTGTTCGCTGCTTCAATTGTTCGCCCGGCTATGACCACAGCCGTGGGAGCATGACCCACAACCTCTTTTGCAAAGCCTGGGCCAGAAAGCACACAAAAGCGTTCCATGCTTTGTTCCGGCAGAATCTGACCGAGGACTTCGTCCATTCTAAGAAGTGTTTCGTTCTCTATTCCCTTAGACGCACTAACAACGAGAGCGTCTGCCGACACGTACTGTCCTGCCTCAGTCATCACCTCACGTACTACCTGGGCCGGACTAGCTGAAAGCACTACCGAAGCTCCCTTCAGAGCCCTTGAGAGGTCGGTCTCCGCTCGAAGTGCGTCCGGCAAATGTATCCCCGGCAAATACCGATTTTGGTGAACCTCGTTGATACTATCTGCTACATCTGCTTCGAAAGACCACATCGTTACCGTGAACTTATCCTTCTCGGCCAACAGCATCCCCAACGCAGTACCCCAAGCACCTGCACCAATAACAGCAATTCTGCGCTTTTCGCTCACGTTACCTCACTAGGATCATCAATCTTAGGATCACCTCTCCATCGGAATCTACTCTCAGTCCCAGCCAGAAGCCGTCTGAGGTTTGAGCGGTGAGCCCAGGTGACGAAAACTGCTAGTGCTAACGAGAACCACATGAGCCCCTGGCCACCCTGGTGAGGCGTAAGTGCAACAAAGATCGGAAGGCTAGTTGCAGCACCAACTGATCCTAATGCAACATATCCGGTTGGAAATGTGAGTGCGCACCATACGGCAAAGCATCCCAGGACAGCCCACGGAGCAAGTGCCAATAAGACTCCGGCACTGGTAGCGACTCCCTTACCTCCCTTGAATCCCACCCAGAATGAGAAAATGTGCCCGACAATCGCGGCACCTCCAAATGCAAGTGTCCAGCCAAAAGTCGCATCGATCAATCCCGGAAAAAACCATACCGGGACAAACCCTTTTGCTACATCAACAAGCATGACTGGTGCCGCCCAACCAGGACCGACAACGCGGAAGACATTGGTCGCTCCAAGATTGCCCGAGCCGTGCTCCCTCAAGTCGATACCGCGTACCAACCGGGAGACCCAGTAACTACTGGGTGTGGCCCCAAGCACATATGACAATGCAAATAGGGCGTAAGTCACTTTTCCCGATCCCGACCGGTTCTGAAACGAAGACGAATTGGTGTGCCCATGAACCCCCAAGCTTCACGGAAACCACTTTCAAGGTAGCGAATGTAGGGCGCAGGCAAGGCGTTCGGATAGTTGGAGAAAATAGCAAACGTAGGTGGGGCAACGGTTACTTGAGTTCCGTATTTAACCTTTACCCGACGCCCTCTATAGAGCGGAGGTGGCTGGCGTCTGAGCACGGACCCTAAAACCTCGTTGACCTCATGCGTTTCTATGCGCCTGCGTCTCTCTTCATGTACCTCTAGGATCAAGTCTAGGCATTTTCGAATTCTCTGCCCCGTTAATGCTGACGTAAAGAGCATAGGGATCCAGCGAAGAAACGGAATGCGCTCACGCATTTTCTTTTCGAATGCGGGTGCGGTCATCGTATCTTTTTCAACAAGATCCCACTTGTTCATAAGCAAAACGACTGCCTTACCCGCTTCCCAGGCTGTTCTCAGGATCTTGATGTCCTGAGCATGCAATTCCTGCTCACTCGCATCAATCAGAGCTACACACACGTCAGCTGCGTGCACAACCCGATCTGTCCTGAGTGCACTGTAGTACTCGAGGTTGTCCTTCACTTTTGTCTGACGTCTTAGGCCTGCTGTGTCGACGAAGACGAGTGTCCGGTTGTGGTACTGGAATAGTGTATCTACCGGATCACGAGTGGTGCCTGGAATATCGGAAACGACAACCCTTTCTTCTCCGATCAGCCGGTTCACTAAACTTGATTTACCTACATTGGGTTTCCCCACAACTGCTACCCGGATCAATGTTTCATCCTCTTGATCCACTGCTGTAACTTCAGGAAGTGCCTCAACTACGAGGTCCAGGAGATCTCCTGACCCCTTACCCGATAGTGAACTAACCGGGACAGGCTCACCCATGCCCAGTGACCAAAACTCCTGGTGTCGTTGGTCATTGGGGAGATTATCGATCTTGTTTGCTACCAAAAGCACGGGCTTTTGTGATTTGCGCAGAACGTCAGCGAGTTTTTCGTCGAGAGGATGTACACCCTGCTGCCCATCGACTAGGAAGAGGATCACATCGGATTCTGTGACAGCAACAAACGCCTGCTCACGCACAGCTCTATCAAGCGGTTCGTCACTCCCCTCGATTACTCCTCCAGTATCAACGATGAAAAAATGTCGACCCGCCCAGTCCGTGGCCGCGAAGTTTCGATCTCTCGTTACCCCCGGCTGATCATCTACAATCGCAACACGAGCTCCGATAACCCTATTGAAAAAGGTCGATTTACCAACGTTCGGGCGACCGACGACTGCCAGGACTGGAAGTTGCCCGCTCATACCGACCTCAACGCCTCTGTGACCTCATATCCGGTATAGATCGATGCTGGTGCAAGTGCCTTTCGGACATCATCCATAGGGACGTCATCGATAAAGATGTCATCAGCATTGAGAGCCTCTGCTGGCAGTACGACTAGATCCCCTGACTCCGTATTCTGTAGTGCGTCGATGATGTCTCGACCTCCGAGCAACCCAGCTATCGTCACCGTATCACCAAAGTAGCGATTTTCAACATGCACTACTTCAACGGTCGCTTCTGTTGCTGCCGCCAATGCTGAGGCTCTCTCGTCCAGAAATGGACGCATAGACCCTCCGGTCACTAATCTGATTCTACGTCCTTCGAATCGAGGAACCTCGGCCAACCCACGCTCAAACCCGTCTATAAAGCGTCGGATCGCACCAACTCCGTTCTCGTAAAGTGCACCGTCGTCATAGTAAGAAGCCTCCGGAAGCGGCAGGCCTGCAATCAAGTACATCTCATCAGCCGCGTAACACCAACCGAATCCTCTCCCTTGCTCTCCAAGCCTGCGAGCTTGATCAACCTGTGCTATCGCGGCTTCCGCTTCCGAAGCCCGAAGTAGTCGCACTGGCCGATCAACGTTGTAACGAGTTAAGCCAACCGGCACGACCGAGAGAGATCGAACTGAGGGCCCAAGCCCCCAGAGATCATCGATCGTGCGATTAAGGTGTTCTTCGTCATTCCAGCCTGGACACAACACCACCTGTGTATGCACCTCAAGTCCGCCTTCTATGAGATCTCGTAGCTGATCCATTATCAGACCAGCTCTCTCGTTAACCAAAAGACGTTCTCTTACCTCGGGCTCAGTCGCATGCACACTTACATATAGTGGCGAGATTCCTTGATCGATTAGCCGCTGAAGGCCCTTCGGTCCAAGGTTCGTTAGGGTGACATAACTCCCGTATGTGAACGAAAGTCGGAAGTCATCATCCCGTAACCATAACGTCTGCCTCGCTCCTTCAGGGTTCCCCTCGATAAAGCAGAATACGCACTTATTCGCGCACTCTCGGACCTGGTCTGGAGCAGGGACAATCCCTATTGCATTGCCTGGTTCCCGGTCGATTTCATAGAAGACGGTCTCCCCAGAAGGAGACACCGTCTCTAGCTCGATTTCAGTGTCAGCAAGAAGGAAGGTGAGATCGATACCATCACGCACGTGCTCACCATTGATGCGCACGACTCGCGTGCCGATCTCAAGATTGAGCTCTTCCGCGATGCTTCCAGCTTCAATTTCGGCGATCCGAATCACAAACGCCTCATCGAGTAACGAGGGAAAAGCAGGGTGATAAGCCAAGAAAAGCTAACTAGCGCATATCAGGCCTACAATTTTTATGCTTGACCTCCGGATGCGTTTCTAGGCAGGTTCGTCTGTAGAGGACAACTCAGACCTGCGGCTTAAGAGGCTTTATGCCTACTGAACAGATCTCTGGAGCGATGTGTTGAGGCCCAATAAATCACCACTTGGGTTAGGCGTAGTTCTACTCCTTATAGGTCTCTCCGGTTGCGAGGAGATTGAACAAGTCCAAGACCGCTTCCGGGACATGACCCCCCACGAGGCCTACCAAGCCTCATTATCTGATGCAGGCCTCGCGAGTACAGCACTTGGGCGTGACTGGCTTCTTGCCGCACATCAATCCGTCCAGGCTCCTGTGGAGATATCTCTCCCGTTCCAAGAAGAGGGTTTCATAACGCCTGAACAACCAAGTGCAGTAGGGTATCGTTTGACGATCGGTCGGGGTCAGCGCCTTACTGCTGAGGTCTCGTTAACGAACGGAGAGGAGACTCGAGTATTTGTCGATCTCTTCCGAATGGCAGAGAACGAAGACGATCCTCCGCGACCAATCCTCTCAACAGACTCAGTACCTGGCACATTCGAACACGAGCCCTGGAGAGGCGGAGATTTTCTGTTGCGGCTGCAGCCAGAACTCCTCCGAGGTGGTACCTATACCGTCACACTCCAACTTGAAGCCCAACTCGCGTTCCCTGTAGAAGGATATGGAGTCCGCTCAATCCAGAGTGTATTTGGTGCAGACCGGGATGCCGGGCGAAGAAGCCATGACGGGGTAGATATTTTCGCTCGCCGAGGTACACCGGTACTCGCCACATCCGCCGGACGAGTGAATCGTGTGCAGGTAACGAACTTAGGAGGCAAGGTCGTCTGGCTACGTGATCCAATCAGAAACTCGAATATTTATTTCGCTCACCTTGATAGTCAGACAGTAAGTCGTGGCCAAGAGGTAGAGATCGGAGATACGCTCGGGTTTGTTGGTAATACCGGGAACGCACGCACGACCCCTCCACATTTGCATTTCGGGATTTATCGGCGGGGAGAGGGTCCGGTTAATCCCGACCCATTCCTGAGACCACCCCAGGGCACTATGGAAGAGCAAACCGCGGACCTCGGACAACTCGGGGAATGGGTTCGACTCTTGAACGATGGTATCCGCCTTCGTGCGGCGCCGAACCGTCGTGGGGAAGTCCTTCGAGAACTCGGTCAGTACACGCCACTGCGAGTACTAGCAGGATCCGGTGAGTACTTCCGTGTCAGGCTCCCGGATGGGGCATACGGCTATGTGGCTTCCCGTCTTACAGAACCTGCAAATCTTCCGCTGGGCTCAGAAGTAGCAGCCAGGAACCAGGCGATACTCTCAGGTCCTTCGTATACCGCGTCTGTAATTACACAACTAGATGCCGGTACAGAACTCCCAATCCTTGGACGCTACGAGGGATACCTCTACGTGCTTACACCAAATGGGCACACCGGATGGATGGGGGAACAACAGCAGTAGGAATCGCCCTCTAGTTTCCCATTTAGACCTCTTAGACTTTCTTGTGGGATGTGCACCCTCCACATAACCTGACAACCGCATGAGTGATAATTTCCCTTCCGACACACCACTTCCTAACGATTCCAACGATCAATTGATCGAGGAATTGAGGGCGTCATTGGGCAGCCGTTTTGAGATAAAGAAGAAGCTCGGAAGCGGTTCAGTGGCCACCGTATACTTGGCACTAGAACGTGAGCTGGGCCGCTTGGTGGCGATTAAAGTTCTATCTCCGGAACAGGCAGAGGACGAAACGGCCAAGAAGCGTTTTGAACGTGAAGCCAAAGCTGCTGCGTCGCTTTCTCATCCCAAAGTAGTGCAGGTTTACCAGTTAGGCCGGCTCCCGGATGGGACACCATACCTTGTAATGCGGTTCGTCCGAGGGCGAACGATGGAAGAGCGTTTAAGGGGTGAGGGGCGCCTACCGTTAGATCTCGCACAACAAATACTGATCGACGTTGCTTCCGCTTTATCAGCAGCTCACGCTAAGGGCATCGTACACCGAGATGTTCGCCCAGCAAATGTGCTCTGGGATGAAGACAACGAAGAGGCATTACTCGCCGATTTTGGAATTGCCGCTCTCCTAATGCCAAGCGGAGACGACAACGTCAAGCTCACTCAGACCGGCCAGATGGTCGGGAAACCACGGTACATGAGTCCGGAGCAACTGCGGGATTCAGACCTCACTGAGATGGCTGATATCTATGGCCTTGGCATCTTAGGCTATGAGCTATTCACCGGAGAAGGTCCGTATGAGGCCAAGACCACTACGGAGTGGATGACCGCTCATCTTACGGCTGAGCCACTCGATTTAGTCCAACTTCGTCCTGCCATGGATCCTCAGATAGCCAGCCTGCTACGCAGATGTCTTAATCGAGAACCAAATCATAGGCCTACGGCATCAGACATCGTACGTGATCTAGCGGAAGATGATCAGTCGTCTACCGGGGTGGCTGGAGATCACGGTCAAGAACCTGCAGGGCTTGATCAAGTAATCAAGCGACGAGTGCCTCAAATTGTCGCGGCGGCAGCCGCTCTTGGTGTTGGTCTCATGGGGGTCGTAGGACAGTTCGTTGAATTAGGCAGGCTTCCGGACTGGACATTCGACCTGACCATACCCTTTGTCCCAGCTGCAATCGCTGCTGCTACAGTGATCGCCTGGTTCCATGGCGAGAGAGGTGATCAAAAATCACCCCTCTTAGAGTGGATCTTGCTGAGTTTAATCGGCGTTGTATGGCTAGCCGTGAGTGCAGGGATTCTTCTGAGGGGTTGAACTGCCAGGTCAGCTTTCGTCGGTAACTACTAGAAGTGCAGCCGTTATATTGTCATGACCCCCGGCACGATTTGCAGCATCCACAATATCCTGTACAGCGGCTTCAGCATCCTGTGGATTTGGCCCCAACGTACCATGCAATATCTCTGTGATGTTTTCGTCCGTTAATACTCCGGTAAGACCATCCGAGCAGAGCAGATAAATATCCCCTGATATAAGGCTACCCTCAGATATATGCGGCTCGGGGCTATTCTCCAGTCCAAGACACTGAGTGATCATATGCCCGAGCGGATGACCACTGGCTTGCTCAGCCGTCAGGTGGTTTGCGTCGAGACGCTCCTGAACCCAAGTGTCGTCCGTAGTTAGCTGGGTCAGCTCACCATCCCTAAGCAGATACGCTCGAGAATCACCCACATGTCCAAGTGTGTAGGATTCACTGGATGGATCTATGAGCATAGTGACCACAGTGGTGCCCATGCCATCCAGCTTGGGATTCTCTTCTATACTCGTCCGTATCACCTCATGAGCAGACAGCAATGCCTTGGCCATGGCATCTGCGGAATGGGATGAATCGCTGTCAGATTCGGCAAACTCTTGAAGCTTCGCGGTCACGGTTTCTGTCGCCAAACTGCTGGCCAGATCACCATGTGGATGTCCGCCCATTCCATCTGCGACAACCGCTATACCAAACTCTGATCTGATCTCTATACTATCCTCATTCCGAGATCGCCTTTGTCCGATATCCGTCAGTCCAGCGATTGTGATCTTCAGGCTCATATCTCTAGGCCTCGGACTCCCATGTCCGAATCACCCATCGGTTCTTGCTTTAAGTTCCTCGAACCAATTTACAACCAAATGAACCTCACCGAGCCCACTACCGAACCCACCCTCATTCGTTCCCCTGACAACCACAAAACTCTGGCCATCTGGATGGATATCCCAATTTATAAGCCAACCGGCAACCAGTTGTCTCGTGTAGGCCTGCTGCTCAAATAGAAGTTTAGGAGCAGACACTGAAAAGTTGGGTTG
>ENA-UPTF01001977-UPTF01001977.1-marine-metagenome-genome-assembly--contig:-NODE-1977-length-12284-cov-3.623740_pt1 | contig 12284 bp, 8 predicted proteins | sample MGYA00238166_ERZ767019 | MGnify/ENA primary metagenome ERZ767019 (study PRJEB28930, sample SAMN06266391) | marine metagenome | isolation source: Sea water from 250 m depth | place: Atlantic Ocean | study... | reverse complement strand
CAGGCAATCACTCCCGTTCCGATTGATATTGCTTGCACTGGCCCTAAGACTATTGCCATGGCTTGTGACATTGCTGAACGCGTCACTTTTGCAGTTGGAAGCGCAACTGAAAGGGTGTCGTGGGCAATGGAAACCGCCTTGGACCGTATTGCTAAAACTGGTCGGAACCGGAATGATTTTAAAATTGGCGCGTATGTGAATTTGGTGTGTGATCCCGATGAAAAGAAAGCTATTTCCATGGCAAGAATGTTGGCAGGATTGGTCGCACATTTTACTGCTATGAAAAATGCACCAACTGAACATCTACCGAATCAATTAAAACCTATTACTGAGAAACTTAAAACTGATTATGATATGAAGAATCATTCCAGTGAAAAGGCAGATCATCTCGATCTTATTGATGATGAGTTCATTGATTGGTTCTCAATTGCTGGGCCACCACAAAAATGTATCGATCGCTTAGGTGAATTGATTGAACTGGGACTTGATCATATTTACTTACTTGGTGGCTCCCTAGTTCTTGAGCCTAGGGATGCAAGACTTAGAGCTATGGTAGAGCAGACAGAAATCGTTGCTAAGGAAGTTCTTCCATCATTTAAATAAAGCTAGAACTCATAATCCAATGAAACATTAATTAATCGACCACGTGGGTCATGAAGTCTAGTATCAAAACTAAAGTCAGGAGAATCATAAAGTAATGGCGCTGATTCATCGAAAACATTTATAAAATTGAGCCCTAGTTCTAGTTCGCTATTATTTATTTCAAACGTTTTGCTGGCTCCAACATCAAACACCAAGAAAGAATCAACTTTGTTTTTGTAACCGCTTGAAACAGCTGCTGCTGGTAATGGCCGAAGGTTCTTATAGCCATCCAGATACCTTGCATTCATCGAATAACGAATTTCATTATGGGTTAAGCCAAAAAATGTATTTAATCTCAGGCGAGGAAGTGAATGTGTGTGTGCATTATAATTAAATTTTCCAACTCTATTGACCATATGTTCTTCATGTTCTCCATCATGACCTTCCTCTTCTTCTTCATGTTCCGGTGTAAGAAATTGGAAGAGGTGAGTGGCATTAACGCCTAGATCTAAAAGCATTCCATTACTTAAAGTTTTCTTGTAATCAAAATTGATGTCTAAGCCTTTAACTTCTGTCTTTTCTTCGTTAAAGAATGTTGTGCTAACCGCAGTTATGTCACCGTATTCATTTCTTTGAATATCTGGATTGTCTGGATTTTCAGAGATTTTTGTTTGTGGATCTTCTAACTCAAGGCGATCTTTATAATCTATTTTCCAAAAATCAACTGATAAAGAAGAATTGTCATTAATATCCCATGACATTCCTAGATTAGTATTTGTGGAAGTAGCAGGTTTTAGGTTTGGGTTTCCAACTTGGATAATACGGACAAAGAGCGAACTTGATCCTTCGACACCATTGATGACATCTCTTACACCACCCAATGCAATTTCAGAACTAAAAAGCTGTGCCATAGATGGGGTTGAAAATGAGGTTCCTACTGAACCCCTTAATAATAATCCATCCATGGGTCTAAAATTAAGAGATAGCTTGGGATCAAATGAAGAATCATTCTCTACTTTCTCATATCGTGTGGCAAATAGAATATCGAAAGCCTCCGAGAAAATCTTCTCTAGCTCAAAAAAGATAGCTTTTTTATTCCTGTTGGACGAAATATTTTTACCACCGCCCAAAAATAGTAAATCTGCACCCTTAATCAGATTTCCTGATTGATCAAATTCCGATCTAGCTAACTCGTTATATTCAACATCCAAAGCTTCATCATTTAGCTGAAAGCCAATGGCAATATTATTATCGTTAATTTTGGTTTTAAGGATGGCATCGAATGATGTTAATTTACCGGTTCGCAAACTTTGTTCTGAGCCTTTAATGTATTGGATCAAATCTTCAGAGTTTGATAATGGATCAAAAATATTCCATGTCTGGTTAGCATTTACCCCGCCATAGCCTGCTATTGCATTTTCCATTCTTGAATTAACTGTGTCTGGTCTATTGTGAAAATTTTCATGCTTACTTTGTGTGATAGATAGCTCTAAATTATTATCATTAGCAAGATTAATATTAACAACACCACTTAGATGATATTGGTCAATATCCTTTGGAGATAGAGGAGAAGGGAAAGCTGATCCTAAAGGTCTGCCGTACCATGTTACTGGGACATTAAAAGGGCTTCCTCCTTGTCCAGGCAGAATCTTTTTTGACATAAAAGAAAGGGCTGGATATGAAGGGGATTGTGGATTGTCATTCACATCGATATTAGCGGCTATTGCTTTCAATTTGTAACTAAAATTTTCACTTTGTTTCTTATAACTTAGATAAAACTTTTTATGATCTTCGTCATTAACGATATTAAAACGAGTTCCATAGAGGAATTTGCAAAATGGTCCAGCTAAGACCCCCCCATTTTCTTCACATTGTGGATCCGGAACCCATTGTCCAGATGTGTATGCACCTGCATAGTTTCCCGATAGAACTGTGTCTGCCTCACTAACCTTAAATGTATTCCCGAGGGTGCTTAAACCGTTTTCAGCTATTCTTGGTATCTCCGAAGATGAGAGAGGGCTTTTGTTTATAAAATTTGCAGCTAGAACAAGATGTGCATTATCAAATTCTTTACCAAAAATGATTCCTAAGGTTTTATCAGTTTGATCATAATCTGAAGTTTCCTGGTGAGTTAAACTGATTTTTGTACCAACAAACTCATCATGGGTTATGAAATTAATTACTCCAGCAACCGCATCACTGCCATAAAGGGAAGTGGCACCTTCTTTGAGTATCTCAATCCGACTAAGTGCAATTTCAGGAATAATATTGACATCTATGTATCCTTCGCCTTCATGAGACGGTGTCCCAGCGAAAGTTTGTCTTTTGTTATTAAGTAAGACCAATGTTGAAGCATGGTCAAGGCCTCTGAGGGTAATTGATGACATTCCCTGGTCAACTCCATCGAGTGTGTTGGATTGAAAGTGAGATCCTGAAGAACTTGAAAGATATTTACTTATCTCCCCAACACTAGTGACATTTAAATTATCGAATTCAGTCTCATCAATGACTTGAACACTTATTTTCTCAGATTTGGAACCAATGTAACTTCCTGTCACTGTTATCTCTTCAATCTCTTGTGCAAACAAGTTATTTGAAATTAAAACAATTGAAACAGCATATAGATAAAAATTTTTCATGAAAACCTCCTTAGATTAAAAAATTTAGTTCGATTAAAAAACTAAATTTTTGGAGGTGCTCTTGACTGAAAGTCTTTGGAGAGAGTTGAGATAAATTTATCTTCTATCCCAGAAATTAATAATGAGGAAAGATAGTAATTATGCTCAAAAGTTTTTATTTTGACTGGTTCTGAAGCTTCATTGTTACAAAGCTGACATTCAATTTGCTCACTTTGATCATCAGAAGCAATATGATTGATAGGGTGAAATGAGGAGACAGCAAGGAAGAAAAATCCTACTATTAACAAAATTCTTTGACTTCTAATGCCTCTCATATCGTCAATATTAAATTAAAATATTATAAGACTCAATCTCACAAATAAGTTTTCAATACTTATTTTTAAAATACTAAATGGATGTTAATTTAAGCTAGAATATTTAGTTACTAATAATTAAGAAAACTAATGATATGAGTTTGAAAATTTTTCTACCTATAATGATTCTAGTATTGTTTTCCCAAACAGTGTTTTCACATGAAAGTGAATGTTTAAACTCTGGAAATACTGAATACAGCCGGCCATGTATTGAAAGACTCATACCAAGATCTTTGGATCCTATAAATAGAAACATGATGCAACCAAGCGTCGTAAAAGTTTCTAATCAGTATTCAGTATCTGGATCTCTAACCCAAGACAATCGTCCTGTGATAGTAGTGATTGGGGCATCAGGAAGGACAGGTAGACTAGTTCTGGAGGGCTTAGCTAAAAGAGATTTACGGATCCGTGCACTATCCAGAGACATCGCTAAAGCAAGTGCAGATATTGTTGGAAACTATGAATGGGTTTTTGCGGATGTGACTCAGCCAGAGTCTTTGGTAATGGCGCTGCAAGATTCAGATATTATTATTTCTACAATAGGAGCTAAACCCGGAAGAGGAGTTGATGGACCAGAATCAGTGGTTCACAAAGGGGTTATAAATTTAGTAGATGAAGCAAAGAGAGCAGGGACTCGACACATTATTTATACGTCTTCGATAGGAGCCGGTGGCGCTCAAAATTTTAGTACAGTCTTCTTGAACTTATTCATGAATAAAACCTTGAAGTGGAAGTCATTGGGCGAAGAATATATTCGAAACAGCGGCATTGACTTTACTATTGTCAGACCAGGTGGCTTATATGGTGAAGCCGGTACTCAGGGTATTCGGTTTGGCCAAGGTGATAAAATCATTGGATCAATTCCAAGAGGGGATGTGGCATCAGTTTTGATTGAAGCTGTTTACAATGTTGATGCGATCAATAAAACTTTTGAGATCATCAATGATGAATCTCTTCCTATAGATGCATGGAAAGACGAGTTTAAAAATCTAAAAACTGGAGAATACGGGACTATTCAATCAGGCAGATTGCCATTCAGTTATTGGGGTCCGATGCTGATTTTTGTGTTGCTGATCGTTCTATTGATTCGCAGGCGCAGAAGAAGAAAGAGAGAGGTCTAAAGCACTCCTTCATCTCCTAGTTTTTTTATTTCTTCTTCATTTTTACCCAGTAATTCCGAAAGCACCTCATGGGTATGCTCACTGAGTTCGGGCCCTGACCATTCAGTTCCCCCTGGGGTTTCAGTCAATACAGGGGTCATTGCTGGTATGTGAAGGGTTCTACCATTTGCCTCCACTTCTTGAAACATACCTCTGGCGATGTAATGCTCATCATTCATCATGTCTTCAACACTGTATATCGGCCCTGCAGGAACAGAGACTTCATCCATAATAGAGAGCACATCGTCCGATGTCTGCTTACGAGTCCATTCCTCAATAGCAACATCAATTTCTTTTTCATGTTCAACTCTTCCCATATTGTCTGCAAACCGCTTATCTTCTGCCATTTCAGGACGCCCAATTGCTACCATCAATCTTTTAAAAATGGAATCGCCATTGCCACCAATAATAACGTGTTTGTCATCAGCAGTTAGGTAAGTATTGGTGGGAACTATGCCAGTGATGGTTGACCCCGATGGTTCTCGAATAGCGCCACAGCCGGAGTATTCTGGGACAACAGCTTCCATCATATTGAAAACAGATTCATAAATTGCGGTATCAACAACTTGGCCTTTATTCTGAGGGTCTTTTTGTCTTTGGATATAAGCAAGCATTACCCCCATAGCTGCATGCAGACCAGCCAAGGTGTCCCCGATACTTAAATTAGGTCTTACAGGAGGACGGTCTGGGAAACCATTCACGTATCTAAATCCACCAAAACCTTCGCAAACAGAAGCATATCCTGGCAAATGTGATTTAGGACCTGTTTGTCCATAACCTGATATTCTTGCAGTAATTAAACCTGAATTTTCTTTTTTCAAATCCTCAGGACCCATTCCCCACTTCTCAAGAGTTCCAGGTTTGAAGTTTTCTATCAAAACATCTGATTTTAATATCAAATCTTTGGCAATTTGCCTACCTTGGTCAGTTTTAAGATTCAGCGTCACCGATTTTTTATTTCGTGAAACGCTGTGCCACCAATAAGAAGTGTTGTTTTCAGTTAATCGCCAGTATCGAACAGGATCGCCTGTAGGTGGTTCAATTTTAATTACTTCAGCACCATAATAGGCAAGGACACTACCTGTGAAAGGACCTGCAATAAGTTGCCCCATTTCAATGACTCTCATGCCATCTAGAGGTTTTGCTTTATTTTGGTTCATTTAATCCTTCTAAAAATCGATGATAAGTTTATTCTAAGGAATATTTTTATACCACGTTGAAATAGCATTTCCTATTTCATCGGGCGAATCTTCTTGTATGAAATGCCTTCCTTTAACTGTGATTTCGGTTTGATTCTTCCAACTTCTGCAAAAATCTCTAATTTTTCCTGTGGTAATTGCACCAGGTTCTGCATTGATAAACAGTTTAGGTATGCTGTTTGTCTCCATCCATTCCGCATATCGATTAACAATCTCACAAACGTTCCTAGGTTGGCCTTCAATTGGTATTTCGCGTGGCCAAGACAGAGTAGGTCGTCGGTCCTCACCTGGGTTAAGGAATGGCCTTCTGTATTCATTCATTTCATCAGAATTTAATGTTCTGATGATTGAGCCTGGAAGCACTTTTTCTACAAAGTAATTCTTCTCTAAAACCAAATTTTCTCCTGCAGCGGATCTAAAACCTTGAAATATACTTTTGGCATTCTTATCCCAATCATCCCAGGTCATCTCTTTTACAATTGCTTCCATATAGGCAATACCCTTAACAGAGTTGGGGTTGTTATAACTCCAATTAAAACCTAACGCTGAACCCCAATCGTGTATAACAAAACTGATATTCTCCCCATCAGTTAGGGATTGTATAGCGGCATCAACGTAAAGATAATGTTCTTCAAATTGATATGAGTTTTCATCAGGATTATCCAGTTTTTCCGAGTCTCCCATTCCAATCAGGTCAATGGAAATACAGCGGCCTTGTGACTCTAAATAGGGAGTAATATTTCTCCAAAGGTATGAAGATGTTGGGTTACCGTGGAGGAATATGATTGGATCTCCAGAACCTGAATCAACATAGGCTATGTTTTTATTGTTTATGAGTATTTTTTTCTTTTTTAGGGTGTTTGCATTCATTGGGATTTTATTGAATTAAGGATCAAACCTAAAAAATCGGATTCACTGTTCACGTTGACGGTTTCTGATGCTTGAATGGTATACCCGTGTTGATTTGCAATTGATTCGTATTTTATTTTTCTGTATTCCAAAAGTTTGGGAAAGATCCAACGAACGAATTCATCAGGATCCATTGATTCTGGGCTTTCCTTCATTTCATCTTCATATATTTCTAGATTACTCATTAAAAAGTCCTTGTTGTAATACAGGGGTTTTGGATGGGTTTTTGCTCGCTCAATCAATATCTTTCTAGCTTCTTGATTATCTTCAATGTAAACAATCATTGTATTCTCGATTAATGCCTCCATAGCATCAGTATCAATTAGTTCACAGATGCTTCCTCCGGCATCATTGATAAAGTGGTCATATCCGTAAATTCTCTTGGATTTTTCTATAAAACCTGGCACATCCTTCATAGCTTCAATTTCTGCATTTTCGTGAAGTTCTTGGCGTCTTAGAAACTCTTTAGGAGTTAAGCCACCTTTTGTAGAGCAACCAATTTTCCCTAAGAAAGTTGATATTGGCGCTAAGTTATCAACTGTGATGTTACTGGAAATATAAATTGAGTCTGTTTTTAGAAGGTCTTTTAGAAAGGAAACCTCCATGGCTCTTTCTTTAATATTGTCTAAAATAGGTTCTTCAAGATATTTGGTGCCAATTCTATAGTCACCTGAATAATGAAACCATTTAGATTTGGGAAGTTTATTCGCAAGGGTTGTTTTACCAATGCCTGACATACCCAATAAGGTAATCGCCTTGTTGGGCCATTTAGTGAATTCAGATGCAGTTAATTTCATGATTGTTCTACTGCTATTAATTTATTAATAGCTAAGCCTCAATAGGGTTGCAGTTCCATGTATTATTGTTATTTTGATATAAATGACCCAATATAGCCACATTTAGAGATCCATCTTTTCCCATGTAAATTTTTAGGGAAAAGAGTATGATGGACAACTTTTTAATTTTGAAAGAAAAAAAATGAAAGAAAAGAATTGGCAAGTATATAAATTTGGCGGAACCAGTTTGGCAGATGGAACATGCCTAGAACGAGTATGTGCATTGATCCATCAGAATTCTTCTTCAAATCTTATTGTTGTGGTCTCGGCAATGGCCGGAGTTACTGACTCATTGTCTAAAGTGTTGCAAACCAAAAATTTGGACCCAATTAAACCATTTATGGCACTCTATCGGCAAACTGTAGGGAAGTTGATAAAAAATCCAGCAGTAATCACAAATCTAGAAGATAGCTTTGCATCAGACATTAGTGCAATAGAACAAATTTTTGCTTCACTAGAATCAGGCCAACTTAGTCATGCAGAAACAAGCATTATCATAGGTTTTGGTGAGGTTTGGTCATCAAGGTTATTAATCAGTTTATTGGCAGAAAACAATTCCCAAGATCCTCTTAAGAGAGAGATCCATGAGCTCAATGCATACAAGATCATAAATGTTTCTCACGGCGACATGGGACCAATTGTGGATTGGAGTAAAAGTAAGTTGGGTTTTGAAAAAGAGAACAATAATACAACTGGAATCTTCGTTATAGGAGGATTTTTAGCAACAGATCTAGACACAAATCCTACAACACTTGGCAGGAATGGAAGTGATTTCTCCGCTTCAATAATTGCCTCATTGTCAAATGCAGAATCAGTGACAATTTGGACGGATGTCGATGGGGTCATGACCGGCGATCCAAACCAAGTTTCTGGAGCAAAAATTATCAGTCAGATGTCTTATGATGAAGCAGCTGAGCTGGCTTATTTTGGGGCAAAAGTAATTCATCCAAAAATGATGTCACCCTTGATTAAAAAAAATATTCCTATCTTTATCAGAAATACTTTCAACCCAAATTCATTGGGAACAGAGATTTCAGCTGCAAACAATAAGAAACAAGCAGTTAAAGGAATCACTAGCATTGATGATGTTGCATTAGTCAATCTAGAAGGCACAGGTATGATCGGTATCCCAGGGACTACAAATCGATTGTATTCTTGTTTGCAAGCTGCAGAAATATCCATCATTTTAATAACACAGGCAAGTTCTGAACACTCCATCTGTTTTGCAGTAAACAATGAATCAGCCATTCTCGTCGAGCAAGTAATAAGGAAAGAATTTACACAAGAATTTTCATCAGGCGATCTTCAGGATTTGCAAGTGCAAAACAATTGCAACATTATTGCGGTTGTTGGATCGGGTATGAGTGGTACAAAAGGCATAGCTGTAGGATTTTTTAAAGCAATTTTTGATGCAGGAGTTAATGTGAAAGCAATAGCACAAGGATCATCAGAACAAAATATTTCTGCGGTGGTCAATCAGAACGATGCAAAAAAGGCAGTTGAATCAATACACTCTGCTTTTTTTAGTGACAGCATTGATTTAATTATTGGCATTTTGGGCTTTGGCAATGTTGCCAGAGAATTTTTTAACCAGTTACAGAAACAATCTAAAGCTATCGAGACAGATTCTGACATAAACATTAAGGTTGTGGCTGTAGCAAATTCTAGGAGAATGATTCTTGAAGAATCTGCAATTACAGAATCTGAAATTGATCAATTAAATGAAGAGCAAAATTCAGAGAAATCAGACCTTAATAGGATAGTGGATCATCTGGCCTCAACCCCAGGAGCAATAAAAGTTGTTGTTGATTGCACTGCATCCGAAGATGTGCCCACAATGTATAAATTATTTTTCTCTTCAGGCATCCATGTCATTACCGCCAATAAGAAAGGTCTGAGTGGATCAATAGAACTCTATGATGAGATCATGCATTATTCTAAATCCAATCGTAAAAGCTTTTATTATGAAACCACAGCTGGTGCCGGATTGCCTTTTATCAAATCGTTGCAAGACCTTATCCTAACTGGTGACAAGGTCCATGAAATTGAAGGGATATTTTCAGGAACACTTTCTTATTTATTCAATACCTATGATGGCAGCATACCTTTTTCAAAAATCATTTCTGATGCTAAAGATAAGGGTTTTACTGAACCAGATCCGAGAGAAGATCTATCTGGCATGGATGTTGCTCGAAAACTAGTCATTCTGGCAAGAGAGATGAATTTAAAAATCAATACAGATGATATTGATCTGCAGAGTTTAGTTGACCAAAAACTGAACGATTTAACTGTGGATGAGTATCTTGAAAAACTTAAAGATTATGATTCAGAAATGCAGGATAAATTCCAGCAAGCACGAAAAAATAATAAGGTCTTGAGGTATATTGCAAGGCTCAATTCCACTGGGACTGCCACAATAAAACTTGAAGAAGTTGATTCTGATCACCCATTTGCTCAATTGAATGGCAGCGAGAATATAATAATATTTAAAACCGAACGATATTCTGATTACCCATTGGTTCACAGAGGGTCGGGTGCTGGACCTAGTGTTACTGCTGCAGGTATTTTTGCAGATCTATTAATGGTTTCCATTCAACTGGACCGTCTTAAGGGATCTAATATGGATTAAGTGAATTTCTTGTTGGGACAATTGTTATATGAAATTTATAAGCACAAAAAATAAGATTGAAGTAGAAGCCGAGGAGGCAATTTTTAGTGGAACGGCTCCTGATGGTGGTTTGTTTATGCCGTCAATAATTCCAAAAGTTGAACCCAATGATTTTAAAGATACAGAGAACTTCCAACTTTTTTCCAATAAAATGCTTAGTCTTTTTTTCAAGGAAACTATTCTTGAAAGCAAACTCGATGCGGTAGTGTCCGAGGCATTAAATTTTCCTGTTATTCAAAGAGACTTATCCGGAGATCAGATACCAATTTCTATGTTGGAGTTATTTCATGGCCCGACTGCAGCTTTCAAAGATTTTGGTGCACGTTTTTTGGCCTCATCAATGAATGCGATAATGGAACAACAAGCAAATCCGAAAATCGTAACAATACTGGTGGCCACTTCTGGAGACACAGGCGGCGCGGTTGCTTCCGCATTCCATCAAAGGCGAGGATTTAATGTAGTTGTTCTTTTTCCTAAAGGACGCGTTTCACCAAGGCAACAACATCAGCTCACTTGTTGGGGTAATAATGTAGTTTCTGTGGCAATTAATGGAGAGTTTGATGATTGTCAAAGACTTGTCAAAGAAGCTTTTTCTCAGCAAGAGAAATTTAAAAATCAAACTCTATGTTCAGCCAACAGCATAAACATTGGCAGGCTTCTACCACAAGCAACCTACTATGCATGGTCAAGCCAGAAGTACTTTTCAAAATATGGAATGCATACCAGTTTTATTATACCTACAGGTAATTTAGGGAATGCATTTGCTTGCTTTGTTGCTAAGGAGATGGGTTTTCCCATAGAGAGAATCGTGTTTGCGACTAATGCCAATAGAACCATACCTGATTTTCTGGAGACAGGTTCTTGGCAACCCAGACCTACGGAGCCAACACTGGCCTCAGCAATGGACGTTGGTAATCCAAGTAATATGGAAAGATTTTTTTATTCTTTTAATAACCATCAAAGCTTAATCAATATTCTTCGAGCCGTGTCAGTCACTGATGAACAGATAGTTGAACAAATAAGAAAAGAGTTTAAAGACAATCAAATACTTTGTTGCCCTCATACGGCAACCGCTTTATATGCTTATCGTATGCTTTCTGAAGAAGAAAAACGAAGAGGACATTGGTGTGTTGTCTCCACAGCGCACCCAGCAAAATTTGAAAACATAGTTGAGCCGATCATCGGTGAAGAAATTACGGTACCTGAGAAGCTTGCAGAGCTTCTTGAGCTTGATTCATCTTTTGTGTCGATTGACCCGGAATTGTCGCAATTGATAAAAGTTATTGCTGCAGCTTAAAGAAAAGTCTTTCTGCGTTTTGAGAAGTTATTAAAGCCAGTTCTCCGATATCTATTTTTTTATATTCAGCAACTGCTTGGGCAACATGGGGAATAAAACACGGTTCGTTTCTTCTTGTTTTTAATTCTTTCTCAAGCACCTTAGGCATAAGGTATGGTGCATCGGTTTCAATTAATAATCTATCAATCGGGATGTATTGCATTGCATCAATAAGATTCTGATTTCTTCTGGGATCGCATAGCCAGCCGGTAACGCCAATATACAGACCAAGATCCAAATAATCTTTTAATTCTATGCTCCCTTCTGTAAAGCAGTGAGCGACACCACCAATCAAGTGGGATTGATAGTCTTTCAGTATTTCTACAAAGTCCTGATGTGAATCGCGTTGATGCAAGAATACTGGGAGAGAATTTTCAACAGCTATATCCAACTGTATTTTGAATATTTGTTTTTGTTCGTTTGGTTCCGAGAAATTTCTACAATAATCAAGGCCTATTTCACCTATGGCTACAATCTTTTGATGAGTTAATAATTGTTTAAGCTTAACTTCAGTTTGTTCTTCCACATCTTTGGCATTGTGAGGATGCACCCCCGCTGTTGCCCAAAGTGTATTTGAATATTGTTCAGTCAATTCAATTGCT
>ENA-UPTF01001976-UPTF01001976.1-marine-metagenome-genome-assembly--contig:-NODE-1976-length-12284-cov-3.883509_pt1 | contig 12284 bp, 14 predicted proteins | sample MGYA00238166_ERZ767019 | MGnify/ENA primary metagenome ERZ767019 (study PRJEB28930, sample SAMN06266391) | marine metagenome | isolation source: Sea water from 250 m depth | place: Atlantic Ocean... | reverse complement strand
TATTTTGGTGTAATTTCCTTAGTCATGTACTCAATTATTAAGTTATTATGCGTAAAAATTGCCGTACAATTAGAAGTATGATAAACTTACTTCATATATTATAAAGATAAAAATCATTTTACTTCTAATATCAATTTATCTCTTAGTTAAAAAGAGAAGACACAGTCAGGTGACATCATGCCTACCGTTAGAGAAAATAAAGAACACATATTTATTACAATGAGGTCCTGGTGCAAGTGTGACTCGATGTTCGAGGATTTTTACCACTTTCACGTCGCTCCTAATCAGTTTTGTAGCATCTGTCAAAAAGACGAGTTTAATGCTGATCACTACCACTGTGGATACTGCCTAAAGCTATCTCAAGTCGGGTGAATGGTTAACGCTCAGAATATTTGACACTTAACGAAACCCGAATTAGACTCGCTTCGGAGAATGCTGTTTGCATAAACTCCTGGAAACTGAAGTTCGTGACTGGCCAGCGAATTAACAAGTGGAGCGAAACTCTGATGGCAGAGAACAGCCAAGAAACGCAAGGGCCCGACGCAGGCACACAGCAAAATACGACTTCCGACTCTGGAGACAAGCAATCAATGCTGCTGAAGCTCGCCGAGCGCACAGTGGTCCAGGCGGAAGCTTTGGCCCAGGAGATCACTGAAAACGCTAAGGAAGAGAGCGAAGCCGTTGGCGCCAAGATCATTGCCGAGGCCACAGAGAAGGCCAAATCCGAAGCCCAACAAACAATAGACAGCGCGAAAAGCCGCGCTGACGATATGTTAACGGAAGCGTCTGCCGAGGCCCAGTCAGAAAGCGAAAAGACGATAACCAACGCCCGAGGAGAGAGCGAAAAACTGCTCGCTAGAGCCCAAGCAGATAGTGAAAAAATCGTCGCTCGGGCCAAGGAAGAAAGCGAAAAAATTCTGAACGAGGCCCGTTCCGCTAGCGAGGCTACTCTCGGCGCTGCTCAAAACGACGTTACCGAGATCGTTGGTATGGCTCGCCAGGAAGCCCAGTCGATCATTAGCGCCGCTCAGACCCGAGCCGCCAGCACCGAGTCTAACGCCCGACTACAAGCTGAATTCTTTATAAGGCAAACCACCCAGAGTGTCGCAGATGGAATTCGAGCCTCGGTATTAGATATCTGCAACAATCTCCTACCCACGGTCGCCGGTCATCAATACTCGGAAGAAGAATTCGGTAAAAATCCCCCTGAGGCATTGCGTAACGATGAGTCTGAATCCTTAGCCGACGAAAGTACCCCAATGCTTGGGGGTGGTAATTCCGCCGAAAATGGCAACTCCCCTGAGAGCGGAGCAGCGCCCAAAACCAGCAAGGCACGAGCATCGAGGAAAAGCTTATCTTCCTGAAGTTACATGCGCCGGCTTCCAGAACAAACAGTTAGCGCAAAAAACCCGCTCCTCTTCAAATAAGCGGGTTTTCTTATTACCTGATCGAAATCGTCCGATGTTCTCCTGACTCTCACAACTGAGGACTCATAGCAGCGGCCCCTTCATCAGTGTTCGTAGTACCTTTTAGTTCGGCAACCTTGGAAAAATCCTGGTCAGACTCGTCATATTGGCCAATACGACGATAGACCAAACCACGGTTGTGATATGCCTCAACACAGTTAGGGCTTACTCGAATGGCCTCTGAATAATCCATGATGGCAAGTTCGAACCGAGAACCCTCGAAGAGCACGTTTCCTCGATTTATATACACGTCTGCGTCGCCAGGGTCTAAACGGATCGCTTCGTTGTAATCTTCCAGAGCTTTTTCACGTTGACCTAGGTCGTAGTAAGCATTTGCGCGGTTGTTGTAAACCGTCGCGTAATGAGGGTTTATCCGAACGACTTCATTGTAGTCTTTTATCGCACGCTCATTTTCACCCAACGCCCGATAGGCAGAACCCCGATTGCTAAAAGCAGCAACATTCTCAGGGTCTAAGGTTACTGCCTCGTCATAGTCTTCTATTGCTAGCCCATATTCCCCGACCGCGAGGTAAGCATTTCCTCGGTTATTATAGGCAACTACATACTTTGGATTTATACGGATCGCCTCGTTGTAGTCATTGATAGCCTGCTGGTGTTCGCCTGAGTCATAATAAACGATGCCACGGTTGTTATATGCGGAATAATACTCAGGGTTGTGTTCAATCGCCAAGCCGTAGTCCTCGATAGCGCGCCTGTTCTGGCCGATATCGTGGTAGACCTTACCTCGATTGTGGTAGGCCTCAGAATACCGTGGTTTGTTGCGTACCGCCTCGTCATAACATTCTATGGCATTCTCGGATTTACCCGAGGCTGCATAGGCAATCCCAAGACTATAGTAGAACTCGGAACGGTCCGGTAACCTAGATTGATTCTTCGCCATCTATAATCGCACATCCGTTGCGATCCTAAATATTAAGTAGGAAGCGCAACTTTCGCTTGCCATTTCAAATGCCCGACAAGCATCTCGAGTATAACATTGAGCACACGAATCCGACGCTAAATTAGATTCGATCGATACAAGATTGATAACCTTAGTGATTATTGCAACAATTAAATTAGGCGGTGTCTATAGTTCTAATTCCAACGCGAGACGAGAATCATGCATTCTGATTTCACAACTACGCGAACGCTAAAACTTTCTCAGATATCAGTGTTTGTCCTCATGGTGATCTTAACTGGTATGTCAGCCTGCGGAACATCTGATACAAATACCCTTGCAAAGTTATCGAAGGGATCTACTACTGCCACCAATTCAGAACCTGCAGATCGGCCAAGAGAAGCTACTCCTGCGGCCTTACTAAACTCGCAGACACCCCGACCTGGTTCGCCTGACCAAACATCTGATCCCTACCCGAACCTCACGCTGGAACCTAAACTTGTTCTAACCCAAATCCCATTACCAGACCGGCCACCAATTGGAACAGAACTTGGCAAAACCTTACCTCAGGTTGAAATCACTTTGTTTGGAGGTAGGAAAAAGTCAATCGCTAGCCTTAGCAATATGGGCCGACCCGTGTTTTTGTTCTTCTTCACCACTTGGTGAGCAATCTGTCGCTCCGAGTTGCGGAGCCTAAAAGACCTTTATCCCGAATTCGCAGACAAGGTTGATTTCTACGCAATAAGCCAAAGCCAGGTCGAAACAATAAACCACTTAGAACACGACCGGATCGAACAAGGCTATCCATGGCCGATAGCCAAGATGGATGATAACGTTCTGAAGGAGTTAAAAGTACTACAGCAGTCGACTAAGATCGCCCTGGATCACCAGGGAGTCATCTCATACAGAGCCGGCTACGGAAACGGGGGAGTCGACAAGTGGCACGAGGTGTTCTCTAATCTTGCCAGGCGCTAAGGAGACCAAAACGGATGATTAGATAACAGTTTCGCTCACAAACGAAATTAAAGCATCGCTAAACTGATGATGTAGTTCTATTATCCCTATATGTTTGGCTCCTTGAATAATCACAGCGCGCGCATTTGGCATAGCTCGCGCCATCTCCATCGCCATGAATGGAGTTGATCCTTCGTCTCCATCCCCGGTCAGTATTATGGCTGGCATCGTTAAAGCCGAGTATTCCACTGAATGGTCTTCCGCTTTCGACAACAATTCATAGCTTTCAATGAAACGGACAGGGTCATTATTCCGCAGACGGGCAATTATATAAGTCGCAATATCGGGGTTCGCCACTAAAAACTCGGGATTGAACCATCTCTGAAGCGCTGCGGTTTCCAAGGACGGTTGATCTCCATGTTTTGCTTGACGCACACGGCTCGCCATATTACTACGTTCTACAGTCGTGCGCTGGTACGTGGTGCTGATTAGAACTAACCCCTTTATGCGATCCGGGTACATCGAGGCAAAATGTTTAGCTACTTGACCACCGAGAGAGAACCCAACTAAGACGAACTCCGAGATTCCAATTGCATCAAGCAGTGAGTACAGCTGGCCCACGAATGGTTCGAAACTTTGCGCCCCCAACGGCAAAATAGTGTCGCCGTGTCCAAGCAAATCATAAGTGAGGGTGGAATAACTAGTAAGGTCTCGAAGCATGCGATTCCAAATCGTCTGATCCAGCCCAACTCCGTGAACCAACACGATAGGAATACTTCCTGGAACCTCTTGAAATCTGAAACTCGTACCTTGTTCGTCAGTGCTCATTTACCCTGACCCAAAACTGTTTGCTTCTAAGTTTGTGACTGATTGACACGCTCATACGCCGGTGATAGCGTCTAGGCGATCGGCGCAAAACGCCTTCTCTAAACCCCGAGGATATACCATGAAGTTTAGCAATTTTTTATTTCCGGAGAGCAAAACCCCAGCCGGCGACTATGATGTGATCGAAGAGTCACTACGAGAGGCTGAACTCTCTGAGAAATTGGGTTATGACGTAATCTGGCTGGCTGAACACCATTTCGACGGGGGCTGCGCATATGTGGACCCAACCACGTTCGCTGCCGCTATAGCAGCCAGAACAACCAAAATCAAAATCGGGTTTGCTGTAGCCCAGATGGCATTGCACCATCCTATTAGGTTCGCAGAACAGATAGCGTTGGTCGATAATATCAGCAAAGGCCGTATGGTCGTGGGAGTAGGTAGGGGCACGGCATATAACTTCTACGAATTCCGCGGCTTCGGAATCGACCCAAATGAGGCTCACGACATGCTCTTGGAGGTCGAGGACATCCTAGTGAAGTCGTGGACCACTAACAACTACAAACACGATGGGAAGTATTGGCAACTGGAATTACCGGTTTTGAGACCACAAGTGTTCCAAAAACCCCACCCGCCTATGATTAGAGCTTGCTCTGGTCTGGAATCGACACTGGAGATGGCCCGAGAAGGCCGTCCTTTCATGATGAATGTCCAAAGTGACCAAACTACTATCGAAAGGCTTAAGCGGTACCAGACTACTATGTCCGAGGCCGGACACAGTGATGAGACTGTGGCTCAGAGCATGGCCGACTCTTGGGTTTGGCGCAACATATTCGTGGCCGACACAGATGCCGAGGCTGAAAAGCTAGGAATACCCTACTTCAAAGAGATGCGAGCCTATCTCCAGACGAACAGGGATAAGATGAACACCACAGCTGAGCTCCAGGCGCAAGCCACCGGAGCGGTAGGCGCCGCACGGAACTCGTTAGAACATGGAGTGATCGTAGGCTCCCCAGAAACCGTTTCGGAACGGCTACAAGCCGTCAACGACAGCGGAGTTGGGGGAGTGATTATTCATTTCAGACTAGGCGCTATGCCTTATGACCTTAACTCCCACAGTATGAAGTTATTCGCCGAGCAAGTGATGCCTAACTTCAAGGGCTAAACCATCTCAAAAAGGGGCTATTTCTGGTCTAAGAACTCAACTTCGAATTTAAGGGTCGCATTGGGAGGAATCACGCCCCCAGCACCGGAAGGGCCGTAAGCCAAGTCTGGCGGTATGATGAGCTCGACTTTACCACCGATGCTCATAGTAGATACCCCTTCGTCCCAACCTTTGATGACACGACCTGCGCCTAACGGGAACTCAAAAGGTGTTCCACGGTCTACTGAACTATCAAATTTAGTGCCATCGAGCAACCAACCAGTATAGTGTACAACCGCCGTCTTGCCAGGTTCTGCCTTATCTCCGGTCCCTACCACCAAAGTCTTGATCTGCAAACCAGATGCTGTAGTTACAGTTTCGTCAGCCATTTTATTTACCTCTAATCTATTTGTTACGGAATTGGAGTCCGACCCACATGCGACTCCAAAGACCGCCATAAACACCAGAACCATAAGCCAGCGCATTTTGCTAAACCTCCCCGGTTTGTCTGGAAATACCAGGCATATGCGCTCAAAGATGGTAGCACAAAGCCTACTAGGATAAATTATCGTAAGTATCGCATAAGCGACATTTGTAATATGATTCACATACTAAGATTGGGAGGCAATTTCAATGACTGATGATTTCAGGCAACGAGTGGAGGCTGCTAAAAGTAAAACGACCTCCATCAAAGCAGCAGAATCTAAGAAACAGATGGACGATAAACCGGAAACTCTCCTCATAGAGACGCGACTCCGAGAGAATGTCCCAGATAATGAAACAACTGAAAATACAATCTTTATCTCGGTTGAAGAGCTAGATGCCGCAGCCGAGGACAGGTCGAAGCTAGACCCCCGTCTCTCAGATCCCAACGTCCAAGTTGTAACGACTTGAAGACTTGGGAACAGGGCAGCCGTGGGCGCCCAAATACTCCAAGATATGGGATTTGACAACGTGACATACATGGAAGGCGGGATGGAAGCTTGGAAGGAAGCCGGATTGCCTACCAAAGAATGATCAGTAGTTAAAGCTAACCAGTCAGGCGGTGAAACATGGCTGAACGAATCTGGGACAAGTACCTCACAGACCAAGACAAGGCCCACGTGGCCATGGGCGAGAACAAGCAGGTTGGGTTCGGTGAAAGTCCTGCCTTGCTACTGATTGACCTCTACCGATGGGTTTTTGGCGACCGGCCGCAGTCTATACTTGAAGCTACCAAAGAATGGCCTGCAAGCTGCGGTATGGCTGCCTGGGACGCTATTCCGGCCTTGCAGACGGTTCTAAAAGCAGCTCGTGACGCCGGAATACCGGTGATTCATGCTACCGGCAGGGACGACGACGGCTTGGCAGGATGGAGTACTGGTCGTCAGATCTACGGCAACACAGATCGCAGCCCGGAGGCGTTAGAACGTCGGAATCGCAAACACGACATAATTGAAGAAGTATCTCCGGTTGACGGCGAGCCGGTCATACGCAAAGATTCCCCGAGTGCCTTCTGGGGAACACCATTGGTCGGACACCTAACAGCTCACAACGTGGACACTATCATCGCAGTAGGAGAAACAACTAGTGGATGTGTCCGAGCCAGCGTATTGGACGGCTGTACAAACCGCTTCCGGATGATTGTAGTGGAAGAGGCAGTGTTCGACCGCCACGAGGCAGCCCATGCCATAAACTTATTTGATATGAACCAAAAGTACGCCGATGTTCTGCCGCTAGCCGATGTACTAGAGTACCTAGGCGAGGTCAGCGCTAAACGGGGAACATCAACTTAATGACACACTTCCTCGGCTGAACACGTTAGTTGATTGAGGTTTGTGCCTGTGGTAAATTAACCACAATCAGCTTGGCCGGAAACGGCTGGAGAATCCTATGGCATATGTGACCCCACGAGAGGGTGAGAATCCTGAAAGCCTAGTCAACCGGTTCCGGGCTTCCGTCCAGCACTCGGGCATACTGCGCGAACTTAAAGACAGACGCTTCTTCCGTTCCAAGGCGCAAAAAGAACGTCTGGCAGCTCAGCGAGCGGCACGCCGCCGACGTCGCCAAAACCGAAGGTAAGACCTCCGGTGGTTCTTACCCAATACGCAAGGGCGACCATTTGACACTAAATCACTGACTTAAACAGACCGTGTTTCCAACAGGCGGCGCGACGGGCCGCCTGTTTTTGTTGAAGTCCCATCCAGTGGTTTTCCATTAGCCAGATTGTTTAATCACCGGCTTGCCAGGCACGTTGACAGCTATTAGTGCCGCTGGTAGATTGGATTAGTTGCCCTTGGCCTCACCGTCCAAAGTAGCTAAAGGGTAAGCACATTCAGGAGAGTACCCGTGCCTCGATACGATTACCGTTGCGAAAGCTGCCGAACCGAATTTGAACTGATGCAGTCATTCTCAGAAGCCGGCAATGGCACCTGCCCGGCTTGCTCAGGAAAAGGTCAGCGGGTCTATCATGCAGTTCCAGTGATATATAAAGGCAGTGGATTCTACACCACCGATTATGGCCGCCCTAAACCTCCTGTGGAAAATAAGAGCAGCTCTAACAGCGACAATTCAGACACTAAGTCTACCAGTGATACCAAATCGTCTTCGGAATCAACAACCGATACGACCGCAAAGTCCTCGAGTGACACCTCGAGTTCATCTACATCGGACGCTAGCAGTTCCAATTCTCCTTCCTCCACCAGCTCAACCTAAAAATTACTTTAAGGTTTAATGCAACTCGCAGGACCTCCCCTTGGAGGGTTCCTCGTGGATCTCCACAACAATTCATATCCACCCTTGTCTGGTAGATAGCAGATGAGAGCATTGGTACAAAGGGTCGCCAAAGCTTCCGTTACCGTGGCCGAAGAAACAGTAGGCGAGATCGGAGTAGGATTGGCAATATTGCTCGGAGTTGCCAAAGGCGATAACGAAATCGACGCCAGCTACTTGGTGAATAAGATTTCTAACCTTCGGGTCTTTCCCGACAGCGAGAGCAGTTTCAATCTCTCTGCCTTGGATATCCACGCCGATATCTTAGTCGTAAGCCAATTTACACTATACGCTGATACCCGTAAGGGACGACGCCCTGACTTCAACCAGGCTGCTAGCGCAGAAGAAGCCAAGCATCTTTACGAACATACAACCCAGTTGTTCCGTGACGCGGGATTAACAGTAGCGACCGGGCAGTTTCAGCAACACATGCAAGTCACGCTGCAAAACGATGGGCCTGTTACGTTGATACTGGATAGCACCGACCGGAAAAAGCCGCGTCGAGGCTAAAGTGGCCGAGTATCCAATCGTTGGTTTGCTAAATCTGTTCCGTGACAACGGACATATGACAACTTAACAAGCACTCATTACTCTTTTCTGAGGGCATTTCGAACAGGACTGATTAATCAAATTCCAAATCTAGACTAATGTCCAAAGCGTGTACGGAATGAGTTAATCCACCAATAGAGATGAGATCTACACCGGTTTCAGCAACAGCGCGCACGGTATCGTAGGTAATGCCACCAGAAGCTTCAACGATAGCCTTGTCGCCGATTACCTTCATTGCCTCTGCCATCTCAGACACGGACATATTATCCAGCATAATTATGTGGGCTCCAGCCTCCAACGCTGCATTCACTTGTTCCATGTCCTCCACTTCCACTTCGACTTTAATGGTGTGGGAAGCACGGGCCAATGCCAATTGGATCACTTCCTTAAGGCCCATCTCACGAAATGCGTTAGCTTGGATGTGATTGTCCTTGATCAGAATGCCGTCTGCCAAGTTCAAACGGTGGTTATATCCACCACCCATACGTACCGAATATTTATCAAGAAATCGGTGGCCAGGAGCAGTCTTACGAGTATCCACAATTCTAGCGTTTAGCCCACGCACTGCCTCTACATAACGATTGGTGTCGCTGGCGATCCCGCTCATACGCTGCATGAAATTTAGGGCTATACGTTCAGCCCTCAGAATCCCAGCGGCAGATCCTCGAACCACTGCAGTATCATCCCCAGCACATAGGGCAGCACCATCTTGCAAAATCGCTTTGGCATCCAAAGTCGGGTCTACACGCTGAAAAACGGCAATGGCAACATCAACGCCGGCCAGCACACCTGTAGCCTTGGCACGCAGCCAGCCAGTTCCCTGAATCTCAGGCGGAACTACCGCTTGCGTTGTAGGGTCGTTGAAGGTCTGGTCTTCAGCGATTGAAGCATCTATCAATGCGTACACATCAGGAGGGAATTGACTCATGACTCGTCTTCCTTGTTCTTTTAAAACCTCAGCGGTTAAGCAGGCACGGTTGTATCGCAACTGCCATAGGTGAACTAGAAAAAATATGGAGAGTGAAGAGATTACCGAAGAGAGAGCATGCGTTCAAGAGCAGTTTTGGAATCTCGTTTAACGTCATCAGGAACAGTAATCTCGTTGTTGACCTTGCCCTCAAGCAACCCATCAAGCATCCAAAGTAGGTAGGCTGGGTGGATGCGGTACATAGTCGAACAAGGACAAGTCACCGGATCTAAGCAAAACACCGTTTTGTCAGGGTTATTAATGGCCAGACGGTTGACTAGGCTTACTTCTGTGCCGACTCCCCACTTGCTTCCGGATGGAGCAGAGTTAACCATTTCTCGAATGTATTCAGTAGAGCCTACCATGTCCGCTGCCTGCACAGTTTCCATAGGACACTCCGGATGAACCACTATATTTATATCGGGGTGAAGTGCCCTTGCTGCATTTATCTGCCCGACTGTGAACCTTGTATGGACAGAACAGTGCCCTTGCCAAAGTATCATCTTGGCCTTACGAAGTTGCTCCGCCGTACTACCACCCAATTGTCGGAACGGGTTCCAGACAACCATCTCATCCAATTGGATTCCCATTTCCAAAGCAGTGTTGCGGCCAAGGTGTTGATCAGGCAAGAAAAGAACCCGGTCCCCTTGTTCAAAGGCCCACTCCAAAACTGGTTTCGCATTGGACGATGTGCAAACGGTTCCTCCATTCCTACCACAGAGGGCCTTTATACCGGCAATGGAATTCATATAGGTAATAGGCACGATCCCGCCGGTCCCCATAACCTCTTCCAAATCTGCCCAAGCGTCATCCACGTCCTCCATCGGCGCCATGTCCGCCATTGAACAGCCAGCTGTTATGTTCGGCAAGATGACTCTTTGATGATCGGCAGCAAGAATACAGGCCGTCTCCGCCATGAAATGTACACCGCAGAAGATTATGTAGTCCGCTTCTGGGCGGCTACCAGCTTCGCGAGAAAGCAAAAAGGAATCGCCTTGAAAATCGGCGTATTTAATCACTTCTTCTCGCTGATAGTGGTGCCCTAAAATCGTGACAGAATTACCTAACTTTTTTCGGGCTGCACCAATGCGGATATCGAGTTCTTCTGCCGTGTAGTGCAAGTAGTCGGAAGGTATCTGCTGCCATCTTACGTTTACTACCATTTCTTCGGCCAAAGGTTTGGAAGGCAGGTCGTCTTCAGTAGTACAGAACGCCGAATGCTCAAGCTCCGTAACTGGCACGGAGAGCCGGCGGCTCCTTGTAGCCATTAATTGTCGCCTCGGTTTGTTAGCAATTGCGCTTCAACAGCCAATGTCCCCTGGAGAGACCATGGGCTGGAGCGCTCGATTTTCACTGTGACCAATTCACCGTGATGATACGCCTCACTTTCGAAGAAAACCAGTTTATGGGAACGGGTCCGACCTTGCCACTTACCTCTACGGCGGCCTTCCACCAAGACTTCCTCATAGCGACCCACAAACTTGGCATTGATTTCAGTCTGAATCTTCTCCTGTTGAGCATCTACTACTTGACGGCGTCTAGTCTTCTCTTCCTCAGTCACGGAATCATCCATGCCTCTGGAAGCGATAGTCCCAGGCCTAGACGAATACGCGGCGCAATGAACCTTATCAAAGCGTAGTTCTTCCAAAAGATCCACGGTATGCTGGAACTGTTTCTCGGTTTCTCCTGGGAATCCTACTATGATATCTGTATTCAGAGCGACTTCAGGAATGGTTTCGCGGATCTTGGCGATTAAGTCTATATATTCGGATCGGCTGTATTGACGCCGCATCTCGTCAAGAACCTGGTCATCACCGGCCTGCACTGGTAGATTAATATGCTCGCAAACCTTGGGTACATCAGCAACAGCCTGAATAATCTCTTTGGTCATGAACTTTGGGTGTGAGGTCAAGAAACGAATTCGCTCTATGCTATCAATTTCATTGAGTCTGGCAAAAAGGTCTGCCAAATCCGATTTGTCCGGAAGATCATGGCCGTAGGCGTCCACAGTCTGGCCTAGCAACGTCACTTCTTTGACACCCCTAGAAGCAAGTGTCTCCACTTCCAATGCTACTTCCGGAATCGGACGGCTGACCTGACGGCCGCGGCGATACGGGATGATGCAAAAGGTACACATCATGTCACAACCATGAATTATCGGAACGTGACACGTAATATCAGGCCTGTTCGGCGTCAGAGGGCCCACACAACCTTCCCAATCAACACCAATACGGTCACCAACCATTTCCAATAGCGGTTCAAACTGTTGAGGTCGCATGAACACGTCTACATAAGGAAAGCGTCGGGCTAGCTCATCAGTTTTAGGCCCTACCATGCAACCCATAAGGGCAATGATCCGTTCCGGACGATCTTTCTTGAGAGGCGCCATCCACGCCAGGTTGCTAGCCACTTTATCTTCAGCGCCCTGCCGAACTACGCAAGAATTCAAGACGATAACATCTGCTTCTGACGGCTTTTCAACCTGTTCGACTCCTAGTTGCTCCAGGCCGGAACCCAAGCGTTCAGAATCTGCGGTGTTCATCTGGCATCCAATGGTCCAGAGGTAATAACTATTCATGAAAAATAGGCCACGTAAGCTGGAAGAACTTTTAACGGAAATCTTAGTTAATTAATACGCAATTCGTCTTTGAATTGCAACAGTATGGCCTGAATACGGAAAAGATGTGGCGGAAAGAGAGGGATTCGAACCCTCGGAACCTTTGCAGGCTCACG
>ENA-UPTF01001975-UPTF01001975.1-marine-metagenome-genome-assembly--contig:-NODE-1975-length-12289-cov-3.329103_pt1 | contig 12289 bp, 9 predicted proteins | sample MGYA00238166_ERZ767019 | MGnify/ENA primary metagenome ERZ767019 (study PRJEB28930, sample SAMN06266391) | marine metagenome | isolation source: Sea water from 250 m depth | place: Atlantic Ocean | study... | reverse complement strand
AATATCTTTCCGACCGTTCTGTTACCATCAATATTGAGTGTGCCGCTATTGATATTCACCACCTTCTCGATCAGATCTATTGCTTCTTCAGTGTGCTTCTCAACATATTCTTGTATCCTCTTCTCGGTCTTACTGAGTCCACCTGAAAAAGCCAGGGAAACAAATAGTGATACCGCTAATATTTTTCTCATTTTTTATCCTTTTCTTGGAAATCCTTCCACATGATCATTCTTTCGATCAAATTATGAGAGGATCATCATTATCAAATCTACCCATCATCGCACAAAATGATCATCCTAAAGAGACTATTCCCTGGTAGGAAGACCTATCATACAAAATGTGGTTGGGAACGAATGGTTCACACTCCGATCATGGGCCCTGCAGATCATTTCCCCTGAATATCCTCCACCATGATAGACCAAAGAGTGATCTTTGTTGTCCTATGATATCCTGGATCATGATAGAGTGTGGCTCTTTTCCATCTGACAGACCGATCCCCTTGATGACCCTTTTACCAACATCAACGATATGTTCATTTAAGATCATCCTATTATATCCGAACCCAATTCTTTTCTCTGACGCGACCAGGCCTGACCCTGTTCTTTCGAGCAGCGGGTCACCAAAGGACTGATACTCGAACCGATCAGGAGCTATCAAAGATATTATTGTAGGAGTTATATCAATATGGCTACCCGGAGTGGATATACTGCTTGGGCCACCAGGTGTGATAAAATTCTCACCATAGATGATCAAAGGTACGGCGGAACGCTCATAAAGCGTGGGATGGGAATTAATGAAACGCCGTCCATAATGGTCCCCTGTAAAAATAAATAGACTCTCAGGGTGACGCTCTTCGATTTTCTTGACAAAGTCACCGATCGCCCAATCACTATACCAAATATGCCCGAGCTGTTTCATGTTCATTGACCCATCGAACTTCGGGACCAATTCAGGTGGGATATCTTTTAATGGAAATCCAAATTTTTCTACGTCTATGTTATAGGGTGGATGATAGCTGGTGGTCAAAATAACATTGAGTGTCCTTGTTCCCGGTAGTGTTCTCTCTGCCACAAAGGAAAACAGAAGGTCATCGTCTATACCCCATACCCTGGTAGAGTTTTTCTTCTCCATCTGGGGAGAACCGAACACCTTGTCAAAACCTTGACCCTGGAACAGGTTCCCAATATTCTGCCAAGATAGGAACCCTCCGTAGAATAGTCTTGTTCTATATCCGAGCCGCTCGAATATATATGGAATAGATGTAGGTAAGGGTTCCCGCTCTGAGGCCACACGGCTAATATTCACTCCGGTATAGGGTGCACCGGTCAGGATGGCGGAAACAGAGGCCATCGTGCTCGCGCCTGAGGGCAGGAACCGGTCAAAAAATATCCCTCTTCTCCCAAACTGTCGGAGATTCTCTCCCAAACCCAGAGACCTGTACTCAGGAAGCAGGGGCCACATATCATAGCTCTCCATGATTATAAGAAAAATATGGTCAGGTATCCTGTTGCCCGAGCCTGAGACCGTTTTCCTAAGATAGCTTGATAGCAGATAATCCTTAGTGACACCAAAATAGTTCTCGGCCGCCGCCCGTGGAGAGGACCTTCCAATGAACTGGGTGATACCAGACTTTCCGTTTATCCTATTAAAGTCCTTTATCGCATACTGGAAATGCGTGAGAGGATTCATTATCGTCTTGTTCAGTAGATCATCGCCTGTTATATCTGACCATTTTCGGATCGCAGGCCTACTTTTGAATGAACCGCGGACCGCACCAGAGAAGCCTACGATCATAGTTAGGATAATGATTGATCTCATTAGAACACTATTTGGAGATAGGAACTGAATATTGCTCAGACCATGGGCATAGGTGCGCGACCGTTTTAGAGTGTACCATGTGATCATTGAAAGGGCCACAATGGCCATGATATGCATGATAGGATGATGTTCGACCCACACTGTTCTTAGAACCGCTGATCCATCATCATACAGACCCTCGAACAGAAAAAAGTTGAACTGGTCACCGAACTCTTCAAAATAGGGTATGGTCGCTATGGATGCTGCACATATGAGCACAATACCGAGCCCTGTAAAGAATGACCTTACCCTGACCACAATGGAGAACCGGTTCAGGGGACCCAGGATAAGATTGAAAAGAAAGGGGAACAGGAGGAACAGACCGGCTATCTTTGAATCGAATCTAAGCCCATGAAAGAGCGTCAATATGATATCATTGAACATCGTAGTGGGAGAGATCTTCTTATAGAACCATAGGACCATGGTTACACGAAAGATACACTGTAGGAGTACCAGAAATAGCCAGGACAGGGCCTGGACAAGGAACTCTTCGATGAATCTTCTCCAATTGCCTATCATTCGGGCCCTCTTCCTAAGAGCCTGACCAGATGGGCAACATCCGCGGTCTGGATATAATCGGGGTTCTTCCGAACGGCCCTGGCATTTGAGAGCGCATTAGTGGGGGTCCAGGTCATGACCCGTAGACCCAGACCATGGGCTCTCTCCACCTCCTTCTTCGAAATGCGCGAGCCCACTCCGATACCAAAGAGTCCAAGCTCGGATGCTATGGTGAGACCTTTTTCTACGCCCTGCCCGGTGATGAACTGGCGTACACTTATCTCTCTTTCTTTCAAAAGACGATGAAAGTCAACATGGTCTGCCTCAATGAAGATCCTATTATTCATGCCATGCTTATTGACCAGCTTCCCTACAGCATCAATGAACTCAACATAATACGCGACCCTTTCTCTTTCATCTTCTATGCTGAACTTGCAGTCAAAAGAAAATATATATTCATTGTCCTTTCCTAATATATCGAACAATCGGTCAACCAGGACAAGAGAGACCTTTTCGGGATGGTCTCCCTTGTAGTGACAGTCCATAAGCTCCCCGGCCCCATGGTCTCGGACAGAGCCTTTGAAGTTCGTGTACTGGTCCAGTTCCTTATGATGATAGGCCACCAAAGATCCATCCTTGGTTAACTGTACATCCAGTTCACACCCGATCGCCCCTATCCTGAGTGCCTCTAATATGGAGGGTAAAGAGTTCCCCGGGTAATGATAGGACCTGGACATACCCCTGTGGCCAAGGACCCCGATCGAATCTCCATTAAGGTTCCGTATCTCAGGCCTCACATTCGTATATGACCAGTACAGGACCGATACCAGAATGAGGATGAATATCGCGCTCAGATATCTATTCTGGTTCACTCTTTGAAAAATATCCACTCCAGTTGATCCTTGTAATGATCTCTAAATAATTGAATAAAAATCTACCTACCATTTAAGAGACTAGAAACCTCTTACCTATTCATGAAAATACACCCCCACGGTAACTGCCGTAGGATCTTGATTAGATCAAAGGATCACTGCGTTCTGTTGATCTGGCCAGTCCAAGGCTAAGAGGGCCTTTGCAGGTCTCCCCATAACTCAATAGGCGTATAGGAGACTGAAAGGAAAGGTTTTGAATATATCGTGAATGGCTATAGCACGAAAGTGTATTACGACCGATGGTCCAGCACCTTCTGAAGGATCTCGATATCCGACTCGAAAGAGTCCGGCAGCAGGGGCCCGAAAGAGAATCGGAAAAATTGTCGTAGAGGTGACCGGTCTCCCAACCGGGCCATGTCGCAGTCAGTGCCCTTGAGTATGGCGGCACCGTGGGGGAACAATCGTTCATTGAACTCAGCAGCGGTCAGGTCTCCCGGCAGTCTACACCAATGATAGAACCCGCCATCACCTGAGTGCAGTTCGATCCCCATGTCAGCAAATGCTTCACCATACCGGTCCCGCTGGCTGGAATAGAACTCAGGGATCGCGCTATGGGCAAGGTCGGTACGGTCTCTCTGAAGCAGTTCCAGTGCATAGAGTTGGGACGGCCGGGAAACGCCCCCCATACCAAAAGATGAAAAATTCCCCAGGATCTCAATATAATGTTTTGCGGCCACCACCCAGCCGATTCGAATGCCTGGTGCCTGTAATCCTTTTGTCGCGGCACCGCAAACAAATAGATTGGACCCATCAATATCGTTGATATGTGCTAAAGCGCTAGTGGGCGGATCGTGAAATAATTCATACGCTTCATCTATCAACAGTCCAGAAGAACCATAGGACACCCTGTCTACCATTTCCTTGAGATCATCACCAGACCGGGTCATGCCGGTGGGGTTGCAGGGATTGCTCAGCATGATAAGATCTCGACCGGAATCATCGGTCCTCAAATAATCATCGATGGAAGGCAAAAAATGATTGTCCTCATCGCTCTTTACCAATGAATGAGCACGGTCCAATAATCGAAGCATGTCCCAATAGGGCGTATACTCTGTGGAAGCGATCCGAATATGGATATCCGGCTGCAGGAAAAGAAGCAGTGCCACCAGACCAGGCCGACCGCCCGCAAAGACCATGACATTCTCGTGATCGATTCCTGCATCATAGTAATGGTTATAATAATTGGCGATCGCTTCCCGGAGCTCCGGCTGCCCCCATGCCTTTGGATATTTCAGCTCGTTTGGATCCAGGCGGACACTTTCCGGCATCGCGGGTCCCCCCGGAAGCTGGGTGGTGAGAGGAAAACCCTGGCTCCAAGGATGGGTTGTGAACTCTCCCATGGGTGTCCCAAAAACATCCTGGAAAGCATACAGGGTCTCATATATTCCCATGGGAGGAACATGGGTCAAAAAGCCTTTTTTGTTCTTCATTCTCTATCCCAAATCAACATTATCTAATCATCAGGACCATGCCATGGGAATCACACCATGGTATCGGAATAACTGGTCCTGAACGTACTCTCAAGATAATCACCAAAGTGGAACGGTGCGTACCGGGACGGGTTATCCTTACTGCAGAATTTTTCGATGGGGACCACGACCGTATCAAAGTTTGGCTCAAAGAAGAATGGGACAGAGTAACGGTTCCCATGTTCTGGCGGTATCACACGGTGGACGGTAGCCTTATAGTGATCATTGGTCCAGCGCTGGATCATACTGCCGATATTGATCAGGAACGTTCCACGGACTATAGGTGCACTGACCCACTCGTTCTCAGAATTCTTTATCTCCAGTCCGCCTATCTCATCCTGGAGCAGGATAGTGAGAAACCCGTAATCAGTGTGGGCCCCGATCCCATCAAGCATACTCTCTTTCTCATTCTTCTCATAGGGGGGATAGTTCACGAGCCGCATGAAACTGTGCGACCTGCTCATATGGGGTGCAAAGAAAGACCGCTCCAGGCCCAGGCTCATGGCCAGCCCTTCCGTAATCCTCCTGCCCAGGAATACCGTCAGGTCCCAGTGTCTCTCAAGGACCCTTTTGAAATCGGGCTGGTCCTCCGGCCACTGGTTGGGACCCACCAACCGGTCACCCGCTATGACCTCAGGATGGTCCGGGCCAAGGTCCAATCCGAGGTCCACGCACTCGTGCCAGTCATGCTTGTCATTGGTGAGCTCCTTTCCCAGGGGAGTATAGCCCCGGAATATGTCGGACCTGCCAATATGGATCCTCATTTTCTCTTCTTCCGGCAGGTCGAAGAAATCCTTCATCACCGATACCACATCATCAAGATGATCCTGGGGGACCTGATGGTTCTTTACATAGAAGAAACCAACCTGCCTGCAGGCGTCCCCTATCTCACTGACCGTTCTTTGTACCAGTCCTGGGTCACCATGATCACCTGCCAGCGGAGATATATCAATGATCGGGATATTCATGGGGTTGGACTATCTGTGATCTCTTTCATCATTCTATCGTGCCCCCAAATTTAAACTTGTCGCGGTCTCACTTTCTTTATCCAATTATTGCACCGATCATCGGGGCCTGCCCACCATCCTGCGAAAAAATGGACCTGTTATGTGGAAAGATAGAGCATCCTCCCTCAGAGTTTTGTTTTGGTAATATTTTACCCAATGGTCCGTTAGGATCGTTCTCAAAGCCTCTAAGGTTCATACTTCTCGGTCTTCCCGTCCGGCTCGGTCAGGATCAGGATAGCATCATAGGAGAACTCAGATATTGTTGATACCCCGGCCATCAGGTACCCACCACCGAGTTCCTGCTGAACAGAATGACCGCGGTCCACACCCTTTCCACCGAATGTCTTGCTCCAGACCTTATTTCCCCCGGGCCCCACTCTGACCAGCCAGATATCATTATTCCCATTACCGAATGATGATGTTTCCCCAGTAACTATGTATCCTCCATCACTGGTCTGGGAGACAGAATAGCCTATATCGGTCTCCTTTCCGCCGAACGATCGCTGCCACACCTTGTTGCCCAGGGAATCCGCTTTTACCAGGAGCACATCACTATTGCCGCGAGAGCCAAAGGAGGAGGTCTCTCCCACAATGATATAGCCGCCGTCCATGGTCTGCCGAACCATATACCCGGAATCTGCTTTGTGTCCGCCAAAGGTCTTGTCCCATTTCTTTTTCCCATTGGGACCGACCTTGACCAGCCAGACATCAGTGTTGCCACTACCATAGGATGTTGTTCCCCCGGTCAGAATATATCCCCCGTCCGTGGTCTGCTGGACCGAGCGTGCATTGTCATAACCGCTTCCCCCATAGAACCTGCTCCATTCCTTCTTCCCCTTAGGACCTGTCTTGATCAGCCAGGCATCATCTCCCCCCTTGCCATAGGACCGTGTGTGTCCTGCAATGATGTAGCCGCCATCGGCGGACCCTACCACCTCATAACCGATATCATCCCCCAGGCCGCCAAAGGTCTTGTCCCATAGTCTGTTCCCGGCCGTGTCCACCCTGACCAGGTAGACATCATAGTTCCCACTGCCAAAAGAATTTGTCTCGCCGGCAATGATATAGCCGCCATCCTCTGTCTCCTTCACTGACCGGCCGTAATCATTCTGGCCGCCGCCGAACACCCTGCTCCACTCTCTCTCTCCATGAAAATTTGTTTTTATCAGCCAGAGGTCATCGCCCCCGCTGCCATAGGAGTTCGTGTACCCGGCAAGAATGTAGCCGCCCGTACTGGTCTGCTGAACAGAGTAGCCACCATCGCTGCCTCTGCCTCCATAGGTCTGGTCCCAATCCTTATCCCCATACTCATCGGTCTTTATGAGCCAGGCATCACCCCAACCGTTCGGCTCGGTCGATCTATAGCCCGTGAGCGCGAGCCCTCCATCAATGGTCTCCAAAACGTCCATGCCCCCGTCCTCAGCGTCACCACCAAAGGTCTTGGTCCAGACCCTGTTCCCTTTTTGGTCTGCCTTGATGAGCAGGACATCAGAGTTCTTTCTTTTCTTCCTAAAGAGCCTTGAGAAGAATCCCATTTGAGGTTCTTTATATCCCGCAATGATAAAGTCTCCGTCCCCGGTCTCTATCAGAGAGTTCGCATACTCATTACCCTTTTCCCCAAAGGTGGTGTTCCACTTCTCTTTTCCCTTTGGACCGATCCTTAGGAGCCAGATATCATCGTTTCCCGCGCCAAAGGTATTCGTCTTTCCGGCAATGATGTATCCTCCATCACTCGTTTGGAGGACCTCGCGGCCGCTCTCATTCTTTTTTCCGCCATAGGTCCTGTGCCACTCCCTCTCACCCTGAGCATCGATCTTGATTAGCCAGGCCTCCTCCTCTGTTTTCTTTTTGAAGATCGCTTTGAATATCTTAGTAAAGAAACCAGGCTTCTTCTCTTTGACACCGGTAACAACGAAGGACCATGTGTACCCGGTGATGATATATCCTCCGTCCCTGGTCTGGCGAACGGACCGTACACCATCACTCTTGGGCCCGCCAAAGGTCCTGGTCCACTGTTCGCGGCCCCTTTTGTCTGTCTTAATGATCCAGGCGTCCTCCCTGCCCTTTCCAGAGGATGTTGTCATGCCCGCTATGATATATCCGCCATCGGTCGTGGCCTGTATGGAAAAACCTTTCTCTAATCCCTCTCCTCCAAAGGTCCTGGTCCACTGTTGTTTACCCCTATGGTCCGTTTTCATCAGCAGGATATCACTGAGCCCAGACCCATAGGAGTATGTCTCGCCAAGAATGATATAGCCGCTGTCCTGCGCACTGATAATGGAGTATCCCACATCTGACCCGCTGCCCCCATAGAACTCGGCCCACTCTTTTTTTCCATCCGGGCCAGTGCTTATCAGCCAGATATCATGCCCGCCATTACCAAAGGACCGTGTATAGCCCATAAGGATATAACCGCCATCGGGTCTTTGTAATACCGAGTTGCTTCCGTCCACCTCATCGCGCCCATAGGTCAGTATCCAACCGCCCTTACCAAAGATAGGCTGGCACACCATCAGTAGGATCATAATGCATCTAAGCATGTACCAAATCTAACTCTATCATGAATAGAAAATCTCGGTAGGAAGGTGTCGACCGGACCCATGGAAGGGTCCTAAGCGTTGACCCTATTCAAAAACAATGTTATCTATTGGTTACGGTCCATCTCCTTGGCCCTTTCTGATACAGCGCTACTGATCGCTCGTAAGAGTTCGTCCGGGTCCTGTGTACCGATCAGTAGGCCCTTGCCATTGGACAGTTCAAGCTGGACCCCAAGGTTACCGCTGACCGTGTACGCCCTTCCGGACCTATTAAAGCGGATACCCCACCCGCCATACTCTCTTATGGGTCTATACTCTCGTACCCTGTGGTCCACTATAGTTGTGTACATTATCTTTTGGGAGCTGAACGGGAAGAAACCAAGGTATATCCCATCAGGGTGAACCTCGGTGACCAGTCTCATCACAAAGAATAGCCAGATAAGACCAGCGCCTGCTATGACCATGACCAGGCTGACCAAGGGACCCAACATCCCTCCCATCACCGGAACGGTCAGTGCCAATAATACCAGTAGGAGCAGTACCCAGACCCAGGCCTGCCTGAATCTTTGCACCTCACGGAATATCACGGTCCGACCCTTTATCGATCACTCCCTGTATATGGAATAACCGACCCAGAACCCCCATGTAACCTTTTCCTCAAGCGCTGCAAGCAGGACCGAATATTGCAAAAAGAAAGGGTCTGTCGCAGGAGTACTATCTTCTTTGTCTTATGAACCAGAGAACGAACGGAAGACAGACCAGGTACATTAATATTCCATACACTCCAGATGGCAGGCTCAATAGTGAGAGACCTGTCTCTGGGTTCAGGATCATGTTGCCAATGGTGATACCAACGGTGGCATTCTGTATTCCGGACTCAATAGCAACCGTTACCGCCCTCCTTTCTCCCATACTGAACCATTGCGCACTCTTGTAGCCAATGAACAGCATAATGATCATTAGAACAATGATAGCGGGCCCGAGCGTAAGAACATTATCGATGAATGCCTCCCACTCGCTGGCCAGGGCACCTATGACTATAATGACGAACAATACCGTTGAGATCCTGGTCGCCATGGGCTCAAATGAGTCTGAAAGACCCTGGTATCTTTCGTGAACAAGTAACCCGATGCCTACCGGTACCGCTGTAATGAGGAACATTGTGAGCCCTAAGGACAGGATATCAAGCGGGGGTGCGTCAGAGCCCATGAAATGCTGCATTGAGAGAGCGGCTATCATGGGAAGTGTTATCACGGTAACAATACTGACCACTGCGGTGTAGGAGATGGACAGAGCGGTATCTCCTTTTGCCAGTTTGGTTATCATATTGGAAGTGACCCCTCCCGGACACGAGGCAAGTATCATCATCCCAACAGCCATTTCCTGCGTGAGCCCGCTCAGTGTAACTATACAGAACGCAACTATGGGAAGCAGGACCATCTGGTTCATGATCCCGATCCCTAACGCTTTTGGCTCACGAACTATATTGATGAAATCATTTGTGGTAAGGCCCAGGCCGAGGGTGAACATGATGAATACCAGTGACAGAGGCAGGATGATATCAATGATCATTTTTCATATCTCTTATGAACATTGAATCTACCAACACACCCAGAAACAAAAAACCCTGCTCAGGAACAGGGTCTTATGGTATGAAAAGGGTAGAACTATTTAAGCAGTAACATCTTCCTGGTCTGCTTTAGGTCTCCTGCCCGTATCGTATAAAAGTATAGCCCACCGCTCACCGGTGTCCCTGCATCATTGGTAGCATTCCACTGTGTGGACCTGGACCCGGCCAACTGGTACGTGTTCACCAGGGTCTTGACCCTTTTGCCCGCAATATCAAAAATAGTGATACCAACGTGTTCGTTCTCAGGCAGATCATAGCTCAGGGTCGTGAGCGGATTGAACGGGTTAGGATAGTTCTGCGATATATTGAATGATACAGGTGTCTGTAATATGAGACCATCATCCGTTCCCACCACCACTGTTCCTTCCGCTCCTACGTATCTTTTGTATTCATCTTCCATGAACTGGCTCGTTGATACCTGGAACAACCCTGGAATATCGTTCACCAGGCCCTTGAAAGCACCCCGCTGAAAAAAATGCTGAACATAGGTCACCGCTTGACCGTTCTGGGCCTGTTGGGCTACCTCGGTCGAATATGCGTGGTGGTGATAGCCATAATCATCATGCGTGTGACCATTATAATCATCAAGTACATCACCGTGACCATCCATAGAATCGTATGTAGATTCGTACTTACCAAAGACTGCAATACCATCGAACACAAAACCAATGATCGGTGGGTGCGAGTGCCCCTCGTAGTCACCCAGGTTATACAGGTTTATCCCATTACCATTGAAGCTGTGTCCATCGGCGTGATAGTGAAAGCCCATGCCCCGACCAACATGGATACCTGACACTGTTATCTCTGCCGAAAATGTTGCATAAACTAGAATATTGCTGAATGCAGGGTAGATCATAGCACCATCCACAGCGATAGCTGATGAAGAGAGGCTTGCATAGTTGTCAACGGTCCAGTCATCCTCGGTCAGACCCATATCCTCTGCCAGCGTCCCATACTCTGAGAGGTCATTGTCCGTGAGCGTAGAAACAAGGCCATAGTCCCTGAGCGGTATCTTGACCAATCTATTTTCCAGGACAGCATTGCGTGTAATGGTCTGGTCTTCATACGTGCCCCCAATACCATCTCCTGGTGGCCGGGCAACATCGATCAAGAATTGTGGTCCCGCGGGAGCATTATGAGATGCTATCACCATGAACGGATGGTACATACCATCATCATCCGCTGCATTGGTAAAATAAACGTTCTCTACTGTCTTCTCACCCAGAACAGAATTATACATATCTACCGCACCGAACTCATAGCCGAGCAGTGACTCCCTGAATGTGAGGTACACGTCCTTGGAATATCTTAGTGCCGCGCCCTGACCTGCCAGGGACGCCTCTATGGCATCAAGTGCACTGGAGGCAGCGGCAGACGCTTCATCGCTGTCACCAAACTGGGTCTCGTAATAATCATCGACACTTTGTAAAAATCCATCAGAGTTTAGTTGACTCTCATCATAGTCCCAGGGTGTATCGTTGCCGGTAGGCCATGCGGCGAAAGAATTGGTCTGCCAATCCGTACTTTGAGGATTAAAATCCGATCCAGCAGGCACTTTCACATCTATCAGGTCATTCGCATCCGCAAGCATGAACGCTGTGGCTTCAGACTCAACAGCGGTCAGGGAAACAGAAGTGGCATCCATCCTGAGCCACTGATCGGCTGACCATTCCGTATCCAGCTCATAGATCGCTGGATCTAACGATGTATTATAAAAATACCGACTTGTGGCCTGAACCGTTGTGGATGAAGCCGTGCCCGCCAGCGTGAACACCAAGAACGCGATCGTGCTCTGCTCAGCCATATAAAAACTATTCTTATCCCTGATAACGACAGAGCTTGCGCTCCCTGATGCGATATCAGCATCTGCATCCATTGCGTGATAGGATGCGAGCCAGGGGTGTAACGTGTATGTACCTGTCAAACTTTCGGTGGCAAGGACCGCAGTGTTCAGGTCCAAGACCTGGAACATGCTTCGCACAGCGTTCCCATATGTGCCGGTGCCCCCGGTAAGAACAGAGACATCACCAACACCCAATGATGATGGGTCTGATGGGTCCACGGTCAGGCAGTACGACATGGTCCCGGCATCAACAAGGAGCACGTGCTCGCGATTCTGTATCGCACTGACAGAAGCCGGTGACCATGTTTTGGTCAGGTCAGAGTCTAATATCTGGTGAAATGGTCTCGGACCATAGACATCGCTCCCGAAAAGGTCTGTTGTCGGGATAAGAATGGCCAGGACTGGAAAAAGAAAGAATAATCGTACTAATTTGCTCATTGGGTTAACTCCTTGAACTAAATATTAATGTATACTTTGTTAATATAGACCATCCCCCCATTCTGATTAAAGTTAGCA
>ENA-UPTF01001972-UPTF01001972.1-marine-metagenome-genome-assembly--contig:-NODE-1972-length-12322-cov-4.556635_pt1 | contig 12322 bp, 7 predicted proteins | sample MGYA00238166_ERZ767019 | MGnify/ENA primary metagenome ERZ767019 (study PRJEB28930, sample SAMN06266391) | marine metagenome | isolation source: Sea water from 250 m depth | place: Atlantic Ocean | study... | reverse complement strand
GCCCCGGCGAAGAAGAAGGCCCCGGCGAAGAAGAAGGCCCCGGCGAAGAAGAAGGCCCCGGCGAAGAAGAAGGCCCCCGCGAAGTCGAGCGAAGAGAACTAGCAACCTAGGAGAAAACATAATGACAACTACCGAAGAGATCATCGATGCGATCGGCAACATGTCGGTCTTGGAACTCGTTGAGCTGAAGAAAGCATTCGAAGAGAAATTCGATGTCACAGCGGCTGCTGCCGCTGCACCAGTTATGGTCGCTGCCGCGGGCGGTGGCGATGCGGGTGGCGAGGCTGCTGAAGCGAAAGACGAATTCGATGTGGTCCTTACCGCTGCTGGAGATAAAAAGATTCAGGTCATAAAAGAGGTTCGTGGCCTCACCAGCCTTGGGCTGAAAGAAGCAAAAGATCTCGTCGAGGGCGCGCCAAACAACGTTCTCGAAGGAGTTTCCAAAGAGGATGCCGATAAAGCCAAAGAAGCCATCGAAGCCGCTGGTGGCTCCGTTGACCTCAAATAGTCGCAATGCCGCGACTCAGGTCTCGGTGTCGCAGCCTTGTTAGCTAACGCAAGACCATTTATGGCAAGAGGTTTCCCTCGCTTTGAAGATCACAATCGTCTTCGTGGGAGGCTGTTATTTGGCTTCCCACGGCGCGGTTCCGATTCTCAAATAGCGTCCCACGGTTTGTCCCAAGCCGTTTGGGCCGCTAGCCTGTCCGCTGTCGTGGCTCTAGTGTCGTCTTTTTTAGAAAACACTACGAGCATTCGCGCGCCCCTGCTTACGACGACCGTTCGCCTCGGTCGTAACTAAATATCTCTAGGAGATCCGTTGTCGCCTCGCGCTGCTCGGGAACGGTATTCATTTGGCAACCTTGAAGAGGTCCTGCCGTTACCTGACCTAATTGACGTTCAAAAGAAGTCTTTCGATCGCTTTCTCGCGCTCGGAATGGCGGAAACATTTGCTGACATCAGCCCAATAACCGACTTCACGGGAAACCTTGAACTGGAATTTGAGTTCGACAGTGGGGATGAGGACCTCCGGGGACCCCCCAAGTTCTCGGAGAAGGAATGTAAGGAAAAAGACCACACCTACTCCGATCAAATTTTTGTTCGCGCCCGATTCATGAACCGGAACACTGGCGAAATCAAAGAGCAAACAGTGTTCATGGGCGATTTTCCCAAAATGACGGACAAGGGAACCTTCATCATCAACGGCACCGAGCGGGTAATCGTTAGCCAGCTTGTCCGATCACCGGGTGTCATCTTCCAGCCCGGGGAGCGCTACCGGCTTCGCAACATGCAGAAGCACCAGCTCGTCACAGGAACCATCCACCCCTATCGCGGCGAATGGATCGAATTCGATGTCGAACACAAACCGGGCAAAGACGTCACCGCTGGTGCCCGCATAGCCAGGAAACGCCGGCTAAGCATCTTTGCCCTACTGCGCGCTCTCGGGTATGACGAAGCTAGCCATCCGGGGTTCCTTGAACGATTTGTTCAACACTTTGACTTTCTCGAAGGCCAATGGGAAAGCGAGCGAGACAAATGGGCCCGCGAAGAGGACACACCAATCGCGCCCACCCAAGAAGAAGCGTTGATTGAGATTTACAAACGTGCTCGACCGGGAGAACCCCCCACCCCCGAAGCAGCCGCAAACTACTTCAACAACGCATACTTCGAAGAACGGCGATATTCGTTGTCCAAAGTGGGTCGCTACAAGCTCAACAAAAAGCTGAGCGCCGAAATCGACAAGCTAGAGAAGCTCTTCGGACTCGACCTAGAGCGTCCCGCAAAGGACTCCCAAGTCCTGACGCGTTCAGAAGTGTTAGCGGCGATCAGCTACTTGTTACACCTTGCTAACGCAGAACCCGGCTATCGCCTCGATGACCAAGACCATTTCGCGAATCGACGTATCCGGTCCGTGGGTGAACTCATCCAAAACCAAGTGCGTATCGGCCTCAGCCGCATGGAACGCGTCGTCCGAGAACGCATGACGACTCAAGACGTGGAAGCCATCACACCCACGACACTTATCAACACCAGACCCGTCACGGCGGCGATCAAAGAGTTCTTTGGTACGTCGCAGCTCTCACAGTTCATGGACCAAGTCAACCCCCTATCCGGTTTGACTCACCGACGACGCCTTTCAGCACTCGGTCCCGGTGGTCTTTCTCGCGAACGTGCTGGATTCGAAGTCCGCGACGTTCACTTCAGTCACTACGGACGAATGTGCCCGATTGAAACTCCGGAAGGCCCAAACATAGGGCTTATCGGGGGGTTGGCGACATTCGCTCGAGTAAACGAATTCGGATTTATCGAGTCACCATACCGAGTGGTCAAGAACGGAAAAGTTACTGACGAAATCCGGTACCTCACCGCAGACGAAGAAGAAGAATTTGTTGTAGCTCAAGCCAACGCGCCGCTTACCGACAAAAAAGCCTTCCGGAATCCAAGGGTGCTGGTGCGAAAGAGTCCGCAGGGCGCAAGCCTCGCGGACCTTAAGCTCCAAATGGAGCGTGACACGTACTTCGCAGCAACAACAGAAATCAGCTACGTACCAGCTGACGAAGTCGACCTGATGGACGTGTCACCCAAGCAGATAGTGTCTGTCGCGACAGCATTGATCCCGTTCCTCGAACATGACGACGCAAACCGTGCCCTTATGGGAGCAAACATGCAGCGTCAAGCTGTACCGCTGCTCCGCTCAGAAGCGGCCTACGTCGGGACAGGCATCGAAAGCCGCGCTGCTGGCGACGCCGCAGATGTCCTTCTAGCTGACGAAGATGGAGTCATTAGCGAAGTCACAGGTACCAGCATCACGGTTGAGTACAAAAAAGCTGGGACCGTAAGCCACGAATTGCTCAAATTTGAACGTTCCAACCAAGACACGTGCATTAATCAAAAATCCCTTGTTCGCGAAGGAGACAAGGTAAAGAAGGGTGCTGTACTCGCTGATGGTCCATCCACCGATCGAGGCGAGTTAGCTCTGGGGAAAAACCTCCTTGTCGCCTACATGGCCTGGGAGGGATACAACTTCGAAGACGCGATCATTATTAGCGAACGCCTCGTCAAAGATGACGTGCTCACTTCAATCCACATACACGAACACGAAATTGATGCACGTGATACGAAACTTGGGCCCGAAGAAATCACCCGCGACATTCCGAATGTTGCGGATGATGTTCTGGGTGATCTCGACGAACGTGGGGTAGTCCGCGTTGGGGCTGAGGTTGGTCCAGGCGACGTGCTTGTGGGCAAGGTCACGCCAAAAGGTGAAACGGAATTAACGCCTGAAGAGCGGTTACTCAGAGCAATTTTCGGAGAAAAAGCTCGCGAAGTTCGCGATACGTCTCTGAAGGTGCCTCACGGAGAAAGAGGAATCGTCACCGATGTGCGGGTGTTGCAACGCGACGACGACGAAGAACTCCCCCCCGGTGTAAATGAACTTGTACGGGTTTATGTTGCTCAAAAACGAAAAATAAGTGTCGGCGACAAACTGGCAGGGCGGCACGGCAACAAGGGAGTTATCTCCAAGATTCTCCCCACCGAAGAGATGCCATACCTCGCGGATGGCACGCCAATCGACATCATTCTCAGCCCGCTCGGCGTCCCCAGTCGAATGAATGTAGGTCAAGTTCTTGAAGCCCACCTCGGGTACGCAGCTCGCTGGGGATGGGCACACAACGGAGGATTCGTCGGAAGCGAGCCAGTTTCAAACACCGAACGAAAGACACGACCCCGAACTGAACCATCGATTTTCGTCGCTACGCCCGTCTTTGATGGAGCGAGTTGGGATGAAACCGAACGAGCAGGGGCCCATCCCACGATCCAAGAAACACTAGTGAATCTTCGCCCCGAAGCATCTTCGGGCGAGAAGATGATGACGCCTTCGGGCAAGGCCGTGCTGTACGACGGCCGCTCCGGCGAAGCATATGACCAACCAATAATGGTCGGATACAGCTACATCCTCAAACTGGCGCATCTTGTCGACGACAAAATCCACGCTCGTTCGACTGGCCCATACTCGATGATCACTCAGCAACCATTGGGAGGCAAAGCCCAATTCGGCGGTCAGCGCTTCGGGGAAATGGAAGTCTGGGCCCTGGAGGCGTACGGCGCTGCGTACCTCCTCCAAGAACTCCTCACCGTGAAGTCCGATGACACGCTCGGCAGAGTTCAGGTCTACGAAGCGATCGTCAAGGGTAAAAACATCCCGGAACCCGGAATCCCTGAGAGTTTCAAGGTCCTCATCAAAGAAATGCAGGCTCTATGCCTCAACGTAGAAGTCATATCCCTGAGCGGCGATGAAATCGACATGCAGGGACTCGACGAGGACGTTTTCCGAGCTGAAGAATCACTGGGTATTGACATCAGCCGACCAGAGCGAGGGACGGACGAAGAAGACGAGCTCCGGAGGCAACGACTGTGACCACTGACACACAACGGCCATCCCCATTGCGAATTGAGAGCGGCAAATGATTGATGTCAATGAGTTCTCCGATATCCGGATTGGCCTCGCTACAGCGGACGCCATCAGAACCTGGTCCAACGGCGAAGTAAAGAAACCAGAAACGATCAACTACAGGACCCTCAAACCCGAAAAAGACGGGCTTTTCTGCGAGAAAATATTTGGCCCCACCAAAGACTGGGAATGCGCTTGCGGCAAGTACAAACGGGTTCGGTTCAAAGGGATTATTTGCGAGCGCTGCGGTGTTGAAGTTACGAGGCAAAAAGTTCGTCGAGAACGGATGGGACACATCGAACTGGCGGCACCGGTCGTGCATATCTGGTACCTGCGCGGTACTCGAAGCTGGCTTGCCTATCTACTGACCGGTTTAGAAATCAGAGAAGAACTAAAGGCAAAACAACTTGAACGGGTGATCTATTTCGCCGCCAACCTCGTCACTTGGGTCGACGATGACAAACGACATGAAGACCTGCCGCGTCTCGAATTAGAAATGCGCGAAGAGCTCGACGTCATACGCGAAGAGTTCGACGATGAAGTAGCGGCACGATTGAAAGAGCTAGAAGAAGAAATAACGGAGCTCGAAGCTGAAGGTCTAAAAGAGAAAGACTTGAAATCGCGGCGACGCGATGCTGACCGAGATGTTGAAGCGCTCCGAGCGGAATGCGACACCGAGCTTGAGACCGTCGAGCGTGCTTTCGATGAATTCCGTGACCTACATGGTCGCAAGATCATCGAAGATGAATTGCTTTGGCGCGAATTAGAGGATCGTTACGGCGATTATTTCGAAGGCGGGATGGGTGCGGAAGCTATCGCCCAACTCATGATCAGAATCGATTTTGACGACGAGGAACTTCTCCTTCGCGAAGCCATCGAAGCTGCGGATGGGCGTCGACCCCTCTCGGCTCAGCGCAAACAAAAGGCAATCAAACGGCTAAAGATTCTGAGCGCGTTCAATCGCCGAAACCCCAACGATCGTCGAATCAATGACCCTCGGGCCATGATTCTTGACGCTGTTCCTGTGATCCCTCCTGATCTTCGCCCCATGGTGCAACTAGATGGTGGTCGGTTTGCTACTTCAGACCTAAACGATCTGTATCGACGCGTCATCAACAGAAATAACCGATTGAAGCGCTTACTGGATCTGGGCGCGCCAGAAATTATCGTTAACAACGAGAAAAGAATGCTTCAAGAAGCCGTTGACGCACTCTTTGATAACGGCAGACGCGGACGGCCAGTGACTGGTCCCGGCAACCGTCCCTTGAAGTCGTTGTCAGACATGCTCAAAGGTAAGCAGGGCCGTTTCCGTCAAAACCTTTTGGGAAAGCGGGTCGACTACTCGGGACGTTCGGTCATTGTGGTAGGCCCCACATTGAAGTTGCATCAATGCGGACTTCCCAAACTCATGGCCCTGGAACTGTTCAAGCCGTTTGTCATGAAACGTCTCGATGACCTGGATCTTGCCCCAAACATTAAGTCTGCAAAGCGGATGGTCGAACGTCGCCGCTCTGAAGTTTGGGATGTTCTAGAAGAGGTAATCAAAGAACATCCGGTGCTACTGAACCGAGCCCCGACACTCCACCGCCTCGGAATTCAGGCTTTCGAACCGATCTTGGTGGAAGGGAAAGCAATTCAGATTCATCCTCTTGTCTGCGCCGCATTTAACGCTGACTTCGATGGCGACCAGATGGCAGTACACCTGCCGTTGTCGTCTGAAGCTCAAGCTGAAGCAAGGGTGTTGATGCTCTCCGCCAACAATATTCTCTCGCCTGCGGATGGTCGACCTATGACTGTTCCGAGCCAGGACATGATCATCGGCGGGTATTACCTGACGGAGATGATTGAGAAAGAAGAACATGGCGAGGATCTTCCGGTCTTCAAACACTTCTATGAAATAGAACGGGCGGTAACGCTCAAGCACGTTGACCTTCACCAGCCAGTCATTTGGCGCACAGAGGCACTAGCTCATGAGGATGGCGGACACGACGTGACAACACCGGGACGCGCGCTATTCAATGACGCGCTACCGGCTGATTTCCCGTTCATCAACCGCGCTGTCCGCAAGAGCAACATGGGTGACATCGTTCGGGACCTTTCTGATGGCTGGCCCACCAACGACGTCGCGATAGCCCTTGACCGAATCAAGGATCTTTCTTACGAATACGCCACCAAGTCCGGACTGACCATATCGATTGACGACGTCCGCACTCCACCCGACAAAGCTGAGATCCTTGAACGTTATGAGGGCGAGGCCGAACGCGTCGAAAATCAATTCCGCCGCGGAATCATCACCGACGGTGAACGTCGACAAAAAGAGGTCGAAATCTGGACCTCCGCCACAGAAGAAGTCCGCAAGTCGCTCGAACGCGAACTGGCAAAGGCAGATTTTAATCCCATCGACATGATGGTTGGTTCAGGTGCGCGTGGCAACATGATGCAAGTTCGGCAGATTGCGGCTATCCGCGGACTGGTGGCCAATCCGCGTGGCGACATCATTCCCCGACCGATCAAATCTTCTTACCGTGAAGGTTTGGCGATGTTGGAGTACTTCATATCCACGCCTGGAGCCCGTAAAGGACTCGTTGACACTGCACTCCGTACAGCAGACTCAGGTTATTTGACCCGTCGACTCGTTGATGTCGCCCAAGAACTAATTATTAACGAGGAAGACCCATTCGAAAGATCTGGTCCGGTACTGGGGCTCTGGCTTGAAGACATCGAGCCTGACACCGACGACAGGCGCACATATTTAGAAACGCGTCTGTTCAGCCGATGCCTTGCCCAAGACGTCGAACTTACTGACGGCGTCATGGCGGCTGGCACTTTGGTTGGTGATGAAGAGTTGGAAATCCTGCGTGAGGATCCGAAGGTGACCCGGGTTCAAGTCTTGTCACCTTTGACTGACAATTCCGAATTTGGGGTATCAGCTAGGGCCTACGGGGGATCGCTCGCGACCGGGAAGTTAATTGAAGTCGGCGAGGCGGTCGGAGTAATCGCGGCGCAGTCAATCGGTGAGCCTGGAACGCAGCTGACGATGAGAACTTTCCATACGGGCGGTGTGGCTGGCAGCGACATTGCTGGTGGCTTACCCCGCGTAGTGGAACTCTTCGAAGCTCGCACGCCCAAGGGCAAAGCGACCCTGGCAACGCGATCTGGTGTCGTGCGAATCGGCGACGATGATGGCCGGGGCCGAGAGATCGTCGTCGTAGGTGACGACGGCGACGAAGAGACCCATACCGTGCCGACAATGGCGCGCCTAGCGGTAGTGGATAAACAAGAGATCCGGGCCGGAGATCCCCTGGTCGATGGTCCGCGCGACCCCAAGGAACTCCTCGACATACGAGGAGTGCGAGAAACTCAGCAGTACCTGGTGGAAGAGGTACAAAGGGTCTACCGCGAACAGGGAGTCTCGATTCACGACAAACACATCGAACTGATCATCCGACAGATGACGCGTCGAGTTCTCGTTGGAGAGCCCGGAGAGTCAGTCTTCCTGCCAGGCGAACAGGTCGATCAGCGTATATATGCCGAAGTGAACCGCAACCTTGTCCAGGAAGGCCAACGTCCAGCAGAAGCTAGACCTGTGATCATGGGCATCACTAAGGCTTCCCTTGCCACCGACTCGTGGCTCTCAGCAGCGTCTTTCCAAGAGACCACCCGTGTCCTTACAGAAGCCGCTATCGAATCCCGACGCGACGATCTCAAAGGCCTGAAAGAAAACATCATCATTGGCAAACTTATTCCCGCTGGTACTGGTCAGGGGCGTTACCGAAATATCGACACAACCGCACCTGACTATGAACCGATGGAGTTCTTCACTTCCGATGAGGACCTAGACCCCGCAGAATGGCTCGCTACGATCGGAAGCGACGAGGGTGGTGATGTCGCCGACATCGGCGACGCAGGATAAATCCGCGCGAAATGCGAGGTGCCACAGTCAGCACCGTGTTGGTGCTTTGCTTATGCGCGAATGGCTGCGCCGGTACGACGGTTGAAGCCCGGACAATAGGTACAACCGCCGCGTCGACCAACGAAGTAGCTCTAATCAGCGCTTCGCAGCTTCTTGAAACCATGCAATGGCCGCCTGATTTACGGCCAATTGCTCTCTCGCCTGGGGCGAAACATCAACTCCAAAGATTCATACTCGACGACCTCGAAGTAGCCGCCACGGTCAGCGACCTCGCTGCCATAGGTCTCACCCGTGGAGGGCAATCCATTGGAGCCATCCTGTTAATTGGGGTCACTGATCCCGTAATCGGCAATATGAGCTTTGTGGAAGGTCTGCGTGCGGCCGCCGTCAACGAACCAGACGACGCGAACTGGGGCCCCATGGGAGGTTCAGTTACTTCGTCGAACGACCAGGTTTGGGGCATACTCCCCCTCAGCTCCGTCGTAGTAGTGGCCGTTGGCGCTACTCGGTCAGACCTCGATGACATCATGAACGCGCTAGTCCTGCAGTTCACGCGCCCATGATCACAGGGGATGGGGCTCTTGTCGGCGAGAAGCTGACAAGGCACCCGTTCTGCGTTCTGTGAATGGTTCGAGGTTGCCTCTCGGTTCCGCGACTCGTAGCATTATCAATCGGTCTTCGTCCGGCCCGACCACGTGATCGGTGCCAATTGGACTGAGCCCACTCTCTTCTTAAAGTTTGCCCAGTTCTGAGGTATTTGGTGCCCACAATCCAGCAGTTAGTCCGCAAAGGCAGGAAATCCAAACCCGCCAAGGCCAAGACCCCTGCTCTTAAGGGTTCCCCTCAGAGAAGAGGCGTCTGCACTCGCGTATACACGCACACGCCCAAGAAGCCGAATTCGGCTCTCCGTAAAGTTGCACGCGTGCGCCTTACCAGTGGGATCGAAGTCACCGCGTACATACCCGGCGAAGGTCATAACCTCCAAGAACACAGCATCGTTCTCGTTCGAGGTGGCCGCGTAAAGGACCTTCCGGGAGTTCGTTACAAAATCGTTCGAGGCTCCCTCGATGCCTCTGGAGTTTCAACCCGCCAACAAGCGCGTTCCCGCTACGGCACTAAGAAGGAGAACTGAAATGCCACGCCGCGGTGCCGCCCCCAGACGCGAACTTGCAGCTGACCCGGTTTACGACTCGACCCTCGTAACCCAAGTAATAAACAAAGTTCTTCAACGAGGGAAGCGTGCTACCGCCGAACGTATCGTCTATGACGCCCTCGACATCGTTTCGGACAAAACAGGCGGTGAAGCCCTTAGCGTCCTAAAACGGGCGGTCGACAACACAAAACCGCAGCTCGAAGTAAAAAGCCGTCGAGTGGGCGGGGCCACCTATCAAGTTCCCGTCGAGGTCCGTCCCCGCCGCGCTAACACCCTGGCTATCCGTTGGATCGTTAGCTATGCCCGCGAACGTCGCGAACGGACAATGGCCGAACGCCTCGCCAACGAAGTTTTGGACGCCTCCAACGGCACAGGATCTTCGGCTAAACGCCGAGAGGACACCCACCGGATGGCAGAAGCCAATAAGGCCTTTGCTCACTACAGGTGGTAGCAAAAAAAGACCTGCGTTCACCCCTCGACACCGTAGAAACCGGCACACTGGATGTCAGAAGTGCCCACGGACGCACACCAATAAGCCCCTGGACCAATACCATCCCCTGACCCCCGAGAGACCAAGGCAGAACCTTCATGCCACGCAACCAACAGCTTGACCGCGTGCGGAACATCGGCATCATGGCTCACATCGATGCCGGCAAAACGACGACCACCGAACGCATCCTCTATTACACCGGCGTTAACTACAAAATCGGTGAGGTCCATGACGGCGCCGCGACCATGGACTGGATGGAACAAGAGCAAGAGCGAGGCATCACCATCACCTCCGCCGCCACAACTTGTATATGGAATGACCACATCATCAACATTATTGACACTCCAGGTCACGTTGACTTCACTGTCGAAGTTGAACGGTCTCTTAGAGTTCTCGACGGAGCAGTAGCAGTCTTTGACGGGGTTGCCGGGGTAGAACCTCAGACAGAAACAGTTTGGCGGCAGGCCGACAAATATGGCGTACCTCGAATGTGCTTCATCAACAAGCTGGACCGAACAGGCGCTTCCTTCTACGACTCACTGGCCAGCATTGTGGATCGCTTGGAAGCAAACGTGGCTGTATTGCAACTCCCGATAGGAAACGAAGCTGATTTTATAGGCGTCGTCGATCTGGTCGCGATGAAAGCCATCGTTTGGCAGGGAGAAGATCTAGGAGCGAGCTACGACACTGTTGACATTCCGCCGGACATGCAAACCCAAGCAGAGGAATACCGGGCAAAGCTTCTCGAGGTCCTAGCTGACGTCGACGAAGACATCATGATGGCGTACCTCGAAGGCGAAGACGTTGACGAAGACACGCTGCATAACGCCATTCGGCAAGGCACCGTCGCCAACGACATCGTCCCCGTGCTCACAGGTACGGCATTTAAGAACAAAGGTGTCCAACCCCTCCTTGATGCCGTGACCCGATATCTGCCATCTCCTCTAGATATCCCCGCGATCGGCGGTACCACCCTCAATGGCGAAGAAGACTTAGAACGCCACCCAAATGCCAGCGAGCCCTTTTCGGCGTTGGCGTTCAAAATCATGACCGACCCCCACGTAGGCAAGCTCGTCTATTTCAGGGTCTACAGCGGCAGTCTGGACAAGGGCGGCCAGGTGCTTAACACCACCACTGGCAACAAAGAACGTATTGGCCGGATCCTTCAGATGCACGCCAACAATCGCGAAGACCGCGACGACATTCAAGCGGGTGACATCGTCGCCGGGATCGGCCTCAAGAACACTCGGACAGGTGACACCCTCTGCGACCCCGGTAGCCCAATCGTCTTAGAACAGCTTGTATTCCCCGAACCGGTGGTGCACGTTGCCGTAGAACCTCGCTCAAAAGGCGATCAGGACAAGCTAAGCAAAGCCTTAACAGCATTATCTGAGGAAGACCCAACATTTCGAGTTAAAAGCGACGAAGAAACAGGCCAAACAGTGATCTCGGGCATGGGAGAACTACACCTCGAAATTCTCGTCGATCGCATGCTTAGAGAATTTCGTGTCGATGCCACCATCGGCAAACCTCAGGTTGCTTACCGCGAAACCATCACCAAAGCTGTCAACAAATTCGAATACCGGCACATAAAGCAGAGTGGCGGATCGGGACAGTACGCCGTAGTCGTCATTAACCTTGAACCCAGCGACGCTGGCGAAGGCTACGTCTTCGACGATTCGATAAAAGGCGGCGTCATCCCGCGCGAGTACATCAGCTCCGTTAACGCGGGCCTGCAATCTTCAATGGACAATGGACCACTCGCCGGCTTCCCGATGGTTGACGTGAAAGTCGAATTGATAGATGGATCAACCCACGACGTCGATTCATCAGAGATGGCCTTCAAAATAGCGGGAACTATGGCCATGCGAGAAGCGGCGCGAGCTGCCGGCCCAGTGCTCCTCGAGCCAATCATGTCTGTCGAAGTCGTCACACCGGAGCATTACATGGGGGACGTAATTGGTGACCTTAACGCCAGACGAGGCCGAGTCGGTCAAATGGAAAGTCGCGGTACGGCTCAAGTGATTGACGCTCAGGTGCCGCTATCAGAGATGTTCGGATACGCTAACGACCTGCGTTCGCGTACTCAGGGTCGGGCTACCTACTCGATGCAGTTCGAGAACTACCAAAAAGTCCCACCCAATATCGCCGAAGACATCGTAAAACGAATCCGCGGCGAATAGCCGTAAAAATCAAATAGTCGAAAATCCACCTAACCCATAACAAAGAGAAGACACCGGAGAAAAGGATCATGTCCAAGGAGAAGTTTGAGCGGACGAAGCCGCATGTGAATGTGGGAACGATGGGTCATATTGA
>ENA-UPTF01001971-UPTF01001971.1-marine-metagenome-genome-assembly--contig:-NODE-1971-length-12328-cov-3.462248_pt1 | contig 12328 bp, 9 predicted proteins | sample MGYA00238166_ERZ767019 | MGnify/ENA primary metagenome ERZ767019 (study PRJEB28930, sample SAMN06266391) | marine metagenome | isolation source: Sea water from 250 m depth | place: Atlantic Ocean | study... | reverse complement strand
ATGAAAAAGTAAAAATAGTTGAAAAATTTGCATATTTATTAGAACAAAATCAAAAAAAATTATCACAAATTTGTGTTTTAGAGGCAGGAAAAACGATAAAAGATTCAATAAATGATATAAGGGAAGCAATTGATTTTTGTCATTACTATTCAAGTGAAGCAAAAAAATTATTTAATGATCCAATTAAATTAGATGGACCAACTGGTGAAATTAATGAACTGCACTATGAAGGTCGTGGTGTTTACTTTGTTATAAGTCCTTGGAATTTTCCAATAGCAATCTTTATTGGACAAATCGTTTCTGCCTTACTAGCTGGTAACACAGTTATTGCCAAACCTGCAGAACAAACCTCAATCATTGCTTATGAAATAGTAAAACTGTTACTAAAAGCTGGTCTTCCACCAGGTTCACTCCAACTCTTATTGGGCGATGGAGAAACTATAGGTCCAAAAGTATTACAAGATGAAAGAATTAAAGGAGTAGTTTTTACAGGTTCATGTGAAACGGCAAAAAAAATACAAAAAGATTTAACTGAACGAAAAGGGGAAATAGTTTCTCTTGCTGCTGAGACAGGAGGATTAAATTTTATGATTATTGATTCTTCAGCTTTAACCGAACAAGTTGTTGATGATGCAATTGAATCCGGTTTTAATGGCGCAGGTCAACGATGCTCAGCTCTTCGTATTTTGGCTATTCAAGATGAAGTATATGATAAAACAATAAAAATGTTATCAGGAGCTACAAAAAGCATAAAAATTGGTCTTCCAAGTTTAATCACTACTGATATAGGTCCTGTAATTGATCTAGATGCAAAAGATCGAATTAACAATCATATTAATTCATTTAATTCAAAAGTGTTGGCGCAAGCCCCTTTAGAAAGCCAGCACAATGGCTATTATGTAGCACCTACGATTATTGAAATAAATAATTTAATGGAAGTTAAAGAAGAAATTTTTGGACCAATTATACATGTGTATCGTTATCAAGCTGATAAAATTGAACAACTTGTAAAAGATATAAATTCTATGAACTATGGGTTAACTTTAGGAATTCAAAGTAGAATCGAAAATACAATTAATTACATTTTTAATAATGCAAATATTGGCAATATTTATATTAATAGAAATATTGTTGGCGCAGTGGTTGGTGTTCAACCTTTTGGAGGGAGAGGCTTATCTGGAACAGGCCCTAAAGCTGGTGGTCCAAATTATTTAATGAAATTTGTTAATGAAAAGTCTTATTCATATGACACTACAGCTGCGGGTGGAAACGCTACATTATTTATGATGTCTGAAAATCAATAAAATTAAATGTTAAAAATTAAAATATGATGTTATGGGAAAAATAGTAGTTGAGGTAAATGGTTAAGTATTAAAGATGATAAAAATAGTATCGATAGAAGTATTTCAATTAGATCTTCCTATAAAAGAAGGTAAATATAGCTGGTCTCATGGAAATTCTGTTTCAGTTTTTGATTCGACATTAGTAAAAATAAAAACTAATTGTGATATTTTTGGTTTTGGTGAAGTGTGTACATTGGGTCCTGCCTATCTACCCGCTTATCCAGAAGGTGTGCGAACTGGAATAAAAAAATTTGGAAAAGCTTTAATTGGTCTTGATCCTACTGATTTAACAACAATCAATTCTATAATGGATACAAATTTAAAGGGGCACAATTATGTTAAATCGCCTGTTGATATGGCCTGTTGGGATATTTTAGGAAAATATACAAAACAACCGCTTTGGAAAATATTAGGTGGAAAATTTGGAAAAGATGTCGTTCTGTACCGAGCTATTTCCCAGGAAGATCCTAAAATAATGTCTAAAAAAGTTAAAGGTTATAAAAAAGAAGGATACACAAAATTTCAATTGAAAGTTGGAGGGAATCCAAATGAAGATATTGAAAGAATTAAACTTGTAAGATCGATTTTAGATAAATCTGACATTTTAGTAGCAGATGCTAATACAGGTTGGCTAATGCATGATGCATTACGAGTTATTAAAGCCACAGAAGATCTTGATGTTTATTATGAACAGCCGTGTATTAGTTATGAAGAAAGTTTATCAATAAGAAAAAAAACTAAAAATCCATTTATACTGGATGAAAATATTGATTCAATAAATTCATTCCTAAGAGCCTATCATGATCAAGCAATGGATATTATCAATATTAAAATTAGTAAACTTGGAGGAATTACCAAGAGTAGACTTTTAAGAGATTTATGTGTTCAATTAGGCATAGGTATGACTATTGAAGATTCTTGGGGCGGAGATATTGTTACAGCAGCTATCGCACACCTTGCTCATAGTACACCTGAGAAATTTCGATTTTCTTCAACAGATTTTAATAGTTATAATACTCTTTCTTATTCTATTGGTTCACCTAAACGAAAAAATGGTAAATTTGTAGCCTCTGAGAATTATGGTTTAGGTTTAACAATTAAAGATAAAATTATTGGGAAACCATTATTTGAAATAAAATAATAATTTATTCTGCCTCTATAATTATTCTATTACCAAATGGATCGTTATCAGCAAACATATTAAATTTCTCTATTTCTTTTTTTGAAGGAGGTTCACAACTCCATTTGCGACTTGGTATTAAATTAAATTTTCTTTTTAAGTTTGCAGCATGTTCTGCTTTTTTTAAAGCAGCAAGGGATGGATCAATAACTGGAACACCAATTTCTTCTTGAAGAGTTTTATAAAATCCAAATTCTGCAGTACAACCAAGAATAATTGATTCTGCATAATCTTTTTCAACTGCTTTTTTGGCTGCATCAATTAAAAGATTAACAGTTCTTTGATGATCAACTTGAAAATCATCAACCCCAAGACCCACATCGTAAAATCCAACAAGTTTGTCTCCATATCCATATTCATGAACATTGCCTTTCATTTGATTTACCCATTTTCTTCTACCAACTATAATGCCAAAATTATTCGCTAAACTTAAAGCTATTTCAATTGAAGAATGGCATGGAGCAACAACAACCATATTATCCGATAATTCTCTGGAGTCGTGTAATGCTGTGTCATAGAAGCATCCTATAGCTAATGCGTCAAAACCTTCTTTGGCAGCACAAACAGTAGCATTAATAATTCCAGATGTAGCCATTGCTTCATATGACCTAAATTCAACATGAGAAAAACTTCCGTTATTATCCTTTAAAGAGGTAATGTGTACTTCTGTACCAGGATCTTTGGTATCTTCAACCATATCTTTAAATAGTCCATCCAAACTATCTACAGCAACAGGGGAAAGATACATTATTTTTAAAGGATTCATGTTGTTCATAGTTTTAATTATATTAGCAAATAAGTAATTTACAATATATTTTATTAATTACTTTATAAGTAAATATGAATTATGATTTAAATTATTATAAATAATATATGTCTAAATTTTTTACTAAAAATAATGTCAATATTCCATCTATAGGTTTAGGCACATGGGATGTAAGAGGAAAAGAAGGTGAAAAAACTATCCAACTAGCATTGGATCTTGGTTATCGTCATATTGATACTGCTCAGATGTATGAAAATGAAAAAGAAGTTGGTAATGCTATTAGTGATTCAAAAATTAAAAGAGAAGAAATATTTATTACTACAAAAATTTATACATTAATTGTTAAGAATGATGGAATAGAGGATTCATTTGAAAATAGTTTAATAAATTTAAAAACTGATTATGTGGATTTGCTATTAATTCATTTTCCAGCATTTACGACTAATCTTAGTGATATGTTAGACATTTTATTTAAGTTAAAAGAGACAGGCAAAACGAAAAATATTGGAATATCAAATTTTAATCATAATTTGGTTAATGAATGTATTAAGCTTGGATATAAAGATATTTTTTGCAATCAAGTTGAATACCATCCATATTTAGAACAAAATAATCTCATCAGAGTATTAAAAGAATATAATATTATTCCAGTGGCGTATAGTCCATTGGCTAAAGGAAAATTATTAAATGATAAAGTTGTTATCAAAATAGCTGAAAAATACTCAAAGCAACCTGCTCAAATTATTTTAAGATGGCTAAATCAACAGGATTGGATTTCAATTCCAAAATCTGCAAATGAAGATAGAATGAAAGAAAATATGAATATATTTGATTTTACAATTTCTGAAAAAGATATGAATTTATTACATGGTTTAGCTAGAAATTACAGAGCAGTTCCTTGCGCCTTAGGTACAAGTCATCAAATTGATTTACCTTCTAGGCATGGTGTTAATGGCTTAGAATTGATTTAATTATTCTATAAACTTATATTAGAAAGATGTATCAATCGCACCTGTTATTAAACCAGTGACCTCTTCAGGAGAAGATTCTTTTAACTTTTTATCTGAAACTTTTACACCTCTTCTTAAAACCATTATTCTATCGCAAACTTCAAAAACATCCATCATTCTGTGGCTAATTAATATTATTGAAATTTTTTTCTCTTTTAATTTTAAAATATATCGCAGCACTTCAGTTACTTGTTTAACACTGATAGCTGCAGTAGGTTCATCCATGATCACAATATCTGGATTTGACAATCTAGTTCTTGATAAAGCAACGGCTTGTTTCTGACCTCCTGAAAGAGTTTTTACTAGTTGTTTTGGTCTTGTATCAGATTTTAATTCTTTAAATAAATCATAAGATCTTTCTTGCATTTTTTTAAAATCAACAAATTTAAATGGACCAATTCTAAATTTTGATAGCCATCTACCCAAAAAAACATTTTCATAGGCAGAAAGATTATCGCATAATGCTAAATCTTGATAAACGACTTCAATTCCTTTCTTTTGAGCATCAATTGGTTTGTTAAAAAATACTTGATTATTATTAATAAAAATTTTCCCTGTAGTAGGTAAATAATTCCCTGCAATTATTTTTATAAGAGTAGATTTGCCTGCTCCATTGTCACCCATTAGCCCTAAACATTCACCTTTTTGTAAAGACATATCAACATCAGATAATGCTTCTACACCTCCAAAATTTTTTGAAATGTTCTCTAATTTTAATACACTTTCCATAACTTCACTATGCTAATAAGATGTTCAAGATTTATACCTTTAAAGATTATACATATGATCAAAACACTTGCAAGAAACAGATAAAATATAAATACCATCATTATCTTTTCATAATAATTAATTTAATAGAATTTTGTCCTAAAAACTATTGTTATTGTAGAATGAAATTTTTTTAATTGTTTTCTAAATTTCTACGTGGTAGCTTTTTTTTATAATTTTAAAAAGCTACTTGTTAGCTTTTTTTTTAATTTAAGGAGGAAAGATGAAAAAATATTTTACTATATTAATTGTGTTCTTTTCTATGATTGGCTTTAATTCTGCATACAGTGCAGGAGAACATATTGCTTTTTTTGCTGCTTCTAGTCAAAATGGTTTTAATCAAGCTGTTTATGAAGGAGTTGAAGCTAAAGCTAAGGAAATGGGTGCTACAAGTAAAATGTTCAATGGTGAGTTTAATGCTGTTGTACAAGCTCAACAAATTGAAGATGCAATAGCTTCAAAAGAGTTCGATGGATTTGTTGTGTTACCAAATGATTCAGTCGGCATTGCTAACTTTGTGCAAGAAGCAATAGATGCAGGAATACCAACTGCTACAACTTTGTTTCCAATTGGACCAGATTTAACTACAATTAAACCTCAAGTTGCAGGTATTACAGCGACTGTTATTCATCCTGTAATTGAAGGAGCAACTTGGCAAGCAGATGCTGTTGTGGATGAAGGCTGTAAAGGCATAGATCCTTGTAATGTAATAATTATTATTGGTCAGAAAATTTATCCATTTGATAACTTACGACTAGAGACCTTTAGAAAAGTTCTAAGTGCTCATAGCAACATTAAAGTTGTGTCAGAAGTAATGGGTAATTATGATCCAGATACTGCATTGGCAGGAGTTCAAGATGCTCTTCAAGCTAATTCTGGTACGCAGATTCATGTAATACTATCCAATGCTGACCAGCATTTAGTTGGAGCTGATATAGCTCTTGAAGATGCAGGCTATGTAGTTGAAGATCTTTTTTTAATGGGTGGTGGAGCTTCAGCAATTGGATTAGACATGGTCAGAGCAGGTCGTTGGGACTACACCAAAGGCGATTTTCCTTATAGTTTAGGTACGTATGGAACTGAAGCTGTAATTAAACATATCCGAGGTGAGCCATATGAGTCTGAAATAAATATGGATGAACGCGGACCTGTACCAGGACTTATCAACAAAGCTGTCTTAGATAAATTTCCTGATTTTAAAGGTGAATGGAAAGGTTAAAATAATCAATTTCATTCATTTTATTTTTTTTATTATAACTGGGCTTGATTTAGAATTTAGCCCAGTTTTATAATATAAAGTTGATTTTTTTGGAAAGCAATAAATGACATTATATAATTTAATTCAATTTATACGAGAATATGCCGTTTTAATATTGATTGTAATTTTAATGATTGCTTTAAGCTTAGCAAGTGATGCTTTTCTTTCTCCAAGGAATTTATTAAATATTTTAAATCAAAATGCTCCTCTTGCAATTATTGCAGCAGCATTAACTTTGTGTATTATTGCAGGAGGTTTTGATCTTTCAACTGCTTCAGTGTTTGGTGTTGCTAGTTGTGCAGCTGCTTGGATTGCAGTTAATATTGATCCTTATTTAGGCTTAGCTTTAGCTCCAATAATTGGTATTATTTTGGGTTATGTTAATGGAGTTCTTATAACATCACTTGGTGTACATTCTTTTTTAGCAACGATTGCCACAAGCTTAATTTATAGAGGAGTAGCAATTTTAATTACTGGTGGATTTTTGATACCTGTAAGGATGCAAGAATTTATATGGTTAGGAAGAGGGAAAATATATGGAATTCACTATACAATTTTCATTCTGATTATTTTTACAATTATTATGTCTATAGTTTTAAATAGAACTACGTTTGGAAGAAATGTTTTTGCTGTTGGAGGCAATGAAGAAGCAGCCAAGTTATCGGGTATCAGAGTAAATTTAATAACAATATATACTTTTGCCTTAACTGGTTTTGCAGCTGGAATAGCTGGAGCTATTCAAGTATCGAGAATTTCTCTTGGTCAACCTCAGGCAGGATTAGGAATGGAACTTCAAGCAATTGCTGCAGTAATTCTTGGAGGAACAAGTATATATGGAGGAGAAGGGGCTGTATGGAGATCAGTAGCGGGAGTAATGGTCTTAGCATTGATCAATAATGGTTTTAATATATTGAACGCAGATCCATTTTGGAAAGACGTAACAACAGGGGTAATTATATTTGGAGCAGTTGCACTTACTGCTGGCAGAAAAAGATAAGTTTAATGAAATATAGGGTTGCCGCTGATATTGGAGGAACATTTACAGATTTTGTAATAGAAGATACAGAAAACAAAAAAACATTAACATCTAAAGTATTATCTAATCCTAGCAATGCATCTATTGCAGTTTTAAAAGGATTAAAAGAAAGTATCAGTAATTTTAATGAAATTAATTTTCTTGTACATGGAACAACGGTTGGTTTAAATGCTTTTTTAGAAAGAAAAGGTGCGAGAGTTTTATTAATTATGACCTCTGGCATTAGTGATACCTATACTATTGCAAGAGGGGACAGAAAAACACTTTACGATGTTCAATACAGAAAACCAAAACAACTTGCATCTAGAAAAGATATACATGAAGTTCAAGAAAGAATGTCATGGGAAGGAAAAGTAATAGAACCTTTAGACGAAAAGAGCTTTCATCCAATAATTAAAAAAATAAATAATGAAAAAATAAAAGCAGTAGCTATTTGTTTTCTTCATTCATATATTAATCCTGAGCATGAAATAAAAGCTAAAAAAATATTAAAAGAAAAAATTGGTAAAGATGTTGTAATTTCTTTATCCCATGAAATTGCAAGAGAGTGGAGAGAATACGAAAGATCTTCAACAGCTGTGATGAATGCATATATTGGGCCAATCATAAATAATTATTTAATACGTCTTGAGCAAGAGCTATTACAAAATGGCTATTCAAAGCATTTATATATCATGCAATCTAATGGAGGTATTATAAGAGCAAAGACAGCTATTGATAATCCAGTTCATACTCTTTTATCAGGACCAGTGGGTGGTACAATTGGAGGATCAGCTTTATCTAAAATTATTAATAAACCAAATCTAATTTGTGTTGATATGGGTGGAACGTCATTTGATATGAGTCTTATAATAAATGGATCTCCAAATATAACAAACGAAACTGAACAACAATCATTACCATTGCTTATTCCATTAGTTGATATTCATACTATCGGAGCTGGAGGCGGTTCTATTGCATGGTTAGAAGCAGGGGCTTTAAGAGTCGGTCCTCAAAGTGCAGGGGCTGATCCAGGTCCTGCATGTTATGGAAAAGGAGGTTTAGAACCTACAGTAACAGATGCTAATTTGTTTCTAGGTAGAATAGGACCTGAATCTAAACTTGGCGGTTGGATGAAGTTAGATGTTAATAATTCAAATCAAGCATTAACAAATATGTCTGAAAAATTATCTATGACTAATATTGAATTAGCAGAAGGAATATTATCAATTATAAATGCTAAAATGGCAGATGCTATTAGAACAATAACAGTTAAACATGGCATAGATCCTAGGGAATTTTCTTTAGTAGCTTTTGGCGGAGCAGGCTCTATGCATGCTGTTTGGATTGCAGAAGAGTTAGAGATAAAAGAAATTATAGTCCCCCCAAATCCAGGAACATTTTCAGCATGGGGAATGTTACAAACTGATATTCGCAGAGATTTAACAAAAAATTATTTTATGATCTTGTCTGATGCAAAAAAAGAATCTTTGTATAATAATTTTCAAGAATTAATCAAAGAGGCATCCACTCTTCTTAATAGTGAAGGGGTTGATCCTAAAAAAATGATATTTCAATTAACTGCTGATATGAGATACATTGGCCAAGAATATTATGTAAATATAACTATAGATCAATCAATTGATTTAAAAAAAATAAATGCTAATTTTCATGAAACATATAAACAAAAATATGGGCATTCAACGCCCGACGCACCAGTTGAAATTATTAATTTAAGATTAGTTGCAGTTGGTATTATTGAGAGATCAATTGATTATTCAAAATCAGATGATGATGGTAAGCAAAAAATAAAAAGCAAATATAACAGAGAAGTTATTTTTAATAATAAAAAATTCAACACTAGTATTATTGATAGAAATTCAATTAAGATTGAAGATAATTTCAACGAGCCATTAATAATTGAAGAAGAAAGTGCTACTACTGTTGTTCCACCGGGTTATTTAATGTCACGTGACTTAATGGGTAACTTAATAATTAAAAGGAATGAAAAATAATGAATAAAATTGATCCAGTAAGTACTGAAATTATTCGCAATACATTTATTTCAATAGCTGAAGATATGAATGCAGCTTTGATTAGAAGTGCATATACGCCAGTTATTTATGAAGGAAAAGATTGTGTAGTAGCATTATTAGATGAAAAAGGTGATGTGTTGGGTCAGTCTTCTGGTTTACCACTTTTTTTAGGTAATTTAGAAGTTTGTGTTAAAGAGACAGCGAAAATGTTTGGTTGGAATCATTTTCAACCTGGGGATATATTTTTTGTAAATGATTCTTATTTTACAGGTACTCATTTAAATGATGCAACAATTTTTGCTCCAATTTTTTTGGATAAAAACTTAGTTGGTTTTTCAGCAAGCAGAGCTCATTGGTTAGATATTGGAGGTAAAGATCCAGGAGGTCCAATGGACTCAATTAATATATATCAAGAAGGTTTCAGATGGGCTCCAACTAAAATTCATGAAAATTTCAAACCTAGAAAAGATATTATAGAATTTTTAAAAATGAATGGTCGTTTTGGATATACTCTTGAAGGAGATTTAAATGCTCAAATTGCTGCTGGTAAAACTGGTGAAATAAGATTTTTATCAGTTATTAAACGTTTTGGATTAACTCAAATTAGAAATGCACGCGATGAAATATTTAAACAATCTGAAATTATTGAAAAAGAAACTGTGAGAAAAATCAAGGATGGAATTTATGTAGCAGAGGGATATTTAGATAATGATGGCATTACTAAAGATCCAATAAAAATGAAAATGACTGTCACTATAGCAGGAGAAAATGTAAACATTGATTTAAGTGGATCTTCACCACAAAAAACTGGACCAGTTAATTGTGGATTTGCGCAAACTATATCTGCTTGCCGTGTGGCATTCAAAAATTTAGTTAATCCTAAAAGACCAGTTGATGGAGGGACGTTTAAAACATTAAATGTTAGTGCACCGGAAGGATCTATATTTAGAGCAAAAGAGCCTGCAGCATGTCAATGGTACTTTTCTATCTTAGGGCTTTTAATTGATGCCTTTATTAAAGCTTTATCTCCTGTAATGAAAAACTACTCTGCAGCAGGTCATTATGGAGATTCAATGGTCTTCATTCTGCATGGATTAGATCATAGAAATAATGATCCGTTTATAGCAGTTGAACCAACCCCTGGAGGTTGGGGAGCTTGGGAAACTGGAGACGGTGCAGATGCTTTAATTAATAATGTCAACGGTGCTTTTAAAGATATTCCTATAGAGATATATGAAAACAAGTATCCAGTAACAATTAGAAATTATGGAATTAGAAAGGACACAGGAGGACCAGGTAAAATGCGTGGGGGCTGTGGTTTGTATAAGGAATATACAGTAAACACTGATCTTAATTTATCTTTATGGTTTGAAAGATCAAAAACCACTGGATGGGGTTTATTTAATGGCAAAGATGGCATCGGACCAAATGTAAATATTAAACACTCAAATGGGAAAGAGGAAAACAGATTAAAATCAAATTCTTATCCTATAAAAAAAGGTACAGTTGTCACAACTTATACTGGAGGAGGAGGTGGCTTTGGTGATTCCTATGATAGAGATCCTAGAAATGTTTTAGAAGATGTAATAAATGGATTAGTTTCTATAGAGAAAGCTAAAAAGGATTATAAAGTTATTATATCCGGAAATATGAGTATTGATTATAGTAAAACAAATGATTTGCGTTCAAAAAATAATTAGTTATTAATGTAATTCTTCATAGTATTAAATATGAGCAATCAAAGAATTAATAAACTAATTTCCAATCTAGAAGATCAAGACTTAGATGCCTTGGCTTTAGTTCCAGGTTCAAATTTTAGATACGCTACAGGAGGGAACTTTGCTTTGATGGAAAGACCAACCTTACTTATTGTCTCAAAAAATAAAAAACCAATTGCCATATTACCTGTATTAGAAGTGGATAGTTTTTCTCATTTAAATATAGATGCGGATATTTTTGCATGGCAAGATAGCGATGGATATCAATTAGCTTTCGACAAGGCTTTTAATAAATTAGGTTCTATTGCAAAGATTGGTGTTGAAGGTCAACGAATGAGAGTCTTTGAAATGCAAGCCATTCAACAATCTATGCAACATGTAACTATTATTAACGCGCAAAAAATTATTAGTAAAATGAGACTTTTAAAAGATAGTTTAGAAATTAAATATTTAAAAGAAGCAATTGCAATAGCTGAATCTGCTCTTAGCGATACAATTAATTTTGTAAAGGTTGATAAAACTGAAATAGAAATTAAAAATTTTCTTATACAAAAACTATATCAATATGGTGCAGAAGCTATAGCTTTTGATCCAATTGTTTTGGCAGCTGATAATTCAGCTTTGCCACATGGACATTCTAGAAATGATTATCACATCAAAGCAGGCGATTGTTTGCTTTTTGATTTTGGAGCTACTATAAATGGCTATCATTCTGATATTACTAGAACTTTTTTTATTGAATCAGTATCAGATGAATTTAAAAATATTTATTCAGCAGTATTAACATCGAATGAAATTGGTAGAAAAATTTCAAAACCCGAATTAACTTTACATGATCTTGATGATCAAGTTTTAAATTCTTTAAGTAACTCTGGTTATGAAGATTTAATTGTACACAAAACTGGACATGGATTGGGCATGGATGTGCACGAGGATCCATATGTTATGAGAAACAATAATGAGGTTCTGGAACCTGGCATGGTTATAACCATAGAACCAGGTCTATATAAACAAGGAAGTTTAGGCGTCAGAATTGAAGATGATGTTTTAATTACAGAAACTGGCAATGAAAGCCTATCAGTTTTCCCAAGAGAATTAACTATTATATAAAGAAGATTAATAATTCTGATTATTAATTTTTTTATTTTTTCATTCTGATTTGGTGTTTTAAATATATTGGGGCTAAAAATTTTGAAATAAGATTAGTAATACCTAAATGATTATTATTAAAATG
>ENA-UPTF01001970-UPTF01001970.1-marine-metagenome-genome-assembly--contig:-NODE-1970-length-12332-cov-2.647572_pt1 | contig 12332 bp, 13 predicted proteins | sample MGYA00238166_ERZ767019 | MGnify/ENA primary metagenome ERZ767019 (study PRJEB28930, sample SAMN06266391) | marine metagenome | isolation source: Sea water from 250 m depth | place: Atlantic Ocean... | reverse complement strand
CAGCATGTTTTGCTTGTTCAATGCGTTTATTCGGGATGTCTACATAACATTCCTTTAAAAGTATTTGTCCTGAAACTGGATCTTCAATTCGATCGAGTAATTGTCTCAATATTCTAAAACTGGAAGGAATAATGCCGCTGATATCCCCGGAGTGAATACCCTCATCCAGTACCTCAACTTTTAGCTCACCTCCAACTAGTCCACGTAACGACGTTGTAGACCAGAGTTGTTCATAATTACCACACCCTGAATCCAAACAAATTACTAATTCTGGTTTGCCGAGACGGTCTTTCAAATGATCAATGTAGAAAGGCAGATCATAACTGCCGCTCTCTTCGCATGCCTCTATAATCACAACACAACGTGCATGCGGAATTTTCTGTTTATGTAATATTTTAATTGCTAGTAAGGAGGCAAATAGCGCATAACCGTCATCGGCACCACCGCGACCATAAAGTTTATTTTCTTTAAGCACTGGTTTCCAAGGACCAAACCCTTCATTCCAACCCATCATTTCAGGTTGTTTATCTAGATGGCCATAAAGAAGCACTGTATTCTCTGTATCACCGGGAATGTCTATAAAGATAAGTGGTGTGCGTTTAGGCAATCGAATTACATCGAGTTCCATTCCCTCGATATTTTGATGTTGACTCCATGCTACAAATTGATCGACAACTTGCTCCATAAAACCATTAGATTGCCAATCAGGATCGAATGCAGGAGACTTGTTCGGAACACGAATATATTCTACTAATTCGGGGATTATTGATTTTTCCCATTCCTCATCAGTTAATGAGATTGCTAAATCTTTATCCATAATTCATATTTTACCTTACATTCTTATGAGTAATAGCTAGAATATGCCGCGTTATGAAAAAACAACCCAAAAAATTTGACGTTATTGTAGTAGGTGGAGGCCATGCTGGGACAGAGGCAGCGCTAGCAGCATCACGTATGGGCGTAAGAACACTACTCTTAACACATAGTGTTGACACTTTGGGGCAGATGTCTTGTAACCCAGCAATTGGTGGAATTGGAAAAGGCCATTTGGTAAAGGAAATAGATGCTATGGGTGGACTAATGGCCCATGCCGCGGATTTAAGTGGTATACAGTTTCGTATTCTTAATTCTCGTAAGGGCCCTGCTGTTCGTGCAACACGAGCACAAATTGATCGTTCTCTTTATAAGGAAGCCGTTCGTCCTGCATTAGAAAAACAAAATAATTTATTTATATTCCAGCAAGCTGTTGATGATTTATTGGTTGAGGGTGAGGAAGTTAAAGGCGTAGTTACTAAAATCGGAATAAAATTTTTAGCCCCTTCTGTTATTTTGACCGTGGGGACATTTCTTGGAGGTAAAATTTTTATTGGTAATGAGCAACATCATGGTGGCAGAGCGGGTGAAAAACCTTCAATTGCACTAGCCAATCGTTTAAGAGAGTTACCGTTCAACGTTGGTCGATTAAAAACGGGAACTCCTCCAAGAATTGACGGTACAACTGTTGATTATAAAAAATGTGGTGTTCAATTCGGAGATAAACCTGTTCCTGTATTTTCTTTTATTGGTAATGTAAACGAACATCCAAAACAGATACCTTGTCATATAACATATACCAATGAGTTAACTCATGAAATCATTCGTGATTCATTAGAACAATCACCAATGTTTAATGGTGATATTGAAAGTAATGGGCCACGCTATTGTCCTTCTATAGAGGATAAGGTTGTTCGTTTTGCCGACAAAAATTCACATCAAATTTTTATAGAGCCTGAGGGATTAAATACGGGGGAAATTTATCCAAATGGTATTTCTACCTCGTTGCCTTATGATGTACAGCTTAAATTAGTGCGTTCAATTAAAGGATTTGAAAATGCTCACATAACGCGTCCTGGATACGCAATCGAGTATGATTTTTTTGACCCTAGAGATTTGTATCCGTGGCTTGAAACTAAATTCATTAAAGGTTTATTTTTCGCTGGTCAAATTAATGGCACGACGGGTTATGAAGAAGCTGCATCACAGGGGTTGTTGGCTGGATTAAACGCAGGACTTAAAAATAATGAACAAGAACCATGGTATCCACGTCGAGATGAAGCTTATCTGGGTGTATTAGTTGATGATTTAATTACAACCGGAGCAACTGAGCCTTATAGAATGTTTACTAGCCGAGCTGAGTATCGTTTGATGTTGCGCGAGGATAATGCTGACCTTAGATTAACTGAATATGCCAATCAGTTTGGTTTAATCAGCCAAGAGCGCTGGAGATTGTTTAATGAAAAACGTGATGCTATTGAAAATGAATCGAGCCGTTTAGCAAATATTTGGTTAGGATCAAAATCTTTTCCTAATCAAGCTGTCGAAAAATTGCTCGGACAAAAAATACGAAAAGATATTAATCTTTTAGATTTATTGAAACGTCCTGATTTTACTCATCATGATATTTTAAAATTACCTAATGTTGGCGGTGAAGAAATTGATCCGAAAGTAGCCGAGCAAGTTGAAGTATGCGCTAAATATTCGGGTTATATCAAACGTCAAGAAGAAGAAGTAGAGCGAAACCGCCAACACGAAGAGACTGTATTACCAGAGGACCTGGATTATAAAGAGGTTCGAGGCTTATCGAGCGAGGTAATTGAAAAACTCTCCAAACATCGTCCGGTTAATCTGGGGCAGGCGTCTCGTATACAAGGGATAACACCTGCAGCAATATCTTTATTACGTATTTATCTCAAGAAGCATTCACTGTTTTTTAAGCAAAGCGCTTAACTTATAGAGATATTTATGCAAGACATTCTAGAGGACGAGCTCAGAAAACAAGGGCTTATTCCTGAACAATATCCTTGTAAAGAATATTTAATGTACATTGAGTTATTAAGCGAGTGGAACAAAACCTATAACTTAACTGGAATTACAAAATCTGAGCAAATGATTACACGCCATATTATTAATTCCTTGTCGGCATTCCCATATATTAAAGGGACGCATTGTTTAGATGTTGGAACAGGGGCAGGTTTGCCAGGCATAATTTTGGCGTTAGCCCAACCAGAAAAGAAATGGACGTTACTTGATGCCGCACAGAAAAAAATTAAATTTCTTCGGCATATAAAATATGAATTCGGTATGGATAACATTGAGATTATTCATTCGCGCGTAGAACAATATAAGCCAGTAGTGGAATTTGACACGGTGATTTGTCGAGCTTTTGCACCATTAAGACGATTATTAAGTCAGTTGGAACATTTAATTACATCAAATAATCAGTTATTGGCGATAAAAGGGGAAAATGTTGAAAATGAGTATCAAGAGTTATCAGGGTGTAATTTTCAAATCGAATTATTCGATTTATCGTCATTAGATTTGAAAGTAAAGTCAAAGCTGGTGAAAATCCAAAGGCAGAATTAATGTTTTATACAAATGGCAGTAGAATTTGAGTATGGTAAAGTGTGTCTTACAATTTTGGTATTAAATTCATGGTAACTAAATGGGCAGAATCATCGCGGTCGCTAACCAAAAAGGTGGCGTAGGAAAGACAACAACAAGCGTCAATCTTGCTGCATCATTAGCGGCAACAAAAAGAGCTGTTTTATTGGTGGATCTTGACCCACAAGGTAATGCAACTATGGGTAGCGGCATTGATAAACAACAACTTGAGATTTCAAGTTATGATTTGTTGATGAATGATAAACCTGCGGATCAGGTTATTGTTGACTCTACGGAAGGGAAATATGCTTTAATCCCGAGTAATTCTGATTTAACGGGTGCAGAAGTTGCGCTTTTAAAGGAAATAGCAAGAGAGGTTAGGCTGAGAAGTGCGCTTGAAACAATTCAGGATATTTACGATTTTATTCTTATAGACTGCCCGCCTTCCTTAAATATGTTAACCGTGAATGCTCTAGTTGCCGCAAATTCAGTTATGATTCCGATGCAGTGTGAATATTATGCTTTAGAAGGTCTAACGGGATTACTAGAGACAATTGAAAAAATACGTAAACATTTAAATCCAAATCTTAAAATTGAAGGTTTGTTGAGAACAATGTATGACCCTCGAAATAATCTTGCAACCCAAGTATCTGCCCAACTAATTGATCATTTTGGAGAAAAAGTTTATCGAACCATCATTCCCAGAAATGTTAGATTGGCCGAAGCACCAAGTCATGGACTAACGGCTTTGAAATATGATAAATCATCCAGTGGTGCTGTTGCCTATTTAGCTTTGGCTGGAGAAATATTAAGACGGGAAGGTATAGCTGCATAGATCAAATAATTAAGACAACAACGATTATGAATGCAAAAAAACGTGGATTAGGTAAAGGTCTTGATGCTCTTTTAGGGGAAGTATCTGGCGCAAACCTAACATCTTCGCCGGAAAATAGTTCGTTAACAATGCTATCAATCGATCTTATCGAGCGTGGGTCCTTTCAACCACGGCGTGATTTTGATCAAGACGCTCTTCAAAGCCTCGCCAGTTCAATTAAATCACAGGGTTTAGTACAACCAATTTTAGTGCGTTCACAAGCAAATAAAGATTCATACGAAATAGTTGCTGGTGAACGTCGATGGCGCGCAGCACAAATAGCTGGTCTACATGATATTCCTGTGATTATTAAAGATGTTTCGGATAATGAGGCGATGTGTTTAGCCTTGATTGAGAATATTCAGCGTGAAGATCTAAATCCACTGGAAGAAGCAGGGGCACTTGAGCGTTTAATTAATGAATTTGAAATGACTCACGATGCTGTCGCAGATGCAGTCGGACGTTCAAGGCCAGCGGTATCAAATTTATTAAGATTATTGGAGCTAGATGACGGCGTAAAAAAAATGCTGGAAACGGGTAAACTTGATATGGGACACGCAAGAACGTTGCTCTCATTAAGCCCAGACAAACAATTAGAATCGGCTACAAAAATAGTAAAACAGGGTCTCTCGGTACGAGCGACGGAGAATTTGGTTAAACAACTTTTAGATGGTAATCAGCATAGTAGACCCAAAAATGACGTTAAAGATTCGAATATTACCAAGCTGGAGAATGACTTATCAGAACGCTTAGCTGCTAAAGTTTTAATTACACATCAATCAAGTGGCCGTGGAAAATTACAGATTAGTTACAATTCATTAGCCGAGCTTGAAGGAATACTTAAACGACTAGATTAAATAAATTGACGTCTCAGTCATTGATCATTACAGGGTAGATATTTATACTTTCCTTCCCTTTTGAGAGATGTAAAAGGTGGTGTGGCAACCCATTGGTTTGTTAGCACCGAAGGGTCGACAATATTTAAAGTTAGTGCGAAACATAAGAAATGGAAGAAATAATAAGAAATCGCGCTATTGTTAGTAAGGTGTTGTTATTCGAGGCGCTCATAGTCGTTTTGGCTGGGTTTGTTTTTTTTATATTTGCAAGTCTTGAATTTACATACTCTGTAATTTTAGGTGGTTTTGCATACATTTTGCCAAATGCGATGTTTGCCAAATTTTCACTAAAAATATCGGCGACAAACTCAAGCAATATTTTGGTTTGGTTTTATGTTGGTGAGACAATTAAAGTTGTCGCGACAATAGTTTTTTTTGCGATATCTTTTTTGTTTATTGAGACTTTAAATGCCGGATTGATGATTCTTACTTACGTAATAATGTTATTAGGAAATTTAATTGGATTATCAGTTTTGATAAAAAAATAATAAACTATTTTCAAGCGATAAATTAATGGCAGACGAAGCAGTAATTACATCAAAATCATATATTACGCACCATTTACAAAATTTGGTTTATGGAAAGCTACCTGCAGGTTATGAAAGGGACGGGCAAATTTTGAATGAGGCTACCTGGACTTTTGCTCATAGCTCAAAGGAAGCTGTAGATATGGGGTTTTGGTCACTTAATGTTGATACATTAGGTTGGGCAATTTTTCTTGGAGTAGTATTTAGCTTTTTCTTTTATCGTGTTGCAAAGAATGTAAGCAAGGGAGCCCCATCTGGTTTTTCTAACTTGGTTGAAATGATAGTTGAATTTGTTGATAACAGTGTTAAAGATATTTTTCATAATGAAAATAAACTTATTGCGCCAATGGCGCTTACCGTTTTTATTTGGGTTTTTTTGATGAATACGATGGATTTAGTTCCAGTCGATTGGTTACCTGTTTTAGCACAAAAATTGGCCGGTGACCCGCATTTTTATTTTAAGGTTGTCCCTACAACTGATCCAAACATTACATTTGGGTTATCACTAACAGTTTTTGCGCTAATACTCTATTATAGTATTAAAATGAAAGGTGTTGGTGGATTTCTATCCGAACTAACATTACATCCGTTCTCTTCAAAAAATATAGTAGTTCAAATATTATTCATTCCAGCAAATTTCCTATTAGAATTTGTTGGTTTAATTGCAAAACCAGTTTCTTTAGCATTACGTTTATTCGGTAACCTATATGCTGGTGAGATGATATTTATTTTAATTGCCTTATTGCCTTTTTGGATTCAATGGACATTGCATCTTCCATGGGCAATATTTCATATATTGATTGTGTTATTACAGGCTTTTATTTTTATGATTTTGGTAATTGTTTATATGGATATGGCCCACCAAAAGGACCATTAATAAAACTTAGGAGTGGTAGAAAATGAGTGAAGCAAGCGCAATGTTATATTTAGCAGGATCTGTTTTAATGGGATTAGGCGCACTCGGTGCAGCTGTTGGTATCGGAATTCTTGGAGGACGTTTTTTAGAAGGTGCTGCAAGACAACCCGAACTCATCCCAATGTTAAGGACGCAAATGTTCATCGTAATGGGTCTTGTAGACGCCGTCCCGATGATTGCAGTCGGTATTTCAATGTATATTTTATTCGCTGTCGCATAATTTTGTAGATTAGAATTAATATAAGGTACTTACAATTATGAATATTAATGCAACCTTGATTGGTCAGAGTATAGCTTTCGTCATGTTTATTTGGTTCACGATGAAATTTGTTTGGCCGCTTTTGTTGAAAGGGATGGAGGAACGCCAAGCCCGTATTGCTGATGGTTTAGCAGCGGCAGAACAGGGCCAAAAAGATTTTGCTGATGCACAGGAAAAATCAGTAACCGAAATAAATAAAGGCAAAGAGCAGGCAGCCACAATTATTTCGCAAGCACAAAAACGCGGAGATGAAATTGTTGAGGAAGCAAGGGAAATTGCCAAGAAAGAAGGAGATCGAATAAAAGAGAGTGCATTAAGTGAAATTGAACAAGAAAAAGAAAAGACAAGGCAAGAACTGAGAAATCAAGTTGCAGCTCTAGCAATTACTGGTGCTGAGCAAATATTAATGCGGGAAGTTGATCAACAAGCACACGATGAAGTTTTGGCTAAAATTAGCAAAAAACTATAAACATAAATTTAGAAGAGAACAGACTCAATGTTAGAAAAAACAACGATTGTAAGACCCTACGCAGAAGCAGCTTTTTCGCAGGCTTTGGAGGAGGGTAAATTAAGTGAGTGGTCAACAATGCTAAATTTGCTAAGCGTGATTGTTCGCGACAGTGATATGCAGAGAGTTATTGCTAGCCCAAAAATAAGTGCTGACGAACTTTATCAATTTATTGTTGATATATGCGAAAACAAACTAACTCAATCAGGTAAAAACTTTGTCAAGATTTGTGTTGATGCGGGACGTATTGGTTTGGCTTCGGAAATATCTGTTTTGTTCGAGCAGAAACGTTCAGCAGCGGAAGATATTAGTGAGGTTGATGTAATAACAGCCTATCCATTAAATGAAAATCAGATAAAAAAAATAAGTGAATCCCTGAGTAAGCGTACTGGCAATAAAATTGATATTAATATCGAAGAAAATAAAGATTTGATCGGTGGTGTAATAATTAGAGTTGGTGATTCCGTAGTTGATGCATCATTACGTGGACGCCTAGAAGAATTAAATAATGTAATTGCCCAATAGTTTTTTTAAAGAGGAAAGGCATATGTCTATTAGTGCAACTGAAATTAGTGATTTAATTAAAAAGAAGATTAAAGAACTTGATCTAGATACCGAAGCACGTACTGAGGGCACGGTTGTTAGTCTTGCCGACGGTGTTGCTAGAATACATGGTTTAAGCGATGTAATGCAGGGGGAGATGATCGAGTTTCCTAGCAATACGTATGGTTTAGCGTTGAATTTGGAACGTGATTCCGTTGGCGCAGTTATCATGGGTAGTTATGAACATATTTCTGAAGGCGATGTTGTAAAATGTACAAAGCGTATTCTTGAAGTTCCTGTCGGAGATGGTTTGTTAGGGCGCGTTGTTGATGCGCTAGGTAATCCAATTGATGGTAAGGGTGAAATTAATACAAAGGAAACTTCGCCGATTGAAAAAATTGCACCAGGAGTCATCGCGAGAAAATCTGTAGGCCAGCCTGTTCAAACTGGTCTTAAATCAATCGATTCTATGGTGCCCATTGGTCGCGGCCAGAGAGAATTAATTATTGGTGACCGTCAAACAGGTAAAACTGCTGTTGCAATCGATGCAATTATTAATCAAAAAGGCACCGGCGTTAAGTGTATCTATGTTGCAGTTGGTCAAAAAGCATCATCCATTAATGTTGTGATAAGGAAACTCGAAGAACACGGCGCAATGGAACACACAATTGTTGTTGCGGCAACTGCATCAGAATCTGCAGCGATGCAATACATTGCTCCATACGGCGGTTGCGCTATGGGCGAATATTTTCGTGATCGTGGCGAAGATGCATTAATCATTTATGATGATTTAACAAAACAAGCATGGGCATACCGTCAGGTTTCATTGTTGTTGAAACGTCCTCCAGGACGTGAGGCATATCCCGGCGATGTATTTTATTTACATTCCCGTTTGTTAGAACGTGCTTCGCGAATTAATGAAGATTATGTAGAAAAGATTACAAACGGGGAAGTCAAAGGTAAAACAGGTTCATTAACTGCATTACCAATTATCGAAACACAAGCAGGAGACGTTTCTGCTTTCGTTCCGACCAATGTGATTTCAATAACCGATGGTCAGATATTTTTAGAATCAGACCTTTTTAACTCAGGTTTTAGACCAGCTATTAATGCAGGACTGTCGGTATCGCGAGTAGGCGGTGCTGCACAAACCAAGATTATTAAAAAACTAGGCGGTGGCGTTCGGTTGGCGCTTGCTCAATATCGTGAACTAGCAGCTTTTGCCCAGTTTGCGTCTGATTTAGATGAGGCAACAAGAAAACAGCTAGAACGAGGCCAACGCGTTATGGAGTTAATGAAGCAAAAACAATATACCCCTTTAAATGTGGCTGAAATGGGCGTCAGTTTGTTTGCTGTAGAAAATGGTTTTATCGACGATATCGAGCTGGAAAAAATTGGCGCTTTTGAATCAGCATTACATGATTATATGAAAAGTGAACAATCGGCTTTAATGGATAAAATTGGTGTCGAGGGTAATTACGATGATGATATTGAAACTGAAATGAATAGCGCGATTGATAAGTTTAAAAAAAATAATACTTGGTAATAATTAGAAATAGGCAAGAAAAAATATGGCGGGCGGAAAGGAAGTAAGAACAAAGATTGCAAGTGTAAAAAATACACAAAAGATCACAAAAGCTATGGAAATGGTAGCAGCGAGTAAAATGCGTAAAGCCCAAGATCGCATGCTTGCCGCTCGTCCTTATTCAGAAAAGATTCGTAATGTGATATCACACCTTGCTCATGCGAATCCAGAGTATAAGCATCCTTATCTTGTAACACGCGAAGAGGTTAAAAGAATTGGTTTGATTGTTGTTTCAACGGACCGAGGATTATGTGGCGGTCTAAATGCAAATATGTTTCGTATGTTGTTAAAAAAGATTCAAAATTGGGAAATAGAAGGAAAAGAAATTGATCTTTGTGTTATTGGGACAAAGGCAGCTGGTTTTTTTGGATCAATTGGCGTAAATATTATTGGCCAAGTTACTCATATAGGCGACGAACCAAATCCTGAAGAATTAATTGGAACTATAATGATCATGCTAAATGCTTATAGAGATGGAGATATTGATGAAGTGCATTTAGTTTCAAATCAATTTGTGAACTCAATGGTTCAAACACCTACTATTGAGCAGCTAATTCCTGGTAAACCAGATGAAAAAGAAAGTTATGCAAATCATTGGGATTATATTTATGAGCCTGATGCCGAAGAAGTACTAGACGGTTTCTTATCGCGTTATATTGAGTCACAAGTTTACGCTGGTGTCATTGAAAATATATCATGTGAAATGGCAGCACGAATGGTTGCTATGAAAAGCGCAACAGAAAATGCCGCTGCACTTATTGATGAGCTACAACTTATATATAACAAGGCAAGACAAGCGGCAATTACTCAAGAATTATCTGAGATTGTTGCGGGCGCAGCCGCTGTTTAGTCGAATTGATTTTTATTAAATAATAAAAACTGAGGAAGGAAAAAGATGAGTTCTGGAAAAATCGTACAAATTATAGGAGCCGTATTGGATGTCGAGTTTCCAAGCGATGCAATACCGAACATCTATGATGCATTGATTGTAGAAGGCGAGGGCGTTAGTACCACGCTTGAAGTACAACAACAATTGGGAGACGGTATTGTTAGAACAATTGCCTTAGGCTCAACCGATGGTCTACAGCGTGGGTTGTCTGTGCGAAATACAGGTGAGGCGATTTCAATTCCAGTCGGAGGCAAGACTCTTGGGCGCATTATGAATGTACTAGGCGAATCTATCGATGAAAGAGGCCCAATTGATACGGATGAGCATATGGTTATACACCGCGAGGCACCGAAATTTACAGAACTCAGTCCCTCTACTGAATTGCTTGAAACAGGTGTTAAGGTCATTGACCTTATTATTCCCTTTGCAAAGGGCGGTAAAGTTGGCTTATTCGGCGGAGCCGGTGTTGGTAAAACTGTCAACATGATGGAACTGATTAATAATATTGCAACACAGCATTCGGGCTTGTCAGTTTTTGCTGGTGTTGGTGAACGTACTCGTGAGGGGAATGACTTCTACTATGAAATGCAAGAATCTGGCGTTGTTAATGTAGATGATTTCGAAAAATCAAAAGTTTCTATGGTTTATGGACAAATGAACGAACCACCTGGCAACCGTTTACGTGTTGCATTAACAGGACTGACTCTTGCTGAAAAATTTCGTGATGAAGGACGCGATGTATTATTGTTTATCGATAACATTTATCGCTTTACTCTCGCTGGTGTTGAGTGTTCAGCATTGTTGGGACGTATGCCATCAGCTGTTGGTTATCAACCAACACTCGCAGAAGAAATGGGCAGACTGCAAGAAAGAATAACATCAACTAAAACAGGTTCAATTACTTCAATTCAAGCTGTTTATGTTCCAGCTGATGATTTAACAGATCCATCACCAGCCACAACTTTTTCACACCTAGATTCGACTGTTGTTTTATCACGTCAGATAGCAGAGCTCGGTTTATATCCGGCTATCGATCCTTTGGACTCAACGAGCCGTCAACTAGATCCTTTGGTTGTCGGACAAGAACATTATGATGTCGCTCGCGGCGTACAAAATACATTACAGCGATATAAAGAATTAAGAGATATTATTGCGATTTTAGGTATGGATGAATTATCTGAAGAGGATAAATTGGTTGTATCACGTGCTCGAAAAATTCAACGTTTCTTAACTCAGCCGTATTTTGTTGCAAAAGTTTTCACTGGTCTGGATGGTGAGTTTGTACCATTGAAAGAAACTTTACGTGGTTTTAAGGAGATTATAGAAGGTCAGCACGATGATATTCCAGAGCAAGCTTTTTATAATGTTGGCACAATCGATCAGGTGCTTGAAAAAGCAAAAGGCCTATAGTTAATAAAGATATTTTATGAATACAATTCAAGTTGATATTGTAAGTGCCGAAAAAGAGATATTTTCAGGGGAAGCTCAAATGGTTTTTGCGCCTGCTATTATGGGGGAAGTTGGAATTGCTCCAGGCCATACGCCTTTGGTAACCAAAATGACCCCGGGAGAAGTCAGGGTGATGGATGTTGATGGTAACGAATCAGCTTTTTATGTTTCAGGTGGGCTTCTGGAAGTACAACCAAGTATAATTACCGTTTTATCTGACACAGCTGAGCGTGCGGAGGATTTAGACGAGGCAGCTGTAGTGAAAGCAAAAGAAGAAGCTGAAAAGGCATTGCACGAGAAAGATTCTAAAATTGATTATGCTAAAGCACAGATAGCACTTGCCGAGGCTGCAGCACAATTACAGACTTTACAACGCTTAAGAAAACGTTCAAGTCGTTAATAAATTAACTTTAAATTATCCTGTATTTCTTCCACATAAAATCAATCATATATCTCTGCTGCTAGC
>ENA-UPTF01001969-UPTF01001969.1-marine-metagenome-genome-assembly--contig:-NODE-1969-length-12334-cov-18.649017_pt1 | contig 12334 bp, 8 predicted proteins | sample MGYA00238166_ERZ767019 | MGnify/ENA primary metagenome ERZ767019 (study PRJEB28930, sample SAMN06266391) | marine metagenome | isolation source: Sea water from 250 m depth | place: Atlantic Ocean... | reverse complement strand
TGGGGATGGAATTAACTGAATGGCCATCTGTCATGCCCGGAGACGATACTCTTCTGGAACCAGGGATGGTACTTACAATTGAACCCGGAATGTCATTTGCGCCAGGAAAAGAAATGGTTCACGAAGAGAATATTCTGATTACTGAGGAAAGGGCAAGAATACTGACCAGACGCGCACCTGCTGAAATGCCGATTATTCTAAATTGAGATTCGGGATATGCTTAGCTCTCAAAGATTTAAAAAGCTGAGCGGGAAACCACTTGGTGCATGCCTGAACAGTTCAGACTGTCGATATTGAAAATAATTTGAATAATTCAGGAACTATCTTCTTCAACTACATTCTCCTCCAGTCTGTCTCCGAAAATCTGCTGAAGTCGTTCTTCGCACTCATTTAATGAAGTCTGTTCATTCATACCCTGCTGAACGAATTCCTGAATCAAAGGGTTTTTTGTGATTGCATAGTCTATCTCAGGATTGCTTCCCTGAACATATGCTCCAATATTGATCAGGTCTTCAGCTTCACGGTATGTTGCCAGAGTACGGCGCATTATCAGGTTCAAATCAAGGTGTTTTTGATCTACAACGTCAACCATAACCCGACTTGTTGATGCCAGCAGGTCAATTGCGGGAAAAAGGCCTTTTTCCGCAATATCACGACTGAGATAGATATGACCATCAACAATGGCTCGAATCGCGTCGGCGATGGGGTCATTTGCGTCATCCCCCTCAACAAGAACTGTGTAAAATCCTGTAATTGAGCCTGCACCCTCATGTGTGCCTGTTCTCTCCAGCAGACCTGGCAGCAAGGCAAAGACAGAAGGAGGAAAGCCTTTTGTTGTTGGTGGTTCACCCGCGGCCAGTCCTATTTCGCGCTGTGCCATGGCAAATCTGGTGAGAGAATCCATGGAGAGCAGGACATCTTTTCCTTCGCTGCGAAAATATTCAGCAATTGAAGTGGCCACATAAGCCCCGCGCATTCTGAGAAGAGGAGGCTGGTCAGAAGTTGCCACAACCACAACGGAACGGCGCATACCTTCTTCACCGAGATTGTCTTCAATAAATTCCAGAACTTCCTTGCCTCTCTCTCCCACAAGAGAAATTACGTTTATGTCCGCATCGGTATATCGGGCCATCATGCCCAGCAGCACTGATTTCCCAACTCCCGAACCGGCCATGATGCCGATACGCTGTCCTCGACCGCAGGTCAGGCAGGAATTAATTGACCTTATTCCTACATCCAGTGGCTGCTTGATACGCTTGCGATTCATGGGGTTGATTACTTCCGGATACAATGGAATTTCTGTTGATGTCAGTAGTTCTCCCTTTCCGTCAAGAGGTCGCATTAACGGATCTAAAACCCTCCCCAGCAAACCATCTCCCACTGGTACCATTGCAGGACGCTCTTCTGGAACAACCCGGCATTTGGGGCCAATTCCATGCGCGTTATGCAAGGGCATAACTAGCATCCTGTCCTGGCGGAATCCCACAACTTCTGCGGCAACAGTGCTTCGTAACTCGGGATTGTATATCAGACACATTCCTCCAACAGCACAGCCTGGATTTGTTGCCTCAACCATGTTGCCAATCACCTGCATTACACGTCCTTCCCTGCGTACAGCAGGAAAATTCTCAATTTCTCTGATGTAAGATCCCAGGTTGGAATAAACCGGCAAATCAACTGAATGTGATTCTGTCTGCATGAAACAACTGGTCAGGTTTTAAAGGTTAAATTATTGCTTTGGTGATCTATATGAAAAAGATTAAGGGAAAGGAATCGGTTGTTGAAACTAAATGTTTTCAGCTGATCTTTTGAGTTGTCAGGTTATTCCTCTAAAGAGTCTGCGGAAGTTACCTCAGTTTCTTCAGCTTCTGTATTCTTTTCCGGATCAGCTGGTACAGCAGATTCGTTATTTTGTTCTGGAGCTGTTGTTTCAACTGGTAAGGAATTTTGTTCTGAAGGATTCGTTTCAGTAGAATCTGCCGCGGCATCAGTCCCTTCTAGTGAATTATTATTTGACTCTTCTACAGGTTTCAGGGTCTCATCCTCAAGGACAGAATCTTCCTTGTTAACAGCATCTTCTGAGTCTGATGTCAGAACAGCATCATCAGTTTTTTCTGTTTCAACAAATTTCTTCGGAGTTGTTTCCTGCTCTGTCTGCTCCTGAATCAAAGACTCATCTGAAATTTCAAGGTTTTGAGAATCAGCAGATTCTATTTTTGCAGCATTACTGTCCTGGTCAGGCGGCAGGTTAAAATCGTGGGCATCAATATCAACTTCATTTAAATGAGCTTGTCGGTTTTCGATTTGTTCATTTAAATTTTCTTCAATCAGGTTGAACTGTTCTTCAATGGAACGGCTGATAATTTCCTCATCAGATTCAACATTTATTGAACCAGGCTGCATTTCCGGGTTTTGCCTAATAACTAAATTTTGTTCTTCACTTAGATAACGCTCCAGTTCAGTCTTGCTATTCAGCAGGAATTCGTAGTCATCAGGATGCAGGTAGAGATATATTTTTCCCTGTACCTCTGTTTCATGCAGTGCGGCCTGCACAATGTTTTTAATTACATCCTGGTTTAACTTAATTTCTTCGGCAACAATATTTTTTGAAATCTGCAAAGCTAATTTCACCAGCTCTTCCTCTGCCTGAAACCGGACAACCTTCCTTAATGAATCCAGCTGCTCAAGAATTTTATTTACCTGTTGAGCCAATGGTTCAGCTTCATCGTAACGCTGCTGCATTCCCTGCATACGTCCTGCCTCAAAACCCTCTTTGTAAGCTTCGTCTTTTATCTGCTGGACTTTGGCTTCAGTTTCAGACAACAGCTGTTTTCTCTGCTGCTCCGCGGCCTGATTTTCAGCAACAGTTTTCTGATGAATACGATCCGTATCATTTGCCTGTTCCTCGATCTGTTTAAGCAATTGAGCTTTATGTAATTTTGCTCCTTCTCTGATTGTTTCTGCAAACTCTTCTGCATCTGTCAAGAGACTGTTTTCCAGGAAAAACTCGGAATTTTTAAAGTCCTCAGACAGTTGAATTTTTTCGGCATCTGTTTTTACTTCCTGAAAGCCATTTGACTCTTTTGAGATAAAGTCTTCTGAAACTTCTTCCTCTTCAAAAGTGAGCGGCTTAAAAGACTCAATTTGATCGGAGATTGCCAAATTTTCTGTTGGTGTTGAAATGCCTTCAGTATTTTCTGATGCAGCATCAGCAACCGAGAAATCGTTCAAGGTAAAAGGTTTAAATTCATTCTCATCCAACATGAGATAGTTTTTTAGCTGGGAATTATTGTTTATAGTATCTGTGATTCAGAAAATAAAGTGATCAGAACACAGAAAAAAATATTGCAGTTCAATAAAACTGAATACCAGATCAATTTTATGATCGATCACGCAGCCATGCACGTATCAGCGCGGAGGTCTTGAGTGGATCCTGCATGGCAATTTCGAGAATCTTTTCTCTTGGAGGAATTCCGGTTTCCCTTTCTGTTGGGATTTCCAGTTCCTCGCCTTCCAACTCGCCTATGGTTGCAGGCATTCCCATCAGCAGATCAAGGTCTTCAGGTTTGGAGGTGAGTCTCTGTACCATCGGACGTATGACCAGCATTATCAAGGCCAGAATAGCCAGTCCGAGGGATACATAGCGTACTACATCTAGAATAAATTTGTTCCGGACTTTTGTGGCCTCAATTTCTGCGGCTTCATCTTCCTCAATTGCAGCTTCAAATGGCATATTTCCTACAAACACAGTGTCACCACGTGCTTCATTATAGCCCATTGCGGCCTTTACCAAACCCACGATGGTTTCTTTTTCCTCTTCAGTCCAGGGGGTGTTTGTCCGACCCATGGGATTGCCGCTTTCATCAAGTATCTGCGAGCGCCGGTTGTCTAAGAGAACAGAGACACTGATGCGTACAACTTTTCCAACAGCGGACTCCATAACTATTTCCTTGCGGCTGCTTTCGTAGTTACGAGTGGAGTTTTTCTTGCTGAATTCTGATACTGTTGCTGCCTCCCGCCCTGATGCTTCAGGCAGATTGGTTGTAACTCCTGCAGGTCCTACAGGAACTGATCGTGTTCCTGTTGAAGCTTCATCAACTACCTGCTCACTGACTACACTGGTTTGATCAGGATCGACCAGTTCTTCCTTGATTGTTTGTCTATCAAAACGAAGAGTTGCTGAAACATTTACCCGGACTCGATCTTTTCCTACAACCTCCTCAATCTGCCTTACTACTTTTGCCTCAAGCTCTTTCTCAAAACGACTTTTGTACATATAGTTATCGTTCATTTTCCCACCTGCAGAATTGTCTGCAAATCCGCGGCTGAGCAAGGCTCCGTTTTGATCTGTAACTTTAACATTTCTGGGAGCAAGGCCTTCAACTGCACTGGCAACTAAGTGAACAATTGTTTCAATCTGTCTTCTGCTGGCACCCGAGCTGGTAAGATTCAGCGCGATAGCTGCAGTGGGCTCTTCCTGGTTATCTGTAAACAGAGTTTTTTGAGGAATTGCAAGAGAGACTTTTGCAGATTTCACAACATTAATAGTAGAAATCAGTCGTGCCAATTCACCTTCCTGGGCAACCCGGTATTTTACGCCTTGCTGAAATTCTGTTTCGCCCAGGCTTGGAGTAGAAAACAGGTCAAGAAACCCGACCCCACTTCCCGGCGAAACCTTTTCTTTTGCCAAAATCAATCGGGCCTGGTCAACTTTGTGTGGTTCTACCATAATGGTCCTGCCTCCGGGAGCAAGAAGATATGGGATTTGATTTTCCTGGAGCTTTTCTACTATAACGGCAGCATCACCGGGTTCCATATTTGAATACAGTGGAGCCCATGAGGGTCTGTTCGCAACAAAGATCAAACTCACCATTCCGATCAGGATTACGCCTAGGGCTGCTAAAATAGTTATGCGTTTAGCAAGACTTAGAGAACCAAAAAAATCCTGAAACTGAAATCTTACATCTGCGAGAGTACCGGCTTGTTCTGCCATTGTTGTGTTAATTTGTGATTAGGTTTTTGAGGAAAATGTAGCCTGATTCAAAGTTGCCAGAGTCAGGCTTCGGAAAATTTATTTGCATTTTTGAAACAATCTCTCCTGCAAATACAATTCCAAACTTTGAGTAAGGCAGTATTGAAATTTTTTTATTAGTTAAAAATGCCTTTATTTAATAATGAGCCAGTTTCGTAATCTGGTGATCAGCAGGTTTTTCAAGAAAAGGAAGGTTTAAGAGGCGACGTGTAAGTATCTGGAAACGCCAGCAATGCATGACCCCGGCAATGCTCAAACCTGCAATCAGTCCCACCCACATGCCAACCGGTCCAAATTGGAAATGAAAACCCAGCAGGTAGGCCAGAGGTAAACCGATACCGCAGTAAGCCAGAACGTTTGCCAAAAAAGGAACCCTGGTATCTTTTAGACCGCGCAGGGCACCTAATGCCCCGACCTGCATACCGTCAGATAACTGAAATATTGCGGCCATATATAATAACTGGACTGCCAGTGTCTGGACATTTTCCTCATAAGTGTAAAATCCCACAATATGTTCCGGAACTAAAATGAATATTGAAGCGGTTACAGTCATCACAATGATACAGAGAAAAATTCCTGCAAAACCAATATAACGAGCGTCCGTAGAATTTCCACTTCCTTTAGCTCGTCCCACCCTGATTGATATTGCTATTGATAACCCCAGCGGAACCATGAATGTTACTGATGCTATGTTGATTGCGATCTGATGTCCTGACATGGCTGAAGCTCCAAACGTACCAATCATTAATGAAACCATTGCAAACATCCCAACTTCTGCAGTAAGGCTGAACCCGTTAGGTATTCCTATTCGTAAAATTTCACGCAGATAAAACCATGCAGGTTTTTTGAAAGATAAGTAATTTCTGTAGCTTTTAAATAAAGTAGATTTTAAACAATAAGCCAAGAGCACAGCAAACATTAACCAATGCACCAAACTGGTTGACCAGCCTGCCCCAACAGCCCCAAGTGCTGGAAATCCAAAATGTCCAAACATCAGGGTGTAGTTTCCAATGATATTAATTCCAAGTCCTAATAGAGAAATATACATATTAGGCCGAGTATAGGACAGGCCTTCATTGAATGTTCTTAAGACAATATAAGCATATACAGCCGGCATGCCCCAGCACAAAGCTCGTAAATATTCTCCAGCAACTCTAATCACCTCAGACTCATAGCCCATTAGATTCAAAACCGGTTCAGGATAGACCAGTATGCAGATGCTGATCAAAGCCAGAGCCTGACTTAGCCAGAGACCCTGAATTACATTGGCTGTAATTTCGGATGAATTTCCTGCACCATAAAGCTGAGAGATAATTACACGAACAGCGAACAATATTCCCAGCATCAGCAAAAACACCGGATGATAAAGTGCTGTTGCTATTGCCAGTCCTGCCAGATCATTTGAACTGATGTGACCGGCCATCACTGTGTCAACAAACTGCATCATGACCTGCAGAAGCTGGGCTATGATTACCGGTATGCCCAGTTTTAAGGTTTGCAGTGATTCGTAGCCAAATCTTTTTAAGTTTGAAAAAAGCGGTATTTCACTCATTCAGCAGAGATTGAATTGATTTTCAGTGTATAAAAAATAGCTTAACTGTCACCCCGTAATTATGCTATCATATACAGCTTATGGAACTTTGTAGAAAAAAACATTTCACTTTTGCTGCATGGTAAATTTTCGTAAGGTTTTATTACAAATGTTTTAACAAAGTTACAGTAAAGCATATTTAGAATGAAACGAGAAAACGTACTAATTATTCTCAGCATGCTGGTGTTGGCATTTTTCCTGGCAAAAATGTTTGACAGCGGCAATATGTCATCAGGCAATCGTCGTTCACAGGAGTTGATTTACAGTGACTTCAAGGCTCTTGTTGCATCAGGTGAAATTGCAAACGCCCAGATTGTCGGAGATTCTCTGATTGAGGGATTTACTCAGGAAGGACTTGGTTTCCGTACTTATATTCCTGCAGAGGACCCCAGCGTAATCGATTACCTGCGTCTTTACCAGATTCCGATTAATTATGTGCCGGAAAAGTCTATGCCATGGTATTTGAACATTTTAATAAATTGGGGGCCATTCCTGCTGATTTTTGGAATTTGGTTAGTGCTTATGCGAAGAATGCAGGGAGGTTCAGGAGGTGGCGGTCTGTTTTCCATTGGGCGTAGTCGCGCAAAAAAAGTAGAGCCAAGTGAAATGAAAATTACTTTTAATGATGTTGCTGGAGTTGAGGAAGCAAAGGACGATTTGGGAGAAACAGTTGAGTTTCTTAAGGATCCTGCCAAATTCAGAAAACTTGGCGGTCGAATCCCTAAAGGAATGTTAATGTCCGGATCTCCGGGAACTGGGAAAACGTTGCTGGCAAAGGCTGTTGCAGGTGAAGCGGGAGTGCCATTTTTCAGCATGAGCGGCTCAGACTTCGTGGAAATGTTTGTTGGTGTTGGAGCCAGCAGAGTGCGAGACATGTTTGAGCAGGGAAGGCAAAACGCTCCTTGCATAATATTCATAGACGAAATAGATGCCGTAGGTGGGAGCCGAGGTACTGGAATGGGCGGAGGAAATGATGAGCGTGAACAGACTCTCAACCAATTGCTTGTGGAAATGGATGGATTTGACGGAATGGAAGGCATTATAGTTATTGCGGCAACAAACCGACCGGATGTCCTTGATCCGGCTCTACTGCGTCCGGGGCGTTTTGACCGTCATGTCACCATCCCTCTGCCGGATGTAAAGGGCAGGGAGGAAATATTGAATATTCATGCAAAAAAAGTACAGATGGTGGAAGGTGTTGACATGAGTATAATTGCTCGCGGCACACCGGGGTTTTCAGGTGCGGATTTGAAGAACCTGATCAATGAAGCTGCACTCGGAGGAGCACGTAACAACAAGACAGAGTTAAACCTGGCAGATTTTGAGTGGGCACGCGATAAGGTGATGATGGGAACCGAACGCAAATCGATGGTGATGTCTGAAAAGGAAAAACGAAACACAGCATACCATGAAGCCGGACACGCGCTGGTTTCAGCCCTTCTGCCTAAATCTGATCCAATTCATAAGGTAACAATCGTACCACGAGGCAGGGCCCTTGGTATGACTGCATATTTACCGGAAAATGATAATCATTCCTACGATTTTGAATATCTGAGCAACCGAATCACAATAGCCATGGGAGGCCGCGCTGCAGAAGAAATCATTTTTGATGAGGTAACAACAGGTGCAAGCAATGACATACAGCAGGCAACAGACACAATCAGGAACATGATATGCCGCTGGGGAATGAGCAAATCATTTGGACCGATTGTTTTTGGAAGTGATAACCAGATGAATGTCCTTGGTCGAGATATAGGCAAAGACCGTGAGTACAGCGAAAAGACTGCCACGGAAATTGATGAAGAAATGAGAAAGACAATCAAATTTCACGATGAGAAAGCGAAAAAATTGCTCCGTGACAATATCGAAGTATTGCACAAGATCGTTGAGGTATTAATGAAAGAAGAGACAATAGACGGCTCGTATATAATGAAGTTGCTGAAACAAGATCAGTCTAAGGTTGCACCTGTGGGAGGCTGATGGCACTTCCGGGATTTGGGCGTCCACCGGCATATTATTTTATCTGGATTTTACCCCGCAATTCTTTTAACAGGCTTTGTGGCCTTTTTGCGGACGCTCAACTCCCGCGGTTTTTGCTGACACTGCTAATACGTTTATTCTCATGGAAATATGGTGTCAACCTTAATGAAGCCTCAAAACAGGTTTCAGAGTACAGAAATTTTAACGAATTTTTTACAAGAAAACTTCTTCCGGATGCACGAACTCTGGACCCGGACAAAGAAGCCGTTCTCAGTCCTGTGGACGGGATATTGGGCGAATCGGGGATCATAAACAATGAAGTCCTGATTCAGGCAAAAGGGCTGGAGTATCGTTTAGCAGACTTATTAAAAGATTCTGAAAAATCCAAATTTTATGACGGTGGAGTTTTCATTACCATTTATTTAGCTCCATACAATTACCATCGTATTCACAGCATGGTAAGTGGAGAGGTACGGGAGTTCTGCTATATCCCGGGAGACTTGTGGACAGTAAGCCCTCTTGGGGTGCATCATGTACCGGAACTTTTTGCCAGAAACGAAAGATTAATAACTTATTTTGAAACTGATAAAGGAGAATGTGCTCTTGTAAAAATCGGCGCCACTGTGGTTGGGCGCATTCGAGTAGTTTATCATGATATAACCTCAAATCGCCCCAGAGCTGCATTTCAAAAGAACATGCTGGCACCTCCCCTCAGGGTGGAGCGTGGAGATGAGGTTGGTCTTTTCGAATTGGGGTCAACTGTGATTTGCCTTTTCCCTCCGGGACAAATTGAGTTAAACGAGTTAAAAATTGATCAGGAGATTTTATTAGGACAAGCTATAGGAAAATTTTCGAGAATTCATCAGGATGAAATTAATACTTAAGTAGATAAAACAATTTGAAGAATTAGAAAAAATGAGTGATTTATCTGGTAAGAAGGGTCTTATTCTTGGAGTTGGCAATCAACGCAGTATTGCATGGGCAGTTGCAGAATACTTCCATAAGCATGGTGCAGAACTGGCATTGACCTATCTCTCAGATCCAAAGGGGCGATTTGAGTCAAATGTGAGAAAATTAGGTGAAAAAGTTAATGCCAGCTTTATTCAGGAATGTGATGTTTCTGATGACCGTGCCATTCAGTCTTTGATTGATGGTCTGAATGATCATTGGGGTGAGATGGATTTTTTAATTCATAGCTTAGCATTTGCAGACCAAAAAGATCTTCAGGTAGCATTCTCAAGCACCAGTCGTAATGGTTTTGCAAAAGCACATGAAATAAGTGCATTTTCTCTGTTACCTTTAGCAGAAGGTGCAATTCCAATGATGAAGAAGCGAGGTGGAGGAAGTATTATAAGTATGAGTTTTATCGGCTCTGTGCTTGCAGTTCCTCATTACCATGTAATGGGACCCGCTAAGGCTTCGTTAGAATCCTCATCACGTTATCTTGCTAAGGAAGTTGGTCCGGATAACATTAGAGTAAATGTAATTTCACCAGGTCCTATTAAGACATTGTCTGCATCCGGCATTAAGGATTTTGCAGAATTGATGAAAATTGGAGGCGCGCATTCGGCAATGAAAAGAACAGTGACACAGGAAGAAGTTGCTCAGACAGCAGTTTTTCTGGCAAGTGATGCTTCTTCTGGAATTACCGGTCAGGTTATCTACGTAGATTGTGGATATTCAATAATGGCAAACTGATCGCGATAAATAAGGATTCTGCTATACTACAAAAACCTAACACTGGCTAAGTATTATGAGTAAAGCACTGAATGATTTTCGCCTGAAACTGGCAGGAAAAGAATATGTGCCCATTTTTGTAGGAGGAATGGGAGTTGATATTTCTACTGCAGAACTTGCTTTGGAGGCAGCACGTTTAGGTGGAATTGGACACATATCTGATGCCATGGTTCCAACTGTATCAGACAGACGTTTTAAAACTAATTATGTTCAGGAGAAACAAAAAAAATATAAATTCAATATTGGCAATGTAGATAAATCCTTAGTGCAGTTTGATCTCGAAAGACTGGCTGAAGCCCAAAAACTTTTTGTAAGCCGCACTATGGATTCAAAAAAAGGAGACGGAGCAATTTTCATCAACTGCATGGAAAAACTTACCATGAACAGTCCGCGCGATACTTTGCAAACTCGACTTCTTGCCGCTATGGATGCCGGAATTGACGGAATAACTTTAAGTGCAGGACTTCATTTAGGTTCAATGGAACTTATGAAGGACCATCCAAGGTTTCGTGATGTGATGATTGGAGTCATAGTTTCTTCATTGCGCGCCCTTCGTCCTTTTCTAAAACGCGCCGCAAAATTTGAGCGACTGCCGGACTATATTACTGTGGAAGGGCCTCTGGCAGGTGGACATTTAGGTTTCGGTGCTGATGACTGGCATGAATATAGTCTGAAAAAAATTGTAAATGAAATTTTGAATTACTTAAATGAGAATGATTTGAACATACCTGTTGTACCGGCTGGAGGTATTTTTACAGGAACTGATGGCGTGGAATTTTTGGAGTCTGGAGCTTCTGCGGTACAGGTTGCTACGAGGTTTACCGTTACAGAAGAATGTGGTTTGCCTGAGAAAACAAAACATCATTATTTAGAAGCTGTTGAGGAAGACATAATTGTTAATACAATTTCACCTACCGGGTATCCGATGCGGATGCTGCGGCAGTCTCCTGGAATTGCTGATGGTATCCGGCCAAATTGTGAAGCCTTCGGTTATATTTTAGACAACAGTGGGCATTGTCAGTACGTTGATGCTTACAATCGAGAATTAGATAAAAATGAAGGGAAAATATCTGTTCAGGATAAAACATGCCTCTGTACACAATTTCGAAAGTTCAGAATCTGGACATGTGGTCATAATGTATACCGGCTGAAAGACACTACACATAAGCTTGAAGACGGGAAATACAAGTTATTGAGTGCTGAAGATGTGTTTAATGACTATCAGTTCAGTAAAGATCACATGATCAAACTTCCGGAAAGAAAAACCTCTACTGCTTCTGAAATTTCTCTTGCTGCTGCATAATTAGTGTTCCAGCATTTTTTCGCAGATTTGACATTTCTTAATTATTGCAAACGGGGGTAGACTGGTTAATGAATGTTTCCTATTGACAAAAATCTGATAAAATCACATAATTAAACGTTTAACTCATGCTGGCATAGCTCAATTGGTAGAGCAGCTGATTTGTAATCAGCAGGTTGTAGGTTCAAGTCCTATTGCCAGCTCCAGCATGGGGAGATACCCAAGCGGTCAACGGGATCAGACTGTAAATCTGACGGCTAAGCCTTCGAAGGTTCGAATCCTTCTCTCCCCACCAGAGGGCATCAGGAGCTTGATACAGTGGGAGATAAAAGCCTGGGTAGCTCAGTGGTAGAGCGTTTCCTTGGTAAGGAAGAGGTCGGCAGTTCAACTCTGCTCTCAGGCTCCAGGCATTAAAGTCAGCAGGCAATAAATTCAGTTATGAGAGACACGATCCAATTAGAATGTACTGATTGCAAACGCAGGAATTATACTGCTTCACGAAACAAAAAACTAAAAACTGAACGCATGGAAGTACGAAAATACTGCAGATGGGATCAAAAACATACAATTCACAAAGAAACTAAATAACCATTAAATAGAAAATAAAAGTCCCTGAAGGGCAGTAGCTCAGTTGGTAGAGCATCGGTCTCCAAAACCGAAGGTCGCAGGTTCGACCCCTGTCTGCCCTGCCAAA
>ENA-UPTF01001968-UPTF01001968.1-marine-metagenome-genome-assembly--contig:-NODE-1968-length-12337-cov-2.923328_pt1 | contig 12337 bp, 9 predicted proteins | sample MGYA00238166_ERZ767019 | MGnify/ENA primary metagenome ERZ767019 (study PRJEB28930, sample SAMN06266391) | marine metagenome | isolation source: Sea water from 250 m depth | place: Atlantic Ocean | study... | reverse complement strand
TGATGAAGACGGTCTACTTCCGCACGCATTTCTCGACGCAATTTTGCATCTAAACTCGAAAGAGGTTCATCCAACAGAAAAGCGCCGGGGTCCGTAATGAGGGTCCGAGCGACAGCAACCCTTTGGGATTCTCCACCTGAACACTGAGCAGGTAGCTTATCTAAGAGGTGTGTAATCCTAACCATCTCGGCAACTTCTTTTACTTTATTTTCAATAACTTTCTTATCAACTTTTTTCATTCTTGGCCCAAACGCAATGTTCTCGGCAACTGTCTTATGGGGAAATAAAGCATGGGTTTGAAACACCATGCCTAGATTCCTCTCGGCGGGTTCTAATTCGTTAATCACATTATTTTCTACTAATATTTCTCCTGTAGTTGGATCCTCGAAACCAGCAATCATGCGTAAAGTGGTAGTTTTACCGCAACCAGAGGGACCAACGAGAACCAGAAATTCACCGTGTTCTATACTGAGATTAAGGTTCTTGACGGCTACTACAGACCCACCAAATTCTTTTCGGATATCTTTTAATTCAATATGTGTCATTTAACTTACCTTTTGACCATTCCGAAACTAAATCCCCGGGCAAGATGCTTTCGGATGAATATACCTATTGCAATTAAAGGAAGGGTAACTCCGACCGCCAGAGCAGCCTGGCGGCCATAAACACGACCTTCTACGGAACCTTCATATTTGCTTAACTCGACAGGTAGGGTGGCCACTTCTGTTTTAGACAGAATGAGAGCAAGGAGATACTCGCTCCAAGTTAAAATCAATATGAAGAGAAATGTTGCGACAATGCCAGATCGAACAAGAGGGAAAACAATTTCCCATAGGGTTCTTAAACGACTTGCTCCCAATATCATGGCTGCTTGTTCAATTTCTAGGGGTAATTCATCAATAAAACTTTTGATCATCCAAACGGAATAAGGAAGTGTTGTGATGGAGTAAATTATTACCAGTCCAGTAATCGTATCTAATAAGTGAAGTGTTGAATAATAAAGTGATAAAGGAGCTACAATGACGATTGGCGGAACCATTCGAAGCATCAATAGCTGAAACATTCTACCTTCCGAAAGAATTTGGTAGCGGGAAACTCCATAGGCCAGGATTGTACCAAAACCAACGGCAAAAAAAGTAGAAATGACAGATATAAAAAGGCTATTGCGAAGAGCCTTCCAGGGTTTCTGCATCGAATGACTGTATTGGGTGCCGCCTTCATACTCCTCCTTGTGGTCGGCCCACACGACAGCGTAATTATTAAGGGTTGGCTCTTCTGACCAATAAACTGGCGGCCAAGCAAACCAATCACGGTCTGGTTTAAAAGATGTCGCGACAATCCAATAAATTGGGAATGCCACTATTAACGCCCAAATACTTAGAGCAAAATACTTTCCATATTGTGCTAATTTTCTTTTTGAATTCCGGTTCATATCATTTCAGCTCTTTTAAGCGGTAGTTTCTTTTCGGCTGTCATAAATCTGGTCAAGACCCATTTTCTCGCGACGAAGGATTTGGATTGCCAATAAAACAATCGCAACCATAATTAACAAAACTACATAAGACATTGCCGCACCCTTTGATATCTCAAAATATTGCCAAGTTACGATGTAGAGATAGGTCGGTATGGTTTCGGTTGCGGAACCAGGTCCTCCCTGAAATAGAGACCACGCTTTTGGAAATTCTGCTATCGCTTCCAAAAATCGAAGGATTAAAGCTAAAACTATGACGGGTCTTAACAATGGAAGTTGTATTTCTACAAATACACGCCACTTGGAAGCGCCCAAAATTTTTGCCGCTTCAATCGGTTCGTCCGGCAAGGCAGCTAACCCTGCCATCATTATTATGAATGAAAATGGAACCCAGTTCCAAACCTCAAGTACCATAACGGTGAGGAGAGCGGTATCGGCATTGGCAAGCCAAAGAATGTTAACTTGGCGACCTAAAATTGAGGACAATAAATCGTTTACAGGACCTTTTTGGTAGAGCAGCATTTCACCTGTATAGGCAATCACGATAGGCACTGTCAGCATGGGTAGGATAAACAAGATATAATAAAAGGCCTGCCCCCTAAAAGGTCGATACATCAAAAGCGCTAGCCCGAACCCGATGACGAAACAACCTATTGTTGAGCCTGTAGCAAACAGTAAAGATCTGATTATTGCCCATCCTAGTCTAGGATCGGTAACAACTTCTTCGAACAATTCAAGGCCAACAAATTCAGCGTCCCACCAGCTTCCCCCATAGGGAGAGTAGCCATGAAACGAAAAGTAAAGCTGGAGCATTAACACCGGGAATAGAACAGCCACCAGGACCACAATAAGAACGGATAAAACGCTCCACTTAAACCGTCTGACAGCACGCGCGTGAACTAATTGTCGCGGGCGAGACTTAGGTGACCCTTGAGTATTGGTCATTGGGGAAGAGTTCATGTCTTGTACAACAGATAAAGCCGATCCCGGGAAGGGTAGCACCTACCCTTCCCGGAATAATTTTCCAGCAAGCCGGTTTAGTTAGCTCGGTACATTCACTTTCGGGAATAGCGCCTTGTAACTCGCAAGTTCAGCTTTAAGTTTTTTCTTTCCGATCTTTCGGACGATTTTCTTCCAGGCCTTTTCAGTTTCCGGAAGAACGTCTTTTGCTTTCCGTTGGCCGACATAGGCTTCAGACAAGTTCTTGGCCAATTGGTCCTGGAATTCAAGCAGACCAGTCAAATAAATCGGCGGCGATGCAACCTGCAGGCAGGAATTTATAGCAGGTAGACCAGCTTTATAGGTTTGATAAACTTTGTCACTCTTGAAGTGGGCCACATGCCACGGGTCGTGGAAGGTATTTACGTTATCGCCGACGATGGTCTCTGAGTTTTTCTGCGTCGCCCACCACATAGCCATGTAAGCTGCGCGTTCCTTATTTTTACTGTAACGGTTTACTAGGATTGCCGCCACTGGTGAGGAAATCGAACGATGCATACGTTTGCCAGAAAAATCTGAACCTGGAACTGTACCATATATATATTTTCCGGCGGTTTTTGACTTTTTGGGATTTTCATTTAAGCCGATTGCGCCGTCCCAATATTGACATGAATAAATTTTTCCACTTGCGATACGCGGGATCATCTGCGGCGTACCCCAACCGGGTGCTTCAGGATGAGAAACCTTCTTCATGTTTAGATATACTTCTACAGCGTAGTTGCCGGCAGGTGTATTAAGCGTCGGGTTCATGTCGTCATCAAAAGGAAAACCACCAGCTGAATAAAAATACATGTACCACCAGGTTACGCCATTTGGCCTATTACGAAGGTTTCCAGATGACCAGATACCTTTGTCGGGACGATGGAACCATTCCATCAGGCGTTGGTCATCTTCCCACGTTTCTGGATAGGCCATTTTTTTACCGTGCTTATCCTCGAAACCTTTTTGCTCTTCGGGGTTCTCCATCATATCTTTACGACACATGTGAACGTGAACATTCCCATCTGTTACAATACCGTACGTATTGCCTTTGTATTTCATGAAGTTACCGAAATTTCCGACAGCATTGAGTTTGAACCCAGCCTTCTCCATGTAAGGGTCAAGGGGCTCTAGAAGACCGGCAGATGCTAATGAAGGAATCATATTGGAGTCTAGGTGAAAGAAATCAAACTCCGGGGATCGTGTTATCGCTTCAGCCATCGCTCTTTGAGGGATAGAAAATACAGAAATATCCTGAATAGAACCAACATCATAGCCTGCGCCCTGTTTGAAAGGAGCATTTGTTGGTTTCATAGCAACATAATAGTTTGACCAAATCATGCCCTTTAAATCTGTTCCACTTGTCGCTTTAGCTGCAGCGATAATGCGTTCTTCTTCAGATGCCGCAAATGCCATACGTGGCATTGGCAGTGAAGATAAAGCTGCCATGGTAAGGCCACCATTAACCACAGAACGTCTAGAAATTTTTTTGGACATTACTACTCTCCCTGTGTGTCTCTAAGTTTAAAGTTCAAGTATGACCGTTTCTAAATTGTGGTGATGTTACCGATATAGAAGTGTTTTGCCAACCTTGGGTTGTCAGAGGAGAAAAATAATTGATATTTAGACCACAATAGTCTTGTGTTACCTCAACAGAATTAAAATATATTTGGTTTATTTGCATGAAATCTTGCAATTTTAGTTATTACGACCCTAACACCGTCTCCGAAGTAGTTTCCCTAATCAGTAGGCATGAAAATGCGAAGCTCTTGGCAGGAGGCCAATCACTAGTGCCTATGCTAAATTTTAGAATTTTGTCACCGGAGCATATTGTAGACTTAAATAAAGTTTCAGATTTGTTTGGAATTAAGGAGAATGGGAACCATTTGAGTATTGGTTCAATGACAAGACAAAGTGAGCTTTTGAATTCACCACTGATAAGACAGAGTTCCCCCTTAATTTCAAAAGCTTTAGGTTATGTTGGTCATGATCAAACCAGAAATAGGGGAACAATCGGGGGCAGCTTATGCCACTTGGATCCTGCTGCCGAGCTTTGTATCGTTGCCTCCGCCTATAATGCAGAACTGACGGTCACCGGTAAAAAAGGAGATCGCGTAATCGCGATGTCTGATTGGCCCGTCGATTTTCTGACACCTGCATTAGATCACGACGAAATCCTCACAAATATACGGATTACTCCCTGGCAGGGCTCGCACGGTTTCTGCTTTATAGAATTTGCTCGAAGGGAAGGTGACTTTGCCATTGTAGCTGTGGCTGTTTTGATAGAAATCGCGGATCACGTCATTAGCAAGGCTTCCATTGCCCTTGGTGGTGTGGCTGCTGGACCGGTTAGATTGCATGATGTCGAAACATTATTGACGGGTCAGTCACCTGGGCAAGAATTATTCAAAGAAGCTGGTCAGCTTGCAAAAAAGGTTGATGCTATGTCAGATGTTAATTATTCAACAAACTATAGAAAACGACTATCCGGTGCGTTGACGGAGAGAGCCCTTCATGGAGCCATGGCTCAATTTAAAGGAGAGGAAGAGGGGCATGAATAGTCGGGAAATTAGCCTGAAATTAAATGGATGCGAGGTGACCGCAACTGTTGAGCCACGAATCCATTTGGCAGATTTTTTGCGTCACACCCTTGGTGCCACCGGAACCCATTTAGGATGCGAGCACGGAGTATGCGGTGCATGTACGGTAAACGTTGATGGCGACGCCGTTAGGTCATGTCTGATGTTTGCAATTCAAGTTGATGGGAAAAATGTGACGACTATCGAAGGAATTGCTAATCCTGACAAAACTTTGCATCCAATCCAAGAAGCATTTCGCAAACACCACGGCCTACAGTGCGGTTTCTGTACACCGGGAATGGTTATCACCCTGGAAGCTTTTTTGAAAAACCATCCAAATCCTACAGAGTTTGAAATTCGAAAAGCAATATCTGGAAACATATGCCGCTGTACTGGTTACCAGCCAATTGTTGCCGCAGCAATGGAAGCTGCAACCAATTTAAAAAATCAGGGGCAGTAAAATGGGCGTTAAGTATATCGGTGCTGAAGTACAACGCATGGAGGACTTGCGTTTATTAAAAGGCAGTGGTCGCTATGTGGATGATATAACAAGAGATCGAATGCTACATGTTGCCTTCCTCAGGAGCGAGCACGCTCATGCAAATATTAAAAACATTGACACAGAAAATGCAAAAAACCTGGACGGAGTGCATGGGGTTCTTACCTACCGAGATATAGCCTCTTCGTTTGATCTAAAGCGTATGGGTCAGTTATTTCCTGCGCCGGTAATAGAACAGAATATTACACAATATCCAGTTGCTAATGAGGAGGTTTGCTATGTGGGTGAAATTGTAGCTGTCGTTGTTGCTGAAAATAGAGCTGTTGCAGAAGATGCAGTAGAAATCATAAATGTCGAATATGATGTTATGCCCGCCATAATTGATTGTCGCTTAGCATTGGAGCCAAATGCGCCAAAGGCCCATAATAAATCTAAAAACAATCTCGTAGGTGTAATACAGACCTCATTCGGTGAAATAGACGAGGCATTTAAGACCGCCGATCACATTTTTAGACGCTCATTCTTGCAGCATAGAGGGGGGTGCCATGCTATGGAGTGCCGTGGGGTAGTAGCCGAGCACGATGCAAGTGAGAATACGCTGACGCTTTGGTCTTCCACCCAATGCCCCTACCTGGTGAGAAGGTCATTAGCAGATTACCTGGGTGAAAACGAAGAGAGCATCAGGGTTATAGCGCCGGATGTGGGTGGTGGTTTTGGGCCGAAAGCCGGATTTTATCCAGAGGAAATAATAGTTCCTTTGCTTGCGCGTTCTTTTGGGCGGCCGATTAAATGGATCGAAGATCGACACGAACATTTTGTTGCGACGACAACACAGCGAGATCAAAAATGGGACGTCGAAGTAGCTTGCAATGCTGATGGATTAATAAAAGGAATACGTGGAGAGGTTACGCACGAAAATGGAGCTTATGTTCCATATGGCTTTCTGTTGCCGTTTACATCTTTAACACCCCTCCCAGGACCTTACGCGGTGCCTGCAGTTGATGTATCGTTAAAAGTAGTTTTCACTAATACCACACCCAATTCACCAGTTAGGGGCGCCGGCAGACCCTATGCCATATATGCGGTTGAACGCCTAATTGAGACAATCAGTAAAAATTTAAATATTGATGCTGCAGAAGTCCGGCGAAGGAACTTTGTTAAAGAGGAGCAGATGCCCTATGCAACAGGAGCTCTATTAAGGGATGGTTCTCCCGTTAAATATGATAGCGGCAACTATCATTCTTGCTTAGAAAAAGCACTGGTCTTAGCTGATCACGCTTCGTTTAAGGACCGACAAAACGCCGCCAGGCATGAAGGTCGGCATATTGGAATGGGCATATCATCTTATGTGGAAGACACGGGACTGGGCCCCTATGAGGGGACAACGGTGAGAGTGCAACCTAACGGCAAGGTATTGGTTAGATCTGGTTCTGCTAGCCAAGGTCAAGGTCATCATACTTTTATAGCACAGATTGTTGCTGATACACTTGAAGTGGGAATGGAAGATATTGTTTTCGAGTCCGGAGATACTGGAAAGTTCCCCCATGGGGTTGGGACAATTGGTAGCAGGATAGCCGTGAATGTTGGACCATCTGCATATGAAGCTGCGAACGCAGTTAAAGACAAGGCGATTAAACTGGCATCAGAGACCCTAGAGGCGGCTGAGCAAGATCTGGAGCTTTCTTCCGGAAATGTACAGGTAAAAGGGGTAGAAGACCTATCAGTTTCCTTGGGAGACCTTGCGCGAACATTATCTCCAAAGGCAGGTGGAAAAGTACCTTCTGGTTTTACACCCAGTTTAGAGGCGACGTCCTATACAGGGTCAAATGGGAGTCCATTTGCGAGTGGTACGAATGTTGCCGAAGTTGAAGTTGATATTTTGACTGGAAATGTAAAATTGATAAACTATTCAGTGGCCCATGATTGTGGAACTATAATCAATCCTAAAATAGTCGACGGTCAAATTGTTGGAGGGGTCGTCCACGGTATAGGTAACGCCCTATTTGAGCGCATGATTTATAGTGAAGGGGGGCAGCCGTTAACCAATACCTACGCTGATTATTTGCTCCCTCTGGCAACAGAAATGCCAAATATAGAAATCGTCCACGAGGAAAGTGCTTCGCCTTTGAACGTACTGGGAATTAAAGGGGCTGGTGAAGGCGGGACAATACCGGCTACGGCAGCGGTTGTGGCCGCAGTAGAAAATGCCCTGGAAGAGTTTAATGTTGAGATCGATTACTATCCTATTAATCCACAACATTTAACAGAACTAATAGATGGTTAACTTTGCAGGTTACAGATAATATATCGTAGCTACTTAAGTGTCAGAGTTTAAAAGTTTGGAAAGACAGTAGAGTTTATTGAAATTATTTTAGAAAAGGTCCGTTGACGATGATTGATGCAGCGATTGTTGGTATAGGTTGGTGGGGCCAGGTTTTGGTCCGGTCAGTAAATAATAGTGAGAAAGTAAAAGTCGGCAAAGGCTATACGCGGACACCAGGCAACGCCGTCCAGTTTGTTGAAGAGACGGGTATAAAACTGCATGACAGCTACGAGGATCTGCTCACCGACGATGACGTTGATGCCGTTATCCTAGCAACGCCACATTCATCTCACGTCGAACAAATTAAGTTGGCTGCAGATGCAAAAAAACACATTTATATAGAGAAACCTCTCGCGCTCACACTATCGGAGACGAAAGAAGCGATTTCTTACGCCCGTGATGCGGGTGTCGAGATTTCGGTGGGTTTCCAGAGAAGGGGGCACCCTTCGATGGTCGCGGCATTGTCAGCCGTTAGAGATGGAAGCTTGGGCAGGATAATCCATGTGGAGGGTCATCAGTCGGCTCCGGGGCTCCGCATCTATAAACCGGGGAGTTGGCGTCAGGAAAGAGATGAGCAACCGGCGGGCGGGATGACCGGAATGGGTATTCATTTATTGGATAGCATGGTTAGTGTTTTAGGTCGGGTGACCGACGTTGATGTAAAAAGTGTTAAATTGTTACATGATAACACCAGTAAATTAGATGAAATGACGTCCGTATTGTTAACCTTTGAAAAAGGAACAACGGGGTATTTGGGAACTTCAATAGCTACTTCGGGTTATTTTAGTCTCCGATTTTTTGGGGAAAATGGAGTTGTTGAGGTTAGAAATCCAGATTTAAGCGAATTTGTGCATACTAACCAGGCTGGTGAAATCAGTGTTGATACAAATAAGGGGTTTAATATGGAGGGTGCTGCGTTAGAGGCATTCGCCGACCAAATCGAAGGTTCGGGCAAATACCCCATATCAGATGATGACGTAATTTATGCTAGCGAGGCCCTTGAAAAGATATTTGTGGCTGCGGGAGGTTAGTAGATAATCTGACTTAGTTTATTACAAAATCTTCTGGTTAATGTTTTAAAGGACCAACTAGAAAAACCGGCGGCGGAAAACCTTTAAGAAACCATTCAAGCGTTCGAATGTTTTGACTTCCAATCCCGAGTGTTAGCTATGGTTGCAACTGGTGAGATCATATCCGGATTAAATTCTAACGGGTGAGTTCCAGCAGAAATCTTGTTGGGCAGAGATGAGTCTGCTAAAGCACCCTTGCCAATAGCGATGAAGTCAGCGTCTCCATCCTCCACAATCTTTTGGGCTTTAATGTGATCGTGTAGACCACCACATCCAACAACTGTGATACCTGAATACTCTTTGGCTAAACTTGCAAGATTCCTCTTACTGTCAAACACGTCGACCAAACCTTTATGGGTGCTTATATGAATATAATCGGCTCCTGATTCCGCAATTTTAGGGAAAATTATCTTCGCATCATTTATTTTGCCCGGCCATTCATGTTCAAAATCATTTACTTTAGTTTGAGAAATTCTAATTCCCAGAGTGGCATTCTTCCCAATATTTTTTCTTACTTCCTTAACAACTTCGCAATGAAATCGAAGGCGCTTTTCTAAAGTTCCCCCATATTCGTCCTCCCTGTGATTTGTGTATGACGTTAAAAATTGGTCAGGAAGGTAACCATTTGCTCCGTGAATTTCGACACCATCAAACCCGGCTTCCATTGAGCGTGCGGCTGCATCCCCGTAGCTCCCAATTACCTGTTTTATCTCATCCTTTTCTATCTCTCTCGGAATTGGGAATTTTCCTGAGCCTATGTATCGTGGTGCCATTTCACCGACAGGTTGGATTGGAGAAGGTGAGATAGCATGACTTACATATCTATTTTTCTGGATAAGTGCTCCCGCATGCAGTAACTGCTGTAATATTGGAACATTTTGTTTATGGACAGCATCAACAATTTTTCTCCAACCCTCAACATGGCTTTGATTAGCAATTCCGGGTTGGTTTTCATATCCTTGGCTATGTAATTCATCAATGTAGGTGCCTTCCGTGATAATCAAGCCAAAACCACCTAACGCGTAGTCTACATAATAATTGAGCATTTCATCGTTAGGGGTGCCTTCTGGATCAGCACTAACCCTTGTCATTGGGGCGACAATAAATCGATTTTTTACGTCAATGTTGCCCAGTTTTTCCGGACTAAATAGCAAGCCTTTTTCCCTTTTTATATTCTGATCAAGTGGATTTTTGAGATTTTACGGGTGGCATGGTCTATAATCCATCGACCGGTAGGTCAAACCATTTGAAATATCTTTATTGGAGGTATTTTAGGTGCAAAATTTGGGTTCTGTGTTCGGATTAATAGTCCGTCCTAACCCATTTTAGAAATCCTTGCTATAGGCAAAGTTTCCATTATCCTAACGGGCTATTTTTCATAATAACCAATGCATACCGCAACGGGATCAGAAGTGTTTTTCTCTGATGAGACGCACCCCGTAATTTTTGGAGGAAATTAATGGCGAAAAAAAATTCTACTTACTTGGATGATCAATCTTGGACCGATGTTCGCGATGGCATGCGTATAGACTGGGATGTGCCAATTAAAATGGATGATGGTGTTGTCCTCCGATGCGATGTTTATCGTCCGATCAAGAACGGTAAGTATGCTGTTATTATGACTTTGGGGCCGTATGGGAAGTTTTTGCACTTCAATGAGATTTACGAAGACCAATTCGTGCGGATGAGCGAAGATTTCCCTGAAGTTCCATCAGAGACAACTAACAAATACCAGAATTGGGAAGTCGTTGATCCGGAAAAATGGGTGCCCGATGACTATGTTTGCGTCCGGGTCGATTCACGGGGGGCAGGACGATCACCTGGGGTGATTGATATTTGGTCCGGAAGAGAAGCTCAAGATTTGGCAATTTGCGTGGACTGGGCTGGCGTGCAGTCCTGGTCAAATGGCAAGGTTGGTCTGAATGGAATTTCTTACTACGCTGAAAATCAGTGGCAGTGTGCCGCACTTCAACCCAAGCATTTGGCCGCTATTTGCCCTTGGGAAGGTGCAGCGGATTATTACAGAGATATGGCCCACCACGGTGGCATATTCTGTAATGGTTTCACGAAGGTCTGGTCAGAAGCTCAGGTTTATTCGGTTCAGCATGGCCGAGGAACCAATGGGTTTCGTTCCAGCATGAACGGTGATTGGGTGTCCGGACCTATTACCCTTACCGAAGAAGAGCTGGGTGCTAACCGCAATAATTTCTACGAGGATTGTCTGGCTAACAAGCTTGATACCGATGAGTTCTGGACATCACGAATGCCCGACTGGTCTAAAGTTAAAGTGCCGATGCTGTCATCAGCTAACTGGGGCGGGCAGGGACTTCACCCCCGAGGTAATTTTGAGGGATTTGTTCGGTCTATATCTAAGGACAAGTGGCTTGAAGTGCATGGTATAGAACACTGGACCCACTTCTATACAAACTACGGTATGGATCTACAAAAACGTTTTTTTGCTTATTTTCTGAAGGGTGAAAAGAACGGTTGGAACAAACAACCAAAAGTGCAGTTGCAGGTACGTCATCCAGGAGAGAAATTTGTCGAACGTCACGAGAAAGAATGGCCCCTTAAGAGGACAAAGTGGACAAAGTTTTTTCTGAACCCTGACGATTTAAGTTTATCAACAAAATCTCAAAATAAGATGAGTAAAGTAACTTATGGAGGTTTCTCCGATGGCGTAACTTTCATGACCCCACCCCTAAAAAAGGAGATTGAGATCACGGGGCCGATCGCTTCTAAACTATTCGTTTCGTCGACAACGAGTGATGCGGACCTTTTTGTCATTTTGAGAGCTTTTTCGCCAGATATGAAGGAAGTAACTTTCCAGGGTGCTTTGGATCCAAAAACGCCTCTTGCTCAGGGATGGCTTCGTGTCTCACACCGGAAGCTCGATAAAAAATTGTCACTACCTTACAGGCCTTATCATACTCATGATGAGGAACAACCCCTCGCCCGAGGTAAGGTATATGAGGTGGATGTGGAGGTTTGGCCAACTTGTATTGTCATACCAAAGGATTACAGGCTTGCCTTTTCCGTTCGTGGAAAGGACTACGTTTATCCAGGTGATTCGAAAGTTGATCTAGGTAAATTTTCTGGGTGGACTGGTGTGGGTCCCTTCCAACATACTGATACGCGGGACCGGCCACCTAAGATCTTCGGTGGCGATGTTACGTTGCGGGCAGGCCCCAAAGAGCGGGCTTATGTCTTGCTCCCAGTGATTCCGTAAATAAAGGTGCAAGAAAATACCCAACTGATGCTGCAGCTGTAACTAGTCCCGTTGCAAGTGTTCTGTTTTTATCAGTAAAATGTTTTCCAACTTCTGAAACAGGCACTGCTAGAGCAGTAGCTCCTAAAGCTGTACCAACTAGAACCCCTAAACTAATTTGAAAAAAAATTCCTGTATTTGGACCAGAG